>VFQP010001403.1_pt1 | contig 32578 bp, 52 predicted proteins | sample 3512351 | NCBI WGS metagenome assembly VFQP01 (sample SAMN10412372, study PRJNA504923) | tailings metagenome | isolation source: Relicate 1 Philex TSF1 revegetated site | place: Philippines: Tuba, Benguet | collected 2017-08-29
TGTGTGTGTGTGTGTGTGTGTGTGTGTGTGTGTGTGTGTGTGTGTGTGTATGTGTGTGTGTGTATGTGCACGTGTATGATATGAGAACAGTGTACATGTGATGGGTGCACCTCTTCATACAGAACACGAACCGCGTGGTCGCCTGAAGATACAGAGTTTTTACGACATGAGGTGACTCGCTATTATTTGGTATGTGAGACTGTGATGACCATGTTGGAGGGGTGCTGTGGAGGGGTGCTGCAGGGTGCTTTGGTGGGTTTGTTGGGGACGTGGATGGGGGGTGTATATGTGGGGGATGTGTGTATACATGTGATACGTGTCCTTCACGTGCACATGACCTCTGTTGTTTTTGCAAACAAACACACACACACACACACACACACACACACACACACATCCAAGCAAACACATATCCAAACACACCCACATATACAAATACACATACATCTCAACACCACAGGCTGGCAAGGGTCCTCAATGGGCAGACATCCTTGAGAGGGGGTTATCAGCTGGACGCTTTTTGCTTCCAGAACGTACCGCTGTTGATCTCAAGGACAAGTGGCGCGTGATGAAGAAGCATGCATTGAGAAACAACCAACCATTGTACTCAGATGCGTACGTGGGTGTGTATGTACTGCACAGGCAACCTGTGGTTGCAATATCACACCTTGTTGTGTGTTGTCACCTTTTTACACACACTCCTCTATACAAATGCTCCTCTATACAACACATTCTCCTCTTTACAACACATTCTCCTCTATACAACACATTCTCCTCTATACCCACAGGGAACACTTGAGGCCTGTCCATAACACCCCCAATCGTCGTGGGCGGCCCCCCCATGTGCTGGAGGCACTCGACCATGTAGACACCCGTGCACAGCTGTTGCATGCACCAGCTTCTCATGGGGGAGTCAACACACACAACACACCACAACAGCAACCACAACCACAAACAGCACCCCAACGAAGACAGCAGCAAGGTGGTGGCAGTGCATCTCGGCAGTTGTTCAGCATCCACATGCCCAATCGTCGTGTGTTGACAAGCCCAAGGGGTGTCAACAATAGTGCTCGTGCTGCTGCTGCTGCTGGTGGTGCCGTTGCATTGAGGCAGATAGTACCCATTCCATTGATCATTTCTCCTCGGCAACCCCATGTGAGGGATAGGAGGGATGGTGGTGCTGTTGGGCGTGGTGGGTTAGATGATGCACAATTGGACAATGTGCAGGATGTTGATGATGTGGAGGAAATGGAGGGTGCACAAGACCACAGTGTGGTACGTGTACTATGGTGTATCATTGCTGGGGGTGACTGTGTTTGTGTTTTCTGAAATGTGTACATACAACCCCTGCACACACCCCACACCATCCCATGCACAGCCACCCACACAAGTACTTGCCGACACATACGCTGATGATGATGACATTGTCGAACGTGTATCACCACTGCCACCTCCTCAACCACCTGCTGCTGCATCCACAGGACAACGTCCAGCTGCAACCCAACAACCCCAACCATCTGCATCCCATCAACCACCGGCACCCGCACAATCCGCCCCCCTGCCGCGCCGCGCACCACAGCAGCCAGCCCTTGTGCGTCCCAGTAGCGCACGTAGGGGTGTTTCTGTGCGTGATGAGGAATTGGAGGCAGCAGGCGAACATACACCCAAACGTCAACGAGTGCTGCCCGCATCTGTTCGACGCGCATCGCTGCAGGGGACAACGGGTGATGCTGCTGGTGTTGCTGCAGCTGCTAGTCCCTCCAGGCAGACCCCACGATCAAGTTCTGGTGGCAATCGACATGTGCATTTTGATGCAGAGCAGGAAGGTGCTCGGGTGGGGCCCTCCTCAGCAGGTCGCCATGCTGCTGGTGGTGTTGTACCCGCTGCTGGTGTATCCCCAGCCGCAGCAGCAAGGCGTGATGAAGTGGATGTCATAGAGTCTGATGGGGAAGGGGATGCGCTTGATCAGGTGCCCCCGCCTCGCCGTATCACCCCCGTGAGGCAGAGGGCAAAATACAAGGCATGGAGTGAAGCAGAGACGTACCAGTTGATGTTGCTCATCGGAGAGGTAGGTGGTGGTGGTGGGTGGGCGTGGATGATGTCCAACAGATGGTGTGGCGGGTGATGCTTGTGTTTTGTTTTTGTGTGGGTGGGTGGGTGGGTGTGGTGTGTGGGTGTGGGTGTGGTGTGGGTGGGTGGGTGTGGGTGTGGGTGTGGGTGGGTGGGTGGGTGGGTGTGGGTGTGGGTGTGGGTGTGTGGGTGGGTGTGGGTGTGTGCGCGCAGGGAGATGCTTGTATGTGTACATACATCGGTACCTGAGAATCGCAACACAAACGCTACAAACACCTACCACACAGTTTTCCACAGCCTGGAGCACGCTTGTGCAGGTGGCACAAACACGATCAATACCTGGGTTGCAGGATCGCACGTGGCAAAAGATGCATGAAAAGTTCAAGGCTATGTGCAGAAAGGGCTTGTGGTCGGAGACAATATGTAGAGAGGAGTTTGAAAGGCACACAGGAGCAACGCCTATGGACGAGTAGAGGGTGTTGGTGTATACGCTTTCACAAGGCGGCGCTGCTGGAGCCTTGTACTCTCCTCATCTCCAAGTGGTGTACATGTGCTATGGTTGTTGTTGTGTTTCTATATGCGTGTTTACAGAGTGTTGTGCATCATCACCAGCAACTCAAACGTCTCTACAAAGGTTGATGTTGTTTTCAATTGTGTTGTGGTAGGATCAGTAACAGAAGTGGATGATGACGAGGGTGTTGAGCAAGGAGTGCTCCAAAACTAGCAGCAGTCACGCTCTATGTATTGCACGTGTGTTCTGCATCCACAAACTACACACGCATGCCTCCCCCTGCTCCTTGCTGTTGCATGCCCACTGTACACTCCCTCACATCTGTTATGATGTATAACACACCACCGCGCGCCACGACCCTACCGCATGCTATTGTCTACTTGTAGGTTTTCAGCACCTCACCCACACACATTCCCCCTCATGATCACCAGTAACCCAATGCCTTCCACCAGGCGCCACCAGCAAACACCCACACTGCCAGGTAAAACACACTCATGATGAATCCAAACTGGTACCACTTTGACTGGGGCACATACCCTGTGTGATGTTGATGAGGGAAAACATGTACATCCACACATTACTACAACCAACACAGTGCATTCCATTCATCACACACATCATACTTCCACTCATACCTGCACCATAATAGGGAGGTGCAGAGCCGATACCATATGTACTGAGGCAACCCATCACATTGGACAGCTGTGCAAGGGCAATTGCAGCAACAAAGGCGGGGGTACCGCATGCCACTGCCACCGAGAGGAATGCCGTGTACATGGCGCCAATGTGTGCAGCACCAGATGCGAAAAAGTAGTGCGAGTAGAAATAGAGGGAAAGGATGATGCCAAAGGATGCTTGCCATGACAAACCCAAGCCACCAACAATGTTGACCACCTATGATCGGGGGATGCATGTGATGGTTAACAAGCAATATGATGCACATGCAACTTTGTACACATCCCCATTACTACACCTCCCCCACAACACCCACCTGGTTGGAAAACCATGAGATAAACCCAAACTTGTTCAAGTAGGCTGCCATGGCAATCAGCGCTGCAAACCATGTCAGTGTATCCCAAGCCTGGTTGTCACTCAGACACTGCTTCCAGTTGACCACCCCCGTGATCAGCAACACAGACAGACCAAGCAGTGCAGCAGCAACGGCGTTGATGCCATAGTTGCCACCAAAAATCCACAGTGCAACGGTGACGGCAAGTGCAAATGCTGTAATCTTCTCATCGGTGGACATGGGTCCCAACTTGGCGAGCTCTTCTTTTGCCTTGGCAGGGGCATCAGGGGTGTCTTTGACTTCAGGTGGGTAGAGAATGTAGAGGATCAAGGGGGTTGCCAACAGGGCAATGAGGCCTGGTACGAGGCCAGCCAGTGCCCATGATCCCCAAGTGAGGATGACACCAGCATCAGCAGCCAAGTTGACAGCCAGTGGGTTGGCTGCCATGGCTGTGACAAACATGGCAGAGGAGATGGTGGTGCACAGGAAGCACGTCATCATCAAGTAGGCACCCATGGACTTTTCAGTGCCATTTGCGGGATCACTGCCACATGCAAGACACAGGGCTTTGGCGAGGGGGAGAAACAGACCACCAGCACGCGCTGTTGTTGTTGTTGGGTGCGTAGGTTATAGCTATCCGTAGCACAGCACCCTGCAACAACCTATGGTTACCCACAACCCATGAATACCTGCAACAGATGGGATGGCAGGTGCAAGCAGTGCCTCACCAGCAACCAATGAGTAGGTCAAGCCGAGAGTGGTCTTGCCAAACAGGGCAACAATACCATATGCAATACGGCTACCCAATCCAGAGCGGATGAAACCACCAGACAACCAAAATGCAATAGCAATCAACCAGCTGGGGTGGGGGGGGGCATACGTTGGCAACCATGTGAATGTCACTCACTCATATGCACCACACCCACAACACATACGGGATTTCGTTGGCAAAGGCGGAAAAGGCTTGTGCAAAGGTGAGGGTCTTGGTGAGCATGGTGGCGCCCAGTCCCAGCATGGCCACCGCGCCCAATGGCAGAGGCTGGGTGATGATGCCCACAATGGTGGAGATGAAGATGGCAAGCAGGTGCCATGCTTGGGAGCTCACACCGGTTGGGGGTGGCACAAACCACAGGATCGCGCCCAGCCCCACGGCGATGGACAGTTCCTTCATTTTGGCTCCCCATTTAAAGGGCTCTACTGCTGGTGGAGTTTCAGCAGGTAGAGCACGTCCTGCACCGCCAGAAGGGCGGGAAGCAGCAGTGGTAACCAAGGGGCATCGGCTTGGCTTGCTGATTGTTACTCGCCCGTTGGGGCGTCCAACTACAAAGCTGGGGGCAAAAGAGGAGCTCTTTGCTAGCGTCACACGGGTGCTACAAGCCACGGGGCGTCTTGCTTGCAGGGCTATGCCCGTGGGAAACACCAAAGTCTGCATCGTTGTGATCTGGCTGATCTGCTTTGTTTTCGGATGATAACGAGGATGAACGTGGGTTGTGTGTTATGATTGTCTATGTGGAGTCAACGACACACGGACGTGACCCGGGTAAAACGTGCAGAGTTGGGAAAAAGGCAACGCTATCTTGTTTTCGCGGGTGGGAATATTTATGCAATTTGTGGTGTTGTCGAGTTGAACACTACATGTATTCGAATAGCGACAGTAACGTTTGCTACGTGCACTGTAAAGACATCTGCTCTGATGCGATGCCACTCGACACACAGCCACCAAGTGTACATGATGAACACATTGCTGAGCAGCAAATACCCAGCAGTAGTATTGCGGGCGACACAAAAGTGGTTGTGGGTCAGGAGATGCAACCATCTGGGAGCAATGAACAACAAGAAATATTGATCCAAGATGCTGCATATGCTCTACACTGTATACAAACAAAAGACACAGAGCTGCTCCTGGCACATGCACCTGATGCACACCCCATCATGTGGCTGGATCAGGTGGGATCATCACTCTCCAGTGTGAAAACCACATGCACATGCCATGTCTGTCATCAACACTCTCCTCCCCACAGTTTGTGCAGCACATCCTCCAGCCACTGACACAGCATCAACACCCGCAGCTTTTGAAACATGTGCAGGCACTGGCCAAGTCAGTACAGGCAGCTGCTGGTCCTGCAGATGTCACCCATAGTAATGCTCCAGAAGACCAAGATGCTGCTGATCAGCACACTTTGCACATCCCTGTGCTGCACAACCACGCACACATCACTGTGGATGATGATGCACTCATGCAATGTGAGCGTGCAGCCTCTTCATGGCTGCCCATCATCGACCACGCCATCCATGTGCATCACACCACCCAACCACCTCCTGGTGGATTTGCACCACTGTTGCATCACAGCAAGGTGGCTGCAGAACAACTGGGTAGTTTGGTGGATGTACTATCATGTGCAGCTGCAGGAGCAGTGTTGGATGTTGTACAGCGGTTCAGTCATGACCCCGCCCTGTTGCCTGCTATTGAGGTTGTGAGGGTGTTGTTGTTTATGTGACTGTGCATGTGTTTTCATGCGGTGTACATTCTTTATTGTAGATGTTGCATGTACATACTACTGGTGCACACATGGCAGTGCCAGTCCACATGTGCACCCCCTGCATGCTGACACACATACGCACATCCCCTCCATCACCATCAAAGCAGGAGCATCGCGTGCAGCTCCAGCAGGCAGCCAAGGAGGCCACTGATGATTTGAGGTTTCTACACCTGTTGGAGTCACACATGCATACAGTGTGTCATGGGGATCTGGGTGCTGCTGCTGCTGGCATGGGGCCACTGGTGGATGCACTCAAAATGGTGTGTGTGGGGTGTGTATGGGTGTGTATGGGTGTATATGGGTGTGTATATGGGTGTGTAGGGGTGTGTGTTTGGGGTGTGTGTATGTTGTACGTTTTGCTATGTGTATACATGTATGATCGTGTACCTCCCGCCCACCATTACCAAGTCTTCAACAAACAACACATACACACATGGTATGTATGTCCGCTCTTCAACATCCCCCCACCCTCTGTGCCCCCCCAGGTGTGGCTTGTATCACACACATACAGTCAGGATGGCACCATGTCCAACCTCCTCACACGCGTCGCCCATGACATAACCCACCGCGCCCAGACCATCGTCACACCCCACACCATCACCACCACCCCTGCATTTGCACACCAACAGCTCTGTGGTGTGCGACACTTCCTACACCAGTGGCAGCAGCAGTATACGCGCGTCCGGAATGAGTTGGATGCAACAGAAGGGTGTGCCCGTTGGGATTTCAACAGACATGTGCTGTTTGGGCAGACAGTGCATGTGCAGTCAGTGTGTGAGGGTATGGCTGCTGTCCTGCTGCAGGTGGTGGGGTTGCAAGAAAAGCTTGCGGTGTTGGAGGGGACGGATGTCGTGCGGGGTGGGGTACATGGTATGTTGGGGTGGGGTGGAGAGAGAGGGTGTGTGTGGGTGTATGTGTGTGTCTGCAAAATACACATTATCATTATCATCATCACCAAGAAAGAAACAAAGCATGCTGACCTACCAAAGATCACCAGTACACTTGTATCACGCCCATCAATACACATTGCAACCCACACACTCAGGTGACACAGCAACACAAATACACACAATCACCACAAAACTCAACACACTCCTCAACACCCTTGCCAACCCTGGGTGTGAGGTGTTTGAACAGGTCAACGCACCTGCATGGAGGGGTGTGTTGCAGCAGGTGAAAGAGGAGGTGCAGTGGGCAGAATTGATGACACGAGATTTGCTTGACACATGCTTTCGGTGTGTTATTGTGTGGGTGTACGTGTATATGTGTCTGTGTTTAATGTGTGTGTGTGTGTACACAAATACATATTCACATACATATATACACATATACACATACATAGGTTGATGCAGGGCACAGCAGGTGCATTTGGGCTTGTACATGGCCTACAACACATATCCCACCCACCAAATACAACCCACTCACCCATCCCACCCCAACCACATGCTGGTTCAAGTGAGCAGGGTGATGGGGTGGGGGTGAGTATGAGTGGTGGTAATGATGGGCAAGGTGGTGCATCCCTACAGGATAAGCAACGAGAGCTGTTGATGCAATTTGTGCAACAGGTATGAGTGTGTGTATAGAGAGCGACCCATACATACCAGTACACACACGCAACACCCCAACAACACCCCAACAACACCCCCCCCCAGGCAACAGGAGCCACTGATCGTCTGGTTGCCCAAGAGGGCCCCCCTCCACCCCCCCCTCATCTTTCACCCACTGCCGCTGCTGTGTGTTGGACAAGGGGTGTGTTTGCTGATGTGCGTGCTGCATGGGGGCGTGTGGAGGGGTTGGGCAAGGCGGCATTGGCATCCAGTGCAGGACAACAGGTGGGTAGTGTGGTATATGGGTGTGTGTGTGTGGTGTGTGGTGTGTGGGATGTTTGGGTGATGGATGATGCGTATGTTGGGTGTCATGTGCATTTACCATGAATGTATCTTTGTGTACAGTAACACACCTGCGCACACCACCAGTACATTCAAAACCATCACACATGCAAAGAACACAAATACAAAAACACATACCAATCAACACATACCCACACATACCCACACAGGCAAGGGGTGCCCTGTATGAGTGTGCCACAGCTGTTGTGCGACTGGAACAGCACCTGTATGATGAATGGCAACACAAACACGTGCCCAGTGCTCTCAGTGACTGGCACCAGCCTATACTTGTACGCCCAGCAGTGTGTATTAGTAGTGGCGGTGGGAATGGTGGTGGTGGTGGTGGTACTACACACACCAGCAAAAACACCGCAAACACCATTAACACCACCACCACCACGACCAACACCACCAGCATAAACACCCATGGTGGGGGTGGTTGGTGTGTGGCACCCTGTACACGCCTCATGCATGTGTTTCAGGAGGCACGTTGTTTTGATAGGTTGGGGTTGACACTCCCATCAGCAGTGCATGCAGCTGTGCTGAGGGAAAAGGCTGTGTATAGTGCAAGACAGGAACTAGAGGGGGTGGTGGTGTTGTATGCACAGGTGGGTGTGCGGATGGGTGGGTGGGGGGGGTGGAAGGGGGTGGCGCAAGGGTATTTTGTGTATTTTTTGCATCTTTACAGATTTGGGTGTTGCAAACACATCTGTACAAAGACATGCACACCATCACACACCTTACAATACCACCAATATCACTACACCACACTCAGCAGCACCACCATGTTCCCCACCACATCCCCACCACCACATCCCCACCACCACATCCCCACCACCACATCCCCACCAACACAGTTGCACACACGTCTCTCCCCCATAGAGCAGCAAGCACTGTCACCACAACTCGCAACACTGGAGGCAGTGCTGTCAAGAGGAGCCACCAGTGTGACATGGGGGTGCCTTGGTTTGCCTGGGTATGTACGTGAATGTCAACAGGTGCGTTTGGTATGGGTACAGGGTGTATGTATACCTGCATGGCATCAGGTGTGGTTGTATGTAGGTTATATATACAATGTATGTTGCTGTTGAAACACCCACCCACCCACAAACACAGGCACTGGGCAACATGCATGCACTTCTCACCAGCCTCCACAACCACACCACCCCCATGCACACTGCCATCACCCACATAGCCGCCACCCCCCTTCTCCCCCCCTCCCCCCCCTCCCCATCCCCCACCACCCTCCCCACCCTCATTGCGAAAATCACCCAACACCTCACAGCCATTGTCCCACAGCTACAACAAGCATGGCAAGGCATTGCGACACAGCTCAAGGCAATAGAGATGTTGTTGCTGGGGACTGAGAGTGGACGTGCCGAGTCATTAGCAGTGTTGTATAGACATTGGGAGAAGCAGGTGTATGAAGCACTGGTGCACATGGTGGTACAAGGTAGGGTGGCTGTGTGTGTTTGAGGTGGGATATGGTACTGGGTGATTTTCTGGGTTCTCCTTCATGTTCAGCTCCCCTTGATTTTCTGCCTACCATGAGCAAGCCTGATAGGCCCACCCCCATGCATGTGTACACCCACCTACCCTGTCACCCCCCTCACCCCCCAGGCATTGACATGTTCCACTCATGGTTGACCAATGCCCATGGCCCTTTATGTGTAGTGGAATTAAACCTCAAACCCCCAGCAGTGGTGGCAGTGCCAGCAGCAGCAGAAGTACACAAACACCTCCATGATGTGATGTACCGTCTCATTGGCATAACACGGTGTGTGGGTTAGTTATTTTTTTTTTTGCACTTTGTGCTATGTGTAATGTCGAACATGCTGCCCTATTGTCTTCTTGCACCATCCCCCCCCCCCCCCCCCCCCCCCCCCCCCCCCCGGGCATCATGCGCTGGATGCATGGCACCTGTGTGGAGGTCTCCACCCCCACAGACTCCCCCCCCTGGACCATGCTGCATGATGTGCGCCGTCACCCGCATGTCGTGCACAGCATGATGCAGGCAAGCAACACCCTTCAGCAGGTGCTGCAGCAAGTGCACACGTATGTGGTGATTTTGTTGTTATTGTGGGTGGGTGTGGTGGTGTTTTTGTGTTGGTACATGAGCACGTGGTTTTTCAGCAACAGCAACACATGAGCAACACAAACATGCACACAAAAACGTACAACACGCTACACACGTGTATACATTTGCCCACACAAAACCACATACAAAGCACTGTGGACAACTGGCGGCGTCACAAGTCATTATGGCGGGTGGACAGACCCAGCGTCATAGCCTCATGGATGGCACCCCACCCTACCCTGGAGCAATGGGAGGCTCGTATACAACCCTATTACAACACCCTACACGATCTGGACCGTGTGGCAGCAGATACACGTATTGGCTTTGTTGCGATGAAAAGTGGGACCCTGCGAGGGGCCCTGTATACTGAGGCGCAGGCGTGGGTATTGGGTTTGGTGGCTGCAGCACGTGAACAGCATGCTGGGGCGTTGCAGCGCATGTGCATGGGTGTACAAGGGGGGGAAGATGTGTTGCGCGACTTGTTGCAGGCATCCCGGTAGGTTGTGGGTTTGGGGTGCTGTGTGTCGTTGTCATTCCTGTCTTGTTTCTTTTTCCTTGTTTTCCACTTGGGTCTCTTGGTGTTTCAGTGTTTTCTGTCTCGTGTGCCACTCGTTCTGCCCCCTGTGTGTTCCCTGTTGCAGTGTGTTCCCCCTATTGTATTGCCCTTTCCTTTCCACAGCACGAGGCTTATGTATTGTCAGGGCAACACACGTGCAGTAGAACAAGAGGAGTCCCTGCTACAGGAGATTACTGTTGCCTTGGTGCAATGTCAAGAGAGTGAACGTGGTGGTGGTGATGGTGAGTTGGGTGCAACTGCTGTTACAGTGTGAGATCAAAACAGTAACGACAAGAGAAACAATGATAGCAATACACATACATCATCAACCTGACCACCATATGCTTGCTATGATCAATGAATGCAAACCACAATCTGCCTTGCCATCATCATAGATCCTCCTCCTCCTCCTCCTCCTCATCATCATCATGATTATCATCCTCACTCCAGTTCACTCCAGTTGTATACATAGCGGCTCTGTCTCAGTGTCCTCTACCCACTCCTCCCTTGGTATCACACCTGCTGGTGGTGCTGGTGTTTCTAGTGTTGCTGCTGGTGGTGGTACTGTTGCTGCTACTGCTGGTGTCACACCATCACCATTATCTTCACCTTGCTGTGCTGCATCTTGCTGTGGTGCATCATCACCACCACCATCCACCACCCCACCATCATGCACCCCCTCCACCTGCGCTCCATGCTGCTCACACACTGTCCCCACCAACCCCACCTCACCACCACCCCCAGCACCCCCCCCCGGCTTGATTGTATCCGCGTCAGCATCCTGCACCAACACCCCTCTCACCTCCTCAGCCGTACCCACCCCCGCTGCAGTCAGCAGCCCCTGCAGCAACCTCCCCTGTGCCCCCACATCCCCCCTCAACGGCTGCCAGTCATAATACGCCACCTGTACCACCGTCCATCCATACCACCGCAGCAGTTCATGTCGGGTGGTGGTTGTTGCCAGGGGCCGGCGGGTGTTGACTGCAAAATGGTGGGGCCCATCCACCTCCACTGCAACACGCAATGCTGGCAATGCAAAATCAACAGAAAACAGCCCATCCGCCACCATGTGCTCCAACCGATGAGGGTACCCTAGGGATGTGAGTGCCGCACCCACTTCTCTCTGTAGAGCAGACACACTCACAGCACTCACATCTGCAAGCCACGCCTCCTTTGCTGTTGACACAAGCCAGTCAGGCTGTGCATATGCATCTATGTCACCATTGTTGTCCATGGTGGCAATCAGCAGTGCTTGGTAAAGCTGGCGTAGGTTCTCAGAGCGTTTTTCGGGGACAGAGAGTGTGGGGGTAAAGTGGGTGGTGAGGGCGTTCCAGGTGTCGGGGGTGATGGTGTGGAGCATGCCACATGCCCATAGTGTGTTGGCTATTGCTTGGGCATCGAAAGAAGATGCCTGTTTTGGTGGTGGTGGTGGTGGTGTGGTGTAGTGTTGTTGTAGTGGTGGTGGTACCTGCATGTGTAATGCTTGTAATGGCTGAAGATACACGTACCAACACACGCACACATATATGAATACACCCACATGTGCACACAATCCCCCCCCCCCCCCCTCTCCTCCTACCTTGGCACGAGTATGTTGCAGCAGCACCCCCATAGCAGGTGCACCCGCACAATACCCAAACAACCCATACCCCAACATGGTCAACGCAATTGCTTGTGCTGTCATGGACTGAATCACATCAGGCATCACCACTTGTGCAAGCACTGCCTGCATGAACACCTCACCAGGGTCATGCTTGAGGATGCTGAGGCTCCATACAATGGTGGACAGGGAATGGCCGTTGTGGTCAGGGAGGGTGTGGAGGGTGGCGTCACATATCGCATGGGTGACATTGTGGGGTGGGGTGATGTCGAGGGTGGCGTATGACCAGAGGGTGTTGGCAAGGTTTTGGGGGGTGAAGTCGGGGAGCTTGTGAAGGGCCTCCATTGCTGTGTTTTTGGTGGGGGTGTTTTTGGTGGGGGGTTATCATCATCATCATTGACTACAATCACCACCATAATTGCCACCACCATTCCTACAATAATCACACCTGCTATGTCTAAAAACTGCATGCCCGGGTTGTATCCCACCTTGGCAACAGCCCACAACATGTTGGCAATGTTTTGAGGTTTAAATGTATGCATGGTGGCAATGGAACGTTCAATAATGCTTTGCACTAGGTAGGTGTCTGTGTGTGTGTGTGTGTTTTTGTGTGTTGTGTTTTTTTTGTGTGGGGGGGTATACAGGTGTACATGAGTACCTGCATATCACAACAAGAACAACAGCAGCAACATTGCATACACACAAAATATACCCATCCATCTACACACACACACACACACAACACATAATACACCACACCACACCCCCTCACAAACCACACACAACACGCACCTTTAACACACTCCCATGCACGTGGTATGGTCGCCATCGCCCATATCACATTCGAGCATGCTTGTGGGTTGAACAGTGGGTGCCCCACCAACCCCACACATGTGTCTATACACGCTCTCAACACATGCACTGGTGGGGTGTGCTCGAATTGTGCCAATGACCAGAAGAAATTGCTTAGGTTTTGTGGTGTTGCTTCTTGAAGGGTGTCTGCTGTACGTTGTGCTGCTGCATTGAGGAACACAGGGCCTGGGTGATGGGTGGGGTGTGTGGTGTATATCATGTTTATCTCACCGGTGTGTAGCATCATGCACATGCATGTGTGGTACATGTACCACACTTGACAGTCTTGGTAGAATGCGCCCTCCCCCCCCAAAAAAACACACCTGGATTGTGTCCCAATTTTGCATACGCCCACATCAACAACACAATGCTCTGCTGGTTATATTCGCCCATACGCACCACCGACTGCTCCGCCACGACCCTCAGCAGCCCCTCTTCCGGTGCAAACCCCATGGTTGCACATGCCCACAACACATTCTCCATCCCCTGTGCACTATACTCATGCACGTGGGCAGTCACATGACGGGTGACTTGGGTGAGGAAGCGTGTGTCAGGTATGTAGCCTAATGAGGCCATTGCCCATAGGGTATTGCTTACGTTTTGTCCATTGTATTCTTTGAGCTCAATGCTGAGCTGTGGGTGTATGTGTGTGGATGTGGTTGGGTATGTGGGTTGTGTGTGGGCGTGTTGGTGTGGGTGAGTATGGGGGGTATGTGTGTGGAGGGGTGGGTGAGTATGGGTTGTTGTGGGTGCATGAAAGGGACATGAAAGGAAACGTATGGGAGAATGTGTGCTTATGTTGATGTATATGTGTACACAACAACCCCTCCCCACCAAACCCCTCCCCCCATGTCCCCTCCTCCCACCTCCCCACACACAAACACACCTTGGTCACTACAGATTGAAGCAACACATCCCCAGGGTGGTGTTGCAGCTTGGCAAACGACCACATGAGGTTGGCTATGTGTTGTGGTTGGAAATCCTGCAAGGCACGTTGGCAGTGGGCAATGGCAGCTGTGAGCAGGGCGTCACTGGGCCTACGGGGGTTGTGTGGGGTGTGTGTGTGGGGTGTGTTTGTGTGTGGGGGGGGTTGTGTGATGACTTTATTCCAATGTGCATGTGGATGCATGTTGTCGGAAGGAGATGGGAAATAGGGAACACACAAACACACACCTGATATCCAATGAGGCAAACCCCCACAACATGTCTTTGACTGCTTGTGGTGCAAATTCATGCATGGTGTTGATCGCCGTCGTCTGCAGCTGCTGCACAAACGCAGGGGGTGGTGCATGCTTGAGATTGGCGCATGCCCACATGACATTGGACATGTTTTGGGCGGTAAACGCATTAAGTTGCCGCATTGCACCGTCAACAAGCAGGCCAGTGAGGAGTGCTTCTGGTGGTGTGATTTCCAGTTTTGCACACGCCCACAGCATGTTGGAAATATTCTGTGGCACAAATCCCCGCACACATGCCATGCTTTTCTGCATGACTGCCTCCACAAGCACGGGTGGTAGGTTTTTCACCTCGAGCTTGGCAAATGCCCATAATATGTTGCACAGCTGTTGTGGACGGCAATCCTGGGCATAGCGGGGGACGGCATCTCGTAGGATGCCAAATCCAGGATGCTGTACAATGTTGAGAATGTCGTTGGCATGGGCATGCTTGGCCGCTCGGTGGAGGCATGTTGACACGTTGACAGCATCAAAGTACTGGTGATTGGCCACCACAATGTCCAACACAGCCAGTGGGTTGGTGGTGGCAGAGATCTGCTTGTTGAGCGCCATGGCACGCTGGGTTTCTGCTGATTGGGGGCGTCGACCACCTCCAACACTGTTGCCACTGGTGGGCCGGTCGTTGTAACGGGGACGTTGGTTGTGGTGGTCGTAATAGTCGTAGCTGCTGCGTGCTGTGTCTGCAGAGTATGGACGCTTGCGGGATGGCGCTTCAGGATGTGTGTTGGATTGGTGGTGGTGTTGGTATTGTTGCTGGTGCGGTGGGTAGTGCTGGTGTGGGGGGTAGTGCTGGGGTGGTGGCTGTTGATAGTAGCGGTCATACTGATGGGATGGTGGATAGCTGCCACCACGACCATCATGATACGACGATGGTGGTGGGTAGTCACGGGGTGGTGCATAGTTGCGATCAGGGTAGGCATGGTAGTGGTGGCCATGGGGTGGGTGGGCGGGGTGGTGGGCTTGATGGTGGTCGTGCTGTGCCCAGGATGGGCGTGTTGCATATTGGCCATCATGACGTGCATATTGATGTGGGGGTTGCTGTTGTTGGGCATACATATTGTGCTGTTCTGGTGGCTGCTGGTTGTATGCTTGCTGGTGTTGATGACGGTATGCCATGATGATGAGCACCAAAAGAATTGTTGGCTAGTGAGTATCTTGGTGCCTTGTTGCGCTAGCACATGTATGCAGGCTGCAAGCGAAGCAACCGCCGTTTTCCTGGAGCAACAAGCAGCCCGCTTGGTATCGTAAGATCTGCACGGAGACTACCCCGGTCGAGTTGTTGTTTGTGTGTCAAGCATTACAGGTACTACAAACAAGAGGTGTAGAAAATGGAGTGAAAAGCCATCACAGAGAAAAATCATCACAGAAACCCATCACGAGTCGTCGTCGTCCATGCCAACCACCACCCCACTTGCCCCGCCCCTGTTGATCTTGCTACTCAAGCTGCGAGACAATGCCCTGCCATACATCGCCCCAGTCACCTTGCTCACACTTTTGGGACCCACCTGCGCCTCTGCTGGTGCGGTCACCAACCCCTCTGCTGCACCGTCCTCAGGTACATCAACCACAGGCTCCACCTTGGTCGTCAAAAACCCCTCGTCTGTTTCCTTGGCTTCTATACGCACCAGCATGGTCTTTGAGCGCAGCAAGGACAGCTGTCGCTCTGCGACGACACGTTGCTCCTCCAGTTGTTGTGCTTGCAATGTGGCAAACAAGCCGCTGACGGTGATGGCAGCATTGATCCAGACCAGTACAATCACACCCAGAATGACCGCCTGTTGCGGCGTGTATGACACATTAGGGCACATTGCATACACAGAAAGAAACAAAGAATACCCACCATACACCCTGAGCACACACCCACACACTCACACCCCCCCACACACACCATACCAGTGCAGGTGTGGATGCAGCAAGACTCCCAAACGTCAATATCAACACCTGCTGCACCAATGAACCACCTGATTTCCCCAGTGGACTGCACACCACATCAATAGCAGCCTTGCCCTTGAGCTGTGTGTCGGGATCCAGCGGGATGTAGGCCATCTCCTTGAAAGGATCGAATAAGCTATACTTGCTGGCTTTGGAGAATATGTTTTGTGCTGCCCCAACCACCACTGCTGCCATGAGTGGTGTCATGTGTATGGCAGCCAGTGCTGGCTCCAGGGTAGGGGCAAAAAGGACGCATGCAAAAAACAACACGCCTGTGATGAGCAGCACGACTGGGGTGATGAGGGCAGCCGTGCCAGCACCAAAACGTGTGAATATGTAGCGACTGAGCAACATCATGGAGAATGTAACAATGCCGGTATAGGAACTGAATGTGGCCATAAACTGGCTGTAATCGTTGGGGTCGGGAAACTGTGTGATTGGTTGTGGGGTGTGTGGGGTGTGGATGCGTACATACTATGTGTACATACATGCAGCAGTGTACACAACATACACACCATACACACCATACACAACATACACACACACACACACCATACACACCATACACACCATACACACACACACACACACAACATACCCACCAGCCACCCCCTCAGTCCCCCCCACCTGTGTCTTGAGCTTGGCCTTCCATGTCACCTCCACCAAGTTGATGGACACCCCATAGGACACCACCAACAGTGCCAAATTACGTATATACGGACTACTGGCAAAAAACGCAAACGATTCCCCCACACCCATCTTCGCCTTGTTCTTCTTTTTCTTCCCCTGCTGCTTTTGAGATGGTTGACTGTCCAACCCAGGTTTGACCACCCTCATAATGTACACATAACACCCAGTCACACACACACCAGCAACCGCAACCATAGACATCAACCCCCGCAGGCTGTACCCCCACCCATCCACCCCGGGAGGGAGGGATGCACGTGCAGCAGTAAACCAACTCGCAGCAGCACCAGCAACCACCAGGCTCACATTTGCACCCAGGCCAAACAGGGGGTAGAATATTTGAGCCTCTTGCACACTACACACTGTGTTGGCGGTGCCCCAGTAAAGCAGGCCAGTGACCACAGAACCCCATAGTTCGGCAAAGACATAGAATACAGCAAACGTCCAGTTGCGGAGGATAGCAATGGGAATGGCTGCACGAGGGTATGCTGCAAGGAGGCGATCTGCCAGGGCTGTGTGTGTGGGGGGGGAGGTGTGTGGATGGGTGGTTGTGTATCGTATTAGGAGTGCACAATATATAGACACACTACCCACAGTATATAGACACACACCATGGGGATGCAGTGCGCCCACATTGGGATACACCACAAATGCAAACGTCATGAAAAACACCAAAAACACCGTCATGATGACATAAAAACATGTTTCCGCACTCAACACGCTGCTCATCTTGGCAAACAGAATAGTAAAGGTAATGGCTGAGGGGAGGTTGATCCATGTTTTGAGAAATGGGATGATTTCAGCACCAGAGCCAGGAGCAGTGACCACCAAGACATCCTTTATGTGTGTGAGGGGGTGGGGGGTGTTTGGGGGGTGGGGTGTACACAGTGGTGGTGGTGGTGGTGGTAGATCGTGTGCATGTGTACAGTGGTGTACGAGAAGACATGGTGTGTACTTGTCATGGACATGTCCATTGCTACAGGAAACCAAAGCAGGTGCACACACCTTGGTGTTGCGGAGGAGTGTGTAGTTGAACAAGATGCCGAAAAACATCAACCCGAGTGGGATGACCTTTTGCCATGTTTGTACAGTGATGCCCAGGAATTGCGCGGTCTGCGCTGTGTTTCCATTGCGTGCAGATGCAGAGGGAGGACGCAAACGTGAGGATGTGATGGGTGCACAACGCCAAGGGCGAGTGCGTGGTGTGGAGACACAACAACGTGATGCAACGATATGTGTTGTTGTGCTGCGCGTCCTCCAGTGCCTTAATCGTGCATAGTTGCAGTTCAGGGGCACTTGCAAAGCGTTTGGGATTTTGAGAAGAGCTGCTCGACCATGCAACGTGTCGGTGTGCATGATCATGCCGATGTTTGTGTTCATTTCTGAGAGCCAGCAGCACCACACAGACACAAAGAAACCAACAGACAATAATGCTCTCGTTACGATGATGTATGACTCAAAAAAACAATCCTCAGTAACACAAAAGTCTACCCTAATGAACGTCTGGTCCCATCGCACACACGTTCTCTCACCACACCCCCTACTGCAAGCTTTTCATATCCACCAGATGCTGCTCCACCTCTGCCAGCTCAGCCTTCATCTTGGCCAATCGCTCTGCGTCTGCTGTGCGTACATCTTCTGGTGTACGTGTGGCATAGTCGGCAGACGACATCTTGACATCCATTGCCTAGGGAAATTGTTGTGGTGATGGGGGTGTTGAACGAGTAGATCAACCCACATGTATAGCATCCTCATGTGCCACTAATACCCCACCCTTGTCTACTACTCATGTATGACCATACACGAATCAACTTCCCACCCACCCCCAACACACCTGCAACTTGCCCTCCAGGTCTTCCTTTTTCTTCCCAAGTTTTGCAAGCTCCTTTTCCACATCCAAAATACCTGCCAGCAGAATGTGTGCAGTGGTGTTTTCATCCACCACCATCACACCACACCCCTTGGGCACCTCTTCTGTAGGCTGTGTAGGTGAAGGATACGATAATGGGGTGTGCATGTAGGTGGTGGTGGGGTGTGCGTCGGCAACACTATGCAATGCAGTGTGCAATATACAGTACACCAAATACCTTGATCACTGTGGTATCCTCACTGGTAGACAATGTTGCAATCTCATGCGTGCTCTGTTCCAACACCCCCCGCTCCTCCCCATCCTTGCACTTGACATACAAATGGGGTCGCTCCTTGGTCAAACCATACGCAGCACGCAACGACCGCACAGCTGTGATAACTTTGCTCGCAGTGTTCATTTGTGCCTCGGCTGCTGGGTGTGCCCATGCAGCGTTGACAGTGGGGTAGGGTGCAATCATGATGGATGCATGAGCATTGTGGATAGGGCCCTTGGGGAGACGTTGCCACAGCTCCTCAGTGACAAAGGGCATAAAGGGGTGCAGGAGCCTGTGTGAGTGAGTGGGAGTATGTGTGATGTTTGGGTGGGGATGTTGTGGTGGCCCACACATACACCTACACCAGCAATGTCCAACACACATACACCACCCAATCACCGACCACTCTACGCGTACCGTAACCCTGTCTCCAAGCACAGCCACAACACCTGCTGCACCTCCTCCTTGCGACCCTCCACCTCCACCTCCCCACGCAACGTGGGTTTCACCACTTCAATATACACATCACACAATTCATACTGCCAGTACTTGTATATAGCAGTCACAGCAGCACCAAATTCATACGACTGCATTGCAGCGCCCACAGCCTCCACTGCTGCGTTCAATCGACTGCGGATCCACAGGGATGCCCACCATGTGGGCACCACATCTCCCCGGGGCACAAACCCCTCACCCAAATTCAGCATGGCAAAGCGGATGGCATTCCAAAGCTTGTTGCACCAGTGGCGGTAGACGACCACACGCTTGATGTCAAGATTGATGTCACGTGCGGAGGAAGTGTAGGACATGAGGGCAAGGCGCAGGGCGTCTGTGCCACATTCCTCAATGCCATCAGGGTAGTCTGCCTTTTGACCTTGTTTTGCTTTGGTGATTTCCTTGGCATCCAGGTTGCCAGTGTTGAGTGTGTCATGCAAACCTAATGGGGTGGGGGGATATGTGTGTGTGTGTGTGTGCTTTTTGTGGTGTCGGTGACGGGGGCCATGGTGGTCGATGGTGATTTGTATGTATCATTCAACCAGTACACCTGCCATAGACACACCACCATGCACTCCACACATTGTTGTTATCATGACCACCAGTTCCTACACCAACATGTCCTTCTCATCACCCCTCCAATCGCATACCTTGCAGTGTGATGCCCTCAATCACATGGATGGGATCAACCACATTACCAAGTGACTTGCTCATCTTGCGTCCATGCGCATCACGCACAATGGTGTGCAGGTACACAGTCTTGAATGGTACCTTGCCTGTTTTGTGTGGGTGTGATTGTGTGCGTGATTGTGTGTGATTGTGTTTTTGTGTGTGTACGTGTATATATCCATGTACTTATTTTGTGTGCAAAACACAAACCATGTCCTTGTACAAACAGCTTCACCATCCACCCACAAACACACCAACCTGTAAGTGTCATGCCCATCATCACCATGCGCGCAACCCAGAAAAACAAAATATCATGCCCAGTCTCCAACAGCGCATTGGGATAATATTTGGCCAAGTCAGGTGTCTGTTCAGGCCACCCAAACACACTGAATGGAAACAAACCAGAGGAAAACCATGTATCCAACACATCCTCGTCCTGCACCAGCTCCACCTCCTGCCCAGGAAAACGTGCAGCTGCTAATTTGAGTGCCCCCTCATGATCCTCTGCCACCACCCATCGGTCCATGTGTTCTGTGGGCAACCCAGGTGCCCCTGGCTGTTCATCACCCTTGACCAGCACATACCATGCGGGTATGCGGTGTCCCCACCATAGTTGTCGGCTGATGCACCAATCACGGATGTTTTCCAACCATCGAAACCATGTAGCTTCACTATCTTTGGGTATGATTTGCAGCCGACCATCACGCACTGCCTCACATGCTGCATCAGCCATGCCCTTGCATGCCACCCACCACTGGGGCTTGAGCATGGGTTCGATGACATCCTTGCTGCGGCTGCATATGCCAAGACGCATGGGGTTGGGGGAGGTGCCTCGGAACAGACCTTTTTGTTTTAAATAGTCAACAATGGTGACACGTGCCTGGTGAGGGGGGGGGTGATGTGGATGGTGTGCGTGTGGTTGCGTTTGTGGACATGGTACATGTGGTTGTGTGTAGTGTGTGTATTTGTTATCATCAACAACAACCACCACGCATGTCCCCAGTATTCCACCACCTCCCCCAAAGCACACACACCTTGAATCGTGGTTGCCCAGCAAACAACTCCCCACCCATGTTGTTGACCAATCCATCATCGGTCAACATGTTGAGAAACTGCAAGTTGTGACGCTTGCCTGTTGCAAAATCATTGGGGTCATGTGCGGGTGTGATTTTCACAGCACCAGTACCAAAGGACATGTCTACAAGCTCAGCGTCACAAATGATAGGGAGTAGGCGACCATCGACTGGGTGTACCACATGCTTGCCATGCATGTGGGTGTATCTGTGGTCGGGTGGGGGTGTTGGTGGGGGTGTTGGTGGTGCGATAATAGAGCACGTGTGTGACCAATACCAGCCAATCAACCCCTACACATGATCATGACCATACAACCAGCAAACACGTAATACATGACACATACAGCAAGCACATTCGACAACCAACACCCCCCCAAGCCTCACCGTGGATCCTCAGGATGCACCGCCACTGCAGTGTCCCCCAACATGGTCTCTGGACGTGTGGTTGCCACCACAATCTCCCCACTGCCATCCTCCAATGGGTATGCAAAGGACGTCAACACCCCAAACTCCACTGGCTTGTCATACCCAGGGACTGCCAGCTTTGTACTGGAGGCAATGTCAATGTAATCCACCTCTATGTCTGACACAGCTGTTTTCAACACGCAATCCCAGTTGACCAGGCGATTGTCACGGTAGATCAACCCTTTTTCATGCAGTTGCAAAAACGCAGCTTTGACTGCAGCACTGCGTGTTTCATCCATAGTAAACGCCTTGCGCTCCCAATCCACAGAGGAACCCAACCTACTCAGCTGGTCGTTGATGCGGTCACGGTACTGGTCAACCCACACAAACACCTGCTTGAGAAACTCCTCTCGTCCCAAATCATGTCGTGTTTTCCCCATTTCCCGCTGAATCTTCTTCTCCACCACCGTTTGCGTGGCAATGCCAGCGTGATCTGTGCCCGGCACCCACAACACGTTGTACCCACACATGCGGCGCCAGCGTACGACACAGTCTTCGATGGAATTGGTGAGTGCATGTCCGATGTGCAGTGCACCCGTCACATTGGGTGGTGGGATGACAATGACAAAGGGTTGCTTGTCAGTTGCAGCATCATCTGGGCGGAAGAACCCACATTGATGCCACCAGTCATACCAGGCAGCTTCAACGGCAGCTGGGGAGTAGCCCTTGGGCATTTCACCTGCAATGTCTTTTTTCTGGCCTTTGGGTGTGGCACGTGCTGCTGCAATAACGCGTTGCAGTTCTTCTGCTTCTGCCGCCTTTGGTGTGTGTGGGGGGGGGAAGAGGGTGAATTTGGGTGGGGGGGTACAATTCTACATCAAATACAGCGAATATGTGTATACACTAACAACACAGTGTACCCTCATGGTCACCCATGGTCACCATGCATCCTACACACATGCGACAACACCCACACACCCACACACCCTCTTTGCCTCTGCCTCTGCCTTTTGCTTTGCACGTCGTGTACTCCCCCCCTCTGCTGCCTGTGCTGCTGCTTTGTTTGCTTTCTCTGCCGCCTTTTGTGCTATGCGCGCTGCTTTTGCTTCCTTGGCTGCTAGTTTTTCTGCCTTGCGTCGTGCCTTGCGTGCCTCTGCATCTTCATCAGTGTTAGCAGGGGGGGGGGATGCTGGTGCTGCTGCTGTTGTTGATGGTGGTACTGCATCCGCTGCTGGTGGTGGTGCTGCATCCGCTGCTGGAGATTTTGCTGCTGGTGCTGCTTCTGTTGGTGATGTTGCTGCTGGGGGTGCTTGTGTTGGTGCTGCTTCTATGGGTGTTGTGTCTTCCTTGACCCCTGCAGCAGCACTACTCCCACTAGTCTGACTATTCCCATTGGACACTGCCTTGGGTTTTGGTAGTGGCTTGTGTGCACCAACACCACCATGCAGCCGCAGCAGGTCATCAGTGGCAACAGCAGTCACCCATGCACCAAGGTGGGGATACTTGTCAACAGCATCACTCCCCAACCCAGCCACCACCACTGCCACTGCCAAGTCTGCAATGCTGAGTGACTGGTTGACGAGGTAGGCATTGCCGTCGAGCTGTGCATCAATGGATGCCAGGGTGGTGTTGCGGGTGTCTGCATCTGTTGTGGGGGTCTCGATGGTGGTGGCTGCCTTGAGCCACTTGTCCACTTGACGCTGTGGTTGGGATGCGGTTTGGATGTGATTGGGATGTGCAGTGCACCATTGGTGTATAGACACACACAACACATACCTTTAGAAACTCCTTGTCGCTCGGGTAGGCATCAGTGTTATCGCCTGCCACTGTGAGTGGTACACACCGTGCAACCAATGCTGCATCATCTCCCACATTGTCAACACAAAAACCCACATACCATGTTTGGCAATGGCAGCAACACCTGAGAGCGTTTGGCCGGAGGCAGTAGTCAACGATGCAACCTGTTTCAACGCAGAAACGAGAGATACACGTGTACAATATGCTTGATCTCGTTTTGGCGGATGTGCATAATGTTGATGCAGTGCTTGAACATTCACTGGTGGCACACACCGTGTCTGCTTTCCCGCTGGCCGACAGCGATGCCACAGCAAGTTGGGCAACGATCTTGGCAAGCCCCTCAGGCACACCAGAGGGGAGAGTGATTGTTGCCATATTGCTATTTACACAATGATCAAATGATGTCATATATATTGAGTTGTTTTTGCAGACAATGCAGTCTCATGCAGTCAGTTCTCCTGCAACGCGCCCTGCTGGAAGACCACTGGCTATTGCTGTGCGTGCTGCCTGCATCATTGTTTCCGCATCAGAAGGTGGAATTGGCGAATGCACAATAATCTGTGTGGATATGATGGTGGCTGTGTGCATACAGACTGTATACCAACCATCGTCCTCGTTGACAACCACACACCTGTACTTGACCGGGATACAGCAAGTACTCGTGCCCATTGGGCATACGATCCCCAGTGTTGACCAATGTAATAGGCACCACTGGCACCTTGGCCTTGGCAGCCACTGAAAACGCCCCCTTTTTAAACGCATGCATCTTGCCATCATCGCTGCGTGTCCCCTCTGGAAAAAAAAGCACGGATGCTCCCTCTGACAACACCACACCACATTGCTTGAGGCATTGCAGCTGGCTCTTTTTGTCAGTGCGGTTGATCATGATGTGGCCTGTGAGAAACATGCTCCATCCAATGATGGGGATGAAGAAATTGCTTGTCTTGGAGATGAACTTGAATGGGCGGTTGAGGTGGAAGAGGGAAAAGATGTCGAGAAAGCTCAAGTGGTTGGCAACATAGACGGCTGGTTGCTGCACTGCTGGCAGGTTTTCTGGGTGTATTACCTGGGTATGGGGGGGTGCACATGGAGAGAGGATGTAGTTGGTTAGAAAGCATGTCAAGAGCACGTCAGGGAGACAAACATTCACAGCATGTATACTCACCTTGACTGGGTTGTAAAACAGCATGCTGAGCTTTGCCCATATAAAGTTGACCACGTGCTCTGCTTGCCGTCTGTGTGAGTGTGTGTGAGTGTACACACATAGACACACCACCCACCCTCGAGCGCCTCACAAACGCATACCGATGTCGATCAAAGAGCAGGACCAATGGGTAAATGGCTACCATGACAACAAACAGTGGCATGGAAATGAGCACCGAGGTGGTGAAAAAGGCAATTGCCCGTATGCGTGTGGCAAGTGCTGCAAGACCCAATGGCCGAGTCAATGCCTCTGTTGTTGTGTTGTGGACGATTGTGATCAATAATATGTGATAACAAAGCGTACACATTGATCCTACATAATCACGTACGCCAATCATCTGCAGGAAAAGGAGCAGCAGCAGATGCTGCATGTGCTCTGCAATTTCGGATAGGTACGTGCTCTGGAGCGGTACGCAGGCCATGCTTAATTGATTTGTAGTTTGACCACCGTATTGCAGGTACGAAACGAGCTGTGCATGGCGCAGGATGCAAACAACCAGGCTGCAATTGCATCATCTTTGACCGTGGCATGTGTGCTGTACGCATCATGCTGGGAGTATTGTACAGCATGCAAGTAGAATTGTACAAGTATAGAATAATGTTACCCACAAGACCTCCACCAAAACACACCACGTTCCTCAAAAGAAAAGAACAACAAAAAACTACAGCAACCTATTGTGCTGCAGCAACTGCAGCCTCCTTGGCAGCACGTGCAGCTGCTCGCCGTGCGGCATGAAACTCACGGTTGCGCTGTGCTCGTGAGCCCTCCTTGGGTCGCTGACCCTCTGGCACCTCATACTTGTCAACTGGCACCACTGTCACTGTCTTTCGGCGGGAGTTGGCCTTGAACACCACAATGCCCTCCTGCAATGCAAACAGGGTAAAGTCCTTGCCGGTACCCACACCCTCACCAGCATGCACCTGTTGTTTGGAAGGATCATCTCACGCGTCAGCGGGCTGGTCAAACATTGCGGTAGTATCGCGGTAGTGAACTTGCTCACCAACATGCCTCCTACCTTGTTGCCCAGCTGACGAATGATGATACCGCCGGCCTTCACGGGCTGGCCACCATACACCTTGACGCCCCTGCGTTTTGACACTGAATCTCGGCCGTTCTTGGTGGATCCTGCACCCTTTTTGTGTGCTGCCTCAATTATCAAGGGCTGGGGAGCAATGCGGGGCAAGGATACAGGTGCAGACAAACGCGTGTGCACCAGGGTGCTACGGCCGCAGCTGAGCTGCATGCCGGCAAATGCGGAGGTCAACGAGGCTGTTGCCATTTTGTAACCCACACACAACTAGTTGTGTACAGAAATATGTGGTGATGTGTTTTCTATAATATATTCAGCTACACACAAAGAAACGCTCCCACATTTTTCCTTGTCCCACCCGAAAGTCCCACACAACCATGTTGTTGATACAATCATCATCCATGCACGCCATACGGCCAATGCATACAGTACCAGGAGGACGGCTGACCGTGGGGTTGCAGTACAACAAACCATGGCATGCATTGCACAGAACAACCAAGTGCCACTCTTCACAGCCACAACCACCACAGCAACCAGCCGCAGCACCATCGCTGATAGATCCTGAACAACCCCCTGAACAACCACCCCAACAACAACCACCCCAACAGCAACCACCACAACCACCATCCACCATGCCATTCCGTCTCATATCCATCCTTGCTGGCCTCGGCGCCCTGGAAACGCTCTACCTGACCCTCAGCAAACCCACAGACGTCCTCTGCTCCACTGCAGGCCCACTCTCTGGCTGCTCCACAGTCCTCTCCAGCGAATGGGCAACCTTTTTCGGCGTCCCCCTCTCCCTCATCGGGTGTGCAGCCTACACCACCGTCGCCACCCTTGCTGCCATTGCCGCCTCTCGCCGGAGCAGTGGCCTGGACGAGCGTGACGACCCAACCACTCGCAGCATCCGTGCAGCCTTGCTCGGTGGTGGCATCGTGCTCGCCACAAGCAGCAGTTTTCTCATGTACATTCTGTTTACCCAGTTCCCAGGCGACCTGTGCCCCTATTGCATTGCCTCTGCGAGCATCTCTGCTGCTGTGTTGGCATCCACACTGCAGGGCTACTCCACCAGGGAGCTCACCTCTGCGGCAGTGCCAGCCACCACGGTGCTGGGCACTGCAGCGCTTGTGCTGGCATTCAATTTCTCAGCCATCTCCACCTCCAATGCAAGTGGGTACACAGAAGTGCCCTATGTGGAGCCCCCCGTGTCGAGCACATCCTCCCAAGAAGCCATCACGCTGGCAAAACGACTGCGGGATGCTGGGGCACGCATGTATGGGGCGTTTTGGTGTTCCCACTGCTTTGACCAAAAAGAGGCGTTTGGGCGGGAAGCCATGGCGTTTTTCCCCTATGTAGAGTGCTACCCGGATGGGTTTCGCAGGGGTGTGGAGATTGCCCCTGCGTGTGCTGCGGTGGAGGAGCTCAAAGGGTTTCCCACGTGGGTGATTGGGGGGAAGAAACTGGAGGGGGAACAGTCGTTTGAGGTGCTGGTGGCAGAGGTGGAGCGTGTGGAGCGAGGGAATGCTGTTGCTGAGGAAGGGGTGACTGCAGCACCGGAATTGCAGGGGTATTAATTTTATTTTCCTAGATGTTTGCATTTCATGATGTTGTTAATGTTGTAACAGCTATATGGTTACCCAATGCAGCAGCAGTATCGCCCAATGTATCCATAGCAATACATTGCATGGCGACACACCAGTCTTATACAAACACACACTCACAAAGAAGAGCATTGCTTGCACGGCACTCACCGCACACATGAAATGTGCACCCATCATGTTGGGGAAATGAAAGGGGAAGAACTTCATTGCTGGCAGGAAAAACGGGGGGATATATGCCCACGGCACATGAAAACACACAGCATCGCTCACACACACACAGCATCGCTCACACAAAAACATCCCGAGGGGACTCATCTCCTCCAGAAAACACACCGTCATATAGAGGCCTCCATGCAGACCATACAAACATTGTTGTCAAGCAAAACACACTCGGCCACCCACACACACACCCCTCACGGGTGAGCTTATTATACACCCACTCAAAAACGCAGTATCAGTATCGTCAAAATCTTCTTCTCGTGTATCCACACCACAACTACCAACGCAACACACCGCCATCGCACTTGGCAAAGTAGTGCGCAATCAACCCATCATAGTAGCTGCGCACACGCTCGTCCAAAACACAATCCATCACAGCACTCTGTTCCATCGCCTGCAAAAATCGCTCCAGCCACACCAAGCCCACAGCATCCCCTTGGTCCATCAGCTGCGCATACCCGCCCCGCAGGAGCGCACCGTGGCGCTGGTGGCGCACCACAAACAACCCCTCGGATGGCAGTGTTGTCTCATTCAGAGTCAATACCATGTGCAGGTACTCACAGTCGGTCCACGACATGTAGACTGCTCGAAGCCCACAATGTGCCGTGTACATGCCAAGATCACCGGCATACGCCCTGTTGCGACGGTCGGGGTTGACAGAGAAAAACTGGTGGTCAGGTATCTTGGTGGAAAAGCGGCAGCCTACTGGAAATGATTCAGAGCCCACCACCCAGGATGGCTGGCAGCCCCAGGCAGGCAGGGTGAGCAGCGATCCGAGGGGATGCAGGAGAGCCACGAGGTGCAGCCATGGCTGTGATGGATATGCCCTGCGACATGCCTCTGCAGCCGCAATGGCCCTTTGCATTGTACCGTGGGGCAGCATGTCGAGGGCCTGCCACACCGTCATGCAGGCCTTGTCCAGTGGAGCATGGGTGTGGAGATTGCGCTTGACAAAATCGACCGTCTGTCGTGCATGATTCAGCTTGCTGCTCAGCACAGGATCACTGCGATTCGATGCACAAGGGGATGTTGGGGGTGACGTGGGGGCTGTGTAGTCTGTGTCTACGGACGAGGTGCTGGGCGTGGCATGCAGCCGGTAGTGTTGCGTGGAGGGGTGCGTAGCCACCCTCATGTTGGTGGGGGTATAGCGGTGGGTGTGTATGAAAGGGACGAGGAGTAATGAGGGGCATGAATTGGAATTGGAATGCATGAGATTCTGAGCCTCACATTTCCCCACAATGCAGCAACACCATACACATGCTATCTCTCAGCAATCCATTACCAAAAAAGAAACATCACCACCACCACAATTGGTAGCTTGATACAATCAATTCACGCATTAATGTACCGCAGCAGAATACCAGCATTGCCCAAAATAAAGCCCTGCTTGGCACCGAAAAACTTGACGGCATACAAATTCCCAGCAATATCATCTGTCTGGCGATCTCGCTTCCAGCTCTTGCCACCATCCACGGTCTTCAACAGCGTCCCACTGCCACCACATGCAAACCCTTCCTCTGCTGTGCGAAACCCAACGTCCAAAATGCCAAACCCACGTGAGCCCAACTTGGCAGGTGCAAATCGCTCTTGCACACCGGCTTGGTCGGCAAACAGCACGTCACCGCCACGGGTGGACAGCCACAGCTTGTCATCGTTTGACCACCCCATGTTTTGGATGCGGCGTCCCACAGGGCGGTTGTGGGGCTCCCAGTATGTTTGCCCCGGTGCCCATGTCATGAAGAAATTGCCACGTGAACTCACTGCCACATACTCGCCAGAACCCGAGCGTGCAATCTGGCTAAATGTGCCCTCATAGTATGATGCGCCACTGATGCCAGAAGACACTGTGCGATTGAGGGTGGCATCGACGGTCTCCTGCACTGCAGCCGTCCATGTGTATGCTGCATTGTCAGTGGCGTATATGGCGCCTTGGTCGGTGGTCATTTCTGCACGCCCGTTGCCCAAGGCGGTGATCGACATGGGGGTGCCGGGCAACTTGGCAGACAGGGGGACACGTTCCCAGTTTTTGCCACCATCGGTGGTGTGCAGCAGGATGGCTGGCTTGCCCACAATAAAGCCCTCATCGCCGGAAAAGGAAATTGCATTGAAACGATAGTTGAAGCCATCGTCACTGGCAGCAGCGATGCTGCGCGGTGCCCATGTCTTGCCACCGTCAAATGTTTCCAACAGTGTTTGACGGGTGCCGAGGAGGAAGCCGTGGTTGGGGTCGCTGCCAGTAAAGCCAATGTCAAGGAGCACCACTGCAGGGTCGATGGGGAGCTCTACCTGTTTGTGTGTGAAGGGGGGATGGGGATGGGTGTGTGTGGCATGTCGTTCCTTGTGCTTGACCAACAAGTCAACTCCATACCTGTTCCCAGTCGGATGAAACAACCTTGTTGGCCATGGCAGGGGCGCCTACAAACTGTGTAGCAGCTGCAAGTGCCACTGACGATGCCAACAAACAACGACGATCCACTGCACTATCGCTCATAGAGGGCTGCTGGGATGCCATTGCAATGATCTCGCAACGCCTTGCACGTGGTGTTGGGACTAGGGCGTGCATGGGACGAGCGGGTGCAACGATGGAGGAACATGTGGAACTCGCCACCATGCTGACTTGCGTGCTCAGCATCTTGGATGTAGTGCTGTGTATTGTGTACTGCTAGTGTTATGAAAGCACCGAGTATTTGGAAGAAAAAACCGTCTATTGTTACATAAATATGGTGTTCAAACCATCACAACTCGTCTTCATGGCGCAAGTACTCGCCCACGTCTGCTTGGTGGTAGACAACAATGGCACTGGGATCCACCTTGCGGCAGTCATGGGTTGACTTGGCTGCAACACCAAAGCCGAGTGGGACGTCTGACATGGAGAGCACCACCACACCACTGTTGGCGGCCGTGGACTCTGTGATGCGCCCCAAACCTGATTTGAGCACATGGTTGCCATACAGGTATTGCATTTCTGCTGATGGTTTGACCCACACCTGTTGGTAGGGGGGGGGGGGGGGGGGGGGGGGGTCATGCAGGTGGTGGAGTGTGGTGTGTACTTTGTGCATGCTGTTGTATGTGCGCACACGTGTCATGCTGTTGTATGCGAACGCATGTGTCATGGTATGTTCAGTTTTCACAAGGTGGCATGTGCACGCATGTGTCTGTTGTATGTGCAGGTTTCATGAGGTAGAACGTGCGCACACATACATGCGCTGCGTGACACTGCGGGTGTACACAAACGAACATCACCACACACCTTGTATTTGGCGTACTGTGCAAGCAGTTCTGTTGCACCCACTGTCAACCGAAACTTGTTGGAATGTGTGAATTTGCCTATGCACAAGCCCAGCGACACCAGCTTTTCCCGTGCCACCTGTTTGCGTGTGCGTGCTCGGGCATGCTGTTTTCCACGTTGTGTATCCATGTACACCACATACATTTGTGGCTTTGCGCATTAATGACTCTTTGACATAGTATACACGGTTGCGCTGCAGGCGAAAGCAGTATGGCTCATCAGCCGCCTCATCGACCAGCAGTTTGATGTTCTTGCCAATGTATTTGTACAACTTTTCGAATACTATTTTCGTTTCCTGTGTGTGGGGTGTTTGTGGTACGATTCGTATGCGAGTCAGGTTGTTTGGGGTGGATACGTGGCCATACCTCGTCTGTCAATGCACGCATGCTTTCCCGCCGTCTCTATTGTGGGCTTTTTTGTAAAGAGTTGGGAGTAGTTGAGATAAAAGTAGTTGGGAGAAAAGTATTGCAGTTGTGGTTGGGAATGTTTTTACGATATGTTGGTGGCTATTATTTAATGACTGCCATTTTTTGTGCAGTGCATATTTTTACTCACAACAAAAGCACGTTGTCAGCCATGCAGCCATGTAGTACCAACAACGTATCAACGCAGGAAAACACTCCAAATACAGCAGCAGCATGTTGACATATGGCAAAGGGGATGTGCCTCCACACAGCAATCAGCAGCTTACCCGAACCTACCTGCGCACACTCAACCCAGCCTCCATACGACCATTGCATATCCTGCAGCAAGCCCTTGATCTTGTCATCCAGGTATTTTTACACAGACGTGCTCATACATCAACACAAAGCACCCCACATCACCCCGTACCACACACAGCGCTACGAGAAAGACCACAATTACAATGCAGCAAGTGAACAATTGAAAACCATAAGGCAAGACCTGACCGCAGGGCGAGTCCACAACAAGGCATTTACCCAACACGTATATGAAACACATGCACGGCTTGCGTTGGCAGCGGGCGACATGGCCGAGCTGCGTAGCTGTCTGGGGGTGCTAGCCCGGGGTGTGTATGCATACGGTGACGGTGGTGAATTTGCTGCATATGGAGTGCTGTTTGCACTGCTTGCGCAGGTAGAGGGCAGGCACAAGGATGTGCTGGCGATGGAGTTGTACCAGGTGGCGCACAGGGGGGTGCTGAGGGATGCATGGGTGAAACGCGCATTGGGGCTGTGTCGTGCGGTGCTGGGGGGATGCTCTGTGGTGTTTTGGCGGTTGGCGTCAGCATGGGAAGATAATGCACTGGTGGTGGCGTTGGGGAAGCATGTGGCAGCGCAGACATGCCGGGTGATGGTCAGCGCAACGTTTCCCACAGTGCCACTGGCACACATGCGGCAGATGTGTTTTGGGTGTGCTGAGGGTGGGGAGCAGGAGGAGCTCATGGCATCCCTGGTGTTGCTGAAAGATGCTAGTCAAAATTCATTGGTGGATATTCGTGCGACTCGGGCCAAGGCACGTGAAACCGTATGACTGTATTTTATGCTGAAACATTTGTTATGATGGTGTTAAGATAATTATTATTGTGCAACAATCACACTCCATTTTGAGTGGCGTGGTGTATTGCTTGGTGGTGGTGGTTTTAGTGTTAAGTTTTGTAGTGTTTATCTTATTTTTTTAATCAGCAGTGGAGCTTCATTTAACTCAAACCCACGTAAAATCAGCCCTCAACGAGCTGCAGACGTGAATGTTGTGTA
>VFQP010001404.1_pt1 | contig 32531 bp, 27 predicted proteins | sample 3512351 | NCBI WGS metagenome assembly VFQP01 (sample SAMN10412372, study PRJNA504923) | tailings metagenome | isolation source: Relicate 1 Philex TSF1 revegetated site | place: Philippines: Tuba, Benguet | collected 2017-08-29
TGGGTACAGACAAGAGCTGACGGTTCAGCAGTAAATTCGACCTCCTCATTGATTGTATACAGCGCTTCAGGAGAATTGATCCTGAAGGAATCTTATGGAGTTAGTGTGTATGAGAAAAAGAAGAAAAACAGTAAGCGAAAGACATATTGAACTTGTGCTCTCCCCACACTCCACTCTCAAAACTCACACTGCAAGAAAAGCATTGAAGAAACAAGTTTAAAAGTGGGGGGAATACAAATTCACCGGTTGTTTTGAGAATTTAATTGTATCAAATAAATACTAATCGTGTCCATCGATTGTTACATCCAATAGCTCACTACCAATATTCAAACCCATTAAAAGATCAAGCGTTTCTTCATCACCTTTAACGATAATAAGCTGATATTTTATCTTCTCACTCGTCATTTCCACTTCTTCAATCTCAGAGATTCTTATCGTCGTTCCTATTGAACGGTTAAATGGAATTGTAAGGAACCAATTTGGTTGAATCACACCCTCAACCATTCTACCGATTAGATAAAACTCCTCTCTTCGATGAATTGCAAAACTGTCGATTACTTCAAACTGTCCCTGTCTATCTTTATTTTCCATAAATCATTTCCATATCAAATTCCAAACCTACACTCTCCCCACACCCCACTCTGCTAAACTCACACTGCAAAAAAGGAAAAGCATTGAAGAAACGAGTGTGAGTGTGAGCGAACAGGGACAAAAAGAAAAAGCGAACTACTTTCGTAATTCGCTTTTTCTTTTTGTTGACCCACTAGGGCTCGAACCTAGACTCTTCTGAACCAAAATCAGACGTGTTGCCAGTTACACCATGGGTCAATTGCGGTGGCAAAGTTAATACTAAATTCCTTTCATCCAAGAAATCCATCAAAAAAACTTGAAATTTTCATGCAAAAAAGTGAAAAAACATTGAAATTCATTCAATTAGCATTTTTCAACATTTCTATGAGGAATCGTGACAATATATTTATAACTTCGCGAGTCAAACTTTCAAAGTAAATCATGAATTACAACAAACTGAATAACCTTACAGGCTGGTTCGTTTTTTTAATCGCAACGATTGTTTATTTCCTAACCATTGAAGATACCGTTTCACTTTGGGATTGCGGGGAATATATCACAGCAGCAAATAAATTAGAAGTTGGTCACCCTCCGGGTGCACCTTTATTCATGGTTTTGGGACGTTTGTTCTCGTTCTTTGCAGAGCCTCAAATGGTCGCAGTATGGATCAACAGGCTTTCTGCTCTTTGCAGTTCATTCACGATTTTGTTCATGTTCTGGTCGATTACCATGTTTGCGAAGAAAATCATGCAACGCAAGGACAGAAACTGGTCGAAAGGTGATCAGATTGCAACATTGGGCGCAGGAGTTATCGGAGCTTTGGCTTACACATTCTCTGATTCATTCTGGTTCTCGGCTGTTGAAGGGGAAGTTTATGCGATGTCTTCTTTGTTTACAGCTGCTATTTTCTGGATGATTTTGAAGTGGGATGCGGAAATGATCAGCATCAAACACGGTGAAATCAAAGACGGAAGATCTCCGATGCGCTGGATGGTTTTGATTTGGTTCATGTTCGGTTTGGCAATTGGTGTCCATTTATTGGGATTATTGGCTGTACCGGCAATTGCATATGTGATTTACTTCAACCTGTGGGAGAAAACCAACCTGAAAGGGATTATCCTTACCGGTCTGATCTCGATCTTCGTTCTTGGTTTTGTGCAAGAGGGAATTATCCCGGGCAGCGTTGCAATGGCATCCTGGTTTGAGGTTACTTTCGTGAATTCATTTGGTTTACCATTCTTCTCCGGAACTTTCTTCTTCTTTATCCTGTTGATCGCAGGATTCATCTGGGGATTCAGATATGCAAAGAGAAAAGTAAAACCGATTTTGAACACAGCTTTGTGGAGTTTGGCTTTCTTGTTAATCGGTTATGGTTCTTTTGCAGTGATCGTTATTCGTTCCAATGCAAATACGCCGCTTGATGAAAACGACCCTGAAAACTTAGTAACACTTCATGCTTACCTGAAACGTGAGCAATACGGTTCATGGCCGATTTTGAACGGACCTTACTGGAACTCCGAATTGGAGGATCCAAGTAAATTCGGTGACGTAAGCCCGTTCTTCCTGAGACGTTTTGTGGTAGAAAACAACGCTACCGGGCTGGATGCAAAAGCATTTGTTTCCGAGAAAGATGCACAGGAGTGGATTAAAGGCAAAAGCGGAAGTTATTCCGTAAAAGAAAAATATTTCTCCAGTAATGAAAGCGTGAGAAAGAACAGTAGCTCCAAGCAGGTCTACAAACAAAACACGTTCTTACCGCGAATGTATTACACTTCCAGCAACCCGAATGATCAGAAAATCCTTGCTTACAAGAGCTGGTCAGGTTATGATCCGAAAGATGTTTCCGATGCGGATGAAATCGGAACAGACGGATTGCGTCTGCCTCGTTTCGGTGAAAACATGGAATACATGTTCGGCTACCAGATGAACTGGATGTACTGGCGTTACTTCATGTGGAACTTCTCCGGTCGTCAGAATGACTTCCAGGGACATGGTGATGATATGCGCGGAAACTGGATTTCCGGATATTCATTCATTGACGATGCACGTTTGGGAAGCCAGGAAAATGCTCCTTTCTATACCCTTGAAAACAAAGCACACAACAATTTCTGGATGCTTCCGCTTGTTTTGGGAGTTGTCGGATTGATTTTCCACTTCTACCGTGCTCCGAAAGATGCATTCATCGTATTCCTGACATTCTTCTTTACAGGAATTGCGATTGTCATTTACCTGAACCAAAAACCATTCGAACCGCGTGAACGTGATTATGCCTATGCCGCATCCTTCTACGCCTTTGCGTTCTGGATCGGACTAAGTGTTCTTGCCTTGTATGATGCTTACAAAAACTTCAACAAAGCTGACTGGAAGAACATGCTGATCGGGTTCGGTTCTTTGACCGGGTTATTATTGATCTTCATGATTTTTGGCGGAAGCGGGTTTATCCTGTTAACCTGGATTGTTGTTGCCGTAATCTCTTTGGCACTTCTCGGTATTGCCTTCGGATTGCGAAAAGCACTTCCGAATCACAATGTAGGCGCCATGGCATTTACCATCCTTACATTGTTTGTTCCATACCTGATGGGGCAGCAAGGCTGGGATGATCACGACCGTTCAAACAAAACTTCGGCACACGACCTGGCATACAATTACCTGCAGTCTTGCGAGAAAAACGGAATTATTTTCTCTGTTGGAGATAACGATACATTCCCATTATGGTACTTACAGGAAGTAGAAGGTGAAAGAACAGACGTACGCGTTTGTAACACCAGCTTATTCGACACGGATTGGTATACCAATCAAATGAAAATGAAAATGTATGAATCCGAGCCGCTTCCTATCAGTTTCAGAGAAGATCAGATTTTGATGTGGGCAGGAGGAACGGATCAGGCATTCTTCATGTCGACGACTCAATTATTGAACCAGGGAATCAAGCGCGAAGCTGTTGAGAAAATCTTCGACCTGAAGGTTAAAAACAGTCCGCGTGAATTCAAACAAGCATTTACTTCATTCTCCAATACCGCTTCAACCATTCTTGCAACGGTTAAAGCGAAAGATCCGTCATTCGATCCGCGAATTGCACAAATCCGCGAGGCTTTTGGTCACTCAGCTGATTCTGCAAACCTGGATGTGATTGAAAACATGGAAAACGGAATTCTTGAAATTTTCGAAGGATACAGAAACCAGATCATCGATGCGGATGTAAGCGGATTAGAGCAGCTTCAGCAACTAATGGCTTCCTGGGAAGATACCTGGTCTTTCCTTCCGATCAAAGATGCAATGGAATTCATGAAAGATGATGACAACATGATCAAGTACGGAACAGCATATTTGCGTGTGATTCCAAGTACAGGATTCATTTTATCCGTTAACAAGAAAAACGCATTGGCTTCCAAGATTATTTCTTCGGAAGAAGCTGAAGATTGTGAAAACGAAATCCGTTTCCGCTTCAACTCGCGGGCTGTTCAGGGTATTTCAAAATCAGACATCATGATTTTGGACATGTTGGCAAACAACGACTGGAAAAGACCAATGTACTTTACATCACCGGGTAACACGGAAGTTTCTACAGCTATGTACCAAAGCGGACATTTACGCACGAACGGTATGGCCTGGGAGATCACTCCGATTATGGCACAGGGAAGAACCCCAGCAAACGAGAAATTGATGTTCAAGCATTTGATGGAGACTTACCATTACGGTAAAATGAATGATCCGAAGGTATTGACAGATTACTATGCTCGCCGTCAAACGGTTCAATTCAGAACCATGTTTGCTCAATTGGCTGAAAACTATGTAACAGAAGCTGAGCAAATGGAAATGAGCAAAAAACAATACGGCCCGATGCTGAAAAACTTAAGAGCAAACGGACAGGCACGTGTTGCGGATTCATTGGAAAACTCCTTCAAAGGAAGATTGGGAATGTCTCCGGCTGAATTGCGTAAAAAAGCTTCTCAATTAATCCATAAATCACTGGAAGTAATGCCTGCTGATTTGGTTCTTGACTACGGTGAAAAACCAAGCGGAGGTGGTGCAATGAAAGACGCAAACGGTGCTGAGTATCAGCAATACCGTGACGGAGTTCTACAGGATTATGTGACATTATTATACCGTGCACACGACAAGGAAGGTGCTGAAAAACTGGGTACCGAAGTTGCCCGTCAATTGGAAAGCATCATGGGTTATTTCAAACACAGCAGAGCCAATTTTGCAGTTTCCAATCATTCCGATTATGTTTCTGCGGTAATCAATTATGCTACGATTCACAAAGCTGCCGGAGATCCTGAATTAGGAAATCCTAACGGAGCGCTTGCAAGCAGAACAACAAAAGGTTTGGAAGAACTGTACAATCTTGATCTGAAACGTATCTATGATGAATTGGATCAATTGGCTCTTGCAAATGATGATAGCGGATTGATTTCAGGAAAACAAAATCTGCAGGGATCGATGAACGCCATCGACTTCACATTCCAGCTGACAGGAACCCAGGTTCCGACTGCACCAAAACCGGCTCCGGCTGGAATGCCGGCAGGAAGTGATGCCGTATTGAATGAAGATGTACTGAACAATGTGCAGCCTTCAGATGATTCTGTGATATAGAAAATCAGAAATGAAATTATTTAAACCTCCACGCTTAGCAGATTGGGTTCTTCCAAGGTTAAGGTGGAGGTTTTCTGTTTCTGAGCCGGTCGTTTTTCTCACTTTTGATGACGGTCCGAATTTGGAAATCACCCCGTTTGTACTGGATTTATTGAAGCATTATAATTGGAAAGCGACATTTTTTTGCGTCGGGCAGAATATTGAGAAAAATCCGGAGCTGTTTCGGCGCGTTCTTACAGAAGGCCATACGATCGGAAATCATACAATGAAGCACCTCAATTCCATCAAAACGGATAATGAAACCTACCTGGATTCTTTCCGGGAATTTGAACGAACGTATTCAAGTAGGCTTTTCAGACCGCCATATGGAAGAATCAAACCAAGCGTGGCAAAAGAAATCGGTAAAACGCACCAGATTATTATGTGGTCGTGGCTGTCTTATGATTATGATTTAAGCGTCAGTGACGAGCGCATCCTGGACGAAGCGAAACGCATCAAGCCAGGTGATATCATCGTGCTTCACGACAATGCCAAAATCACGGAAAGGCAAAAAATCCTGCTTCCGCAGTTATTTGAGTTGTTGCAAAAAAAGGGATTCCGCTCGGAAGTTATCTCTGCTTAGGCTTTTTGTAGATCGGAACGCTTGAACAAGCTTCTCCGTACATAATACTGGAACAAACCGGCTGTACTTTCACCAAAAACTGCGACATGGCAGCTTCCGGCTGCGGAATATCCGAACAACCTTTCACAATCATTTTTCCATTCCGGAATTGTTCCATATCGAGTTTTTCGATATTCAATTCGAGTGCTTTTTGCCGTGCATCGGCCAATGTTCCAATACTTACCGACTCAGCAATGCCAACCAGTTTTGAACTCACCAGCATAAATGCCCAGGAAGGCAGAATAGCGTCCACCGAACAATAGAGATAAGCGTGTTTCCCGGCAAATTGATTCCAGTCAAAATTTTTCACATAATCCCGGAAATCCTTTTCTTTCAGAACCAAACCATTCCAAAGAGAAGGTTCGAAATCAAATCCCAAAAAGGCTGAATTCTTCGGGCAGTAATCCGCCAAATCCACTGCGATCAATCCGCTTTGTTCTACTCTATTTACAATTTCAGACATAACACAAATTTACGGAATTCTCTTCTTCCCTATCTCCGGGTTGTTAAAATCAGGTCGCCATTCATCCATTTTAACAAAAATTGGTGAAACACCTCTTCCCTTTCATTTAAATTTACGCCATAAAAAAAGAAGCCATGAAACACGCACTATTTATTGGACTGGTAACAACAGTATTTGCTCTCGGTTCTTGTTCATCCGGGGAGAAGAAAATCATCTCGGTTGAGAAAAAGGTAGTTTACAAAAAACTGGATCCGGTTCATGCTGATCGTAAATTAGCAGTTGAAGTTTCAGGAATGAGCTGTGAACACGCTTGTGGTGGTTCAATCCGAATGGCTTTAAAAGAAACCGGAGCCGTGGATCGCGTTTCTTACGATTTCGAATCGGGAAGAAAATCCAACGTGGCTTACATCACTTTTGACAAATCAAAAATTTCTGCGGACAAAATCGTTTCGATCATTGAATCGATCAATGACAAGCAGTTCAAAACGGGTAAATTACACTCCACAGACCTAGAAGAAGAAACGAAATCAGGCAGTCCTTCAACAACGGTCGTAACAGAAACAAAAACAAGTAAAATCGATGTCAAAGTACCGGAAACTTCCTGGGAAATGCCAAACGTTTTCAAGTTTTTTGCGCGTTTACTGAATTAAAAACAATCGCTATTTGTAGTTTTGTAGTATGAAACTGCAGCACCGCATTATTGGAGAAGGAAAACCTTTGATTATCCTTCACGGACTTTTCGGATCTTCTGACAATTGGCAAACACATGCCAAGCGTTTCTCTGAGTATTTCCAGGTTATTTTAGTGGATCAGCGCAATCACGGTCATACCGATTGGAGCGATGATTTCAGCTACGACCTTCTTGCAGCAGATTTACACGAATTAATCTCTGACCTTGGATTTGACAAAGTGCATTTACTCGGTCATTCCATGGGCGGAAAAACGGTCATGCGTTATGCACAGCTTTATCCCGGAACGATTGAGAAGATGATCGTCGTGGACATGGGAATTAAGCAATATCCGCTTCATCACCAACAAATTTTGGCCGGAATTCACGCTGTCAATCAAACAGCAATGGATTCAAGGTCCAAAGCTGAAGAAATCCTGCTACCCTTTATTCCGGAAACCGGAACCCGGCAGTTTTTGTTAAAGAATCTGTATTGGATTGAAAAAGGAAAACTTGCCTGGAGAATGAATGTAGCCGTTTTGGAAAAAGAAATGGACCAGATTCTGCTTGCCCTTCCGGAAGGAGAAGTGATGGTTCAAACCTTATTCATCCGCGGAGCATTATCCGCTTATATCCCGGATGAGGATATTCCTGAAATTGAAGAGCAATTCCCGGATTCGACATTTATTACCATTGCCAATGCCGGTCATTGGGTTCATGCGGAGCAGCCGGAAGAATTTATGAATACTGTTCTGGAATTTTTGTTGAGATAAAATCCAGGCTTCAAACTAAATATTACTATGTGTTTTAGATTCTATGTGGTTAAATGAACCACATAACACACAGTATACCACATAGTTTTTAATTACCGACACATCTTGCCCCCACAAATCAATTTATCTTAAACTCCACGGGCAAATTGAAATAGGAATCTACTGCCTTACCATTCTGCTTACCAGGTTTCCACATAGGCATTGATTTGACCAAGCGGATTGCTTCTGCATCACATTCCTTACAATCCGGAAGTCCACGCAATAATTTCACATTGGAGATATCTCCTGTTCTGGAAACAACAAACTGCAGGTACACTTTCCCTGAAATTGCGATTTCTTTTGCTTTTTCAGGATAGCGAAGATTATCGGTCATGTATTTTCTCAAAGCACCTATTCCACCCGGAAATTCCGCCATTTCATCAACAACCGAATAAATTTCAGGCTCCTGAACAACAACCCGTGATGATTCTACCGGTGGAGGCACATCTGTAAAACCTTCATCTCTATCATAAGGCTCATTCGTTACTTCTACTTTGGGAAGAGGATGAATATCAGGAAAAACAGTCCGGTAAGCGTCAGGGAAACCTTTGGGTCCTTTTAAACGATAATTCTCACGTAAACCATTCAATTGGGTATCCAGGGTTCTTTTTTTGGCAAGAAGAATTTTGGTAGCATTCTCATAAACCAGCGACGCTGAATCCAAAAGAGCAATGGCTGATTTCAATTCTTTCACTCCGGATTCATTCTCCCGCATATGCAATTTATTGAATGCTGCCTTCTCCCGGTACTGCGCAATTTTCAGACTCAGAAGTTCATTCTGTTTTTTCAATTCCAATTCATCCAAACCCTCAATTCCGGAAACACTTTCCAGGGGTTCCAGTTTCTTTTTCTTACTGATCATGGATTGCAGAAAATACCAGCCGTTCGACATTTCCAGATAGGACTCAACATCTTTCAGATCCGGAGCTTCCCCCAAACGCTTCAAATCGTATTTTACACGACTGATCGAATCCCGATAAAAGAGTGTATTACTCGATTCCGTTATGAACCGCTCTTTTTGCTTTCCAAATTCAGTTTGCAAATCTGTCACCTGATTGTTGAGCTGAGAAAAGACCTGTTGAACCGAATCTTGTTTTCGCTGTTCATCTGCCAGTTCTGACCGCAACTTGGCATTCATCTTTTTGGCAGACTGTCCGAATGTGAACACACTCAAAAACAGCAATAACGTAAATCCGGCAAATTTCATCTTATTCTGTATCATTGATTCGTGCGTTTTAACAAATATTATACCAAATTTACGCTAAACACCATCATTTCCTTCAGCATCAATCAGATATTGAAAACCGCCCTTTTAACAGCTCATTTTGATTCGAACCAAAGCGGCAAATTGCAATACGACTTTACATACCATCCGGTTTTTCTGGCAGGAAACCAGCGGGGCATGGATTTCACAAAACGAATGGCTTCTTCTTCGCATTCGGGACAATCCGGGATTCCTTTAACGACAGTCACATCAGAAATTTCTCCCGTTTCGGAAACCACAAAGCGCATCGTTATCCGGTCAATAATTCCGTTTTCCTTTGCTGAAAGCGGATACACCAGGTTCTTTCGGATATAGCTCTTCAAGGCAGGAATTCCATCCGGGTAATATGCCTGCTCGTCCACCACCCAATTTGGGGAAGGTTCCGAAATCACTTCGCCGACTGAAACTCCGGGATCAACATTGATTTTTACTCCGGCGATCTCTCTATCAGCAGGATCCGGATGTACGTCCCAAAAGTATTCCGCATATGCAACAGGAAAACCTTTAGGTCCTTTCAAACGGTAGTTTTCACGCGCCTCCTTATATTTCTCCGACAGCAGTCCTTTCTTCATCTCCATTTCACTGTTCCAGGACCCGTAAGCTCCGAGCAAGGAATCCATTCGCAGCTCCAATTCAGCCAGTTTATCCGTAAAATGCTTCAATTCCCGGAGCTTTGCCAGGTTTTCTTCTTCAGATTCCCGGTACTGCTTAATCAACTTCTTTAAGTTTTCATTCTTTTCCGTTAATTTTTGCTCCTTCACGATTTGTACATCTTTGGACGTAAACTTAAATGTGACGAACCTTCTCAACGGAGCATCATACGGCTTGATAAACAGCTTGTAATCGGGAAAGGAGTCAGCGGATTGAAAACCAGCCGGAAAAAGATCTTTCGCATTTACCTGCAACTCCTCCAAAGTTTTCAGATAGCGTTTGATTCCCCTTCCCTTTTCTCTTAATTTCCAATCTTCATAGTAAAAAACGTCTTTCATCAGGTCTTCCAAACGTTTCCGGCTTTGTTCCAAAACTCTTCGTTCCCGGATAAAATTGCTGTAAGACGAATCTTGTTTTTGCTCTTCGACGAGTAAACCAGCCTGAAGCTGTTTGTTTAATTTTTCAGCGGATTGTCCGAATAAATTCAGCCCGATTACCAGGAAGAAAAAAAAGAGTTGTAATTTCATTTCGATTCAAATTTGATTGCCAGGTAGTAATGCGATTTTACTGGTTTTCCATGATTACTTCCCGGTTTCCATTTGGGCATTTCTGTGACAACCCGGACAGCTTCCTTGTCGCACTCAGCACAATCCGTAACTCCCTTTTGCACTTCAACGTCCGAAATTTCTCCTTTTTCTGTTATTACAAAGCGGACAAAGCATTTATTGAGCCCTTTCCCTTTTATTGATTCAGGCATGACTAAATGCGCAGATAAGTATGCGAGAATTGCATCACAATCTCCAGGAAATTTCGCCGGAACATAGGTCTTCATTACATCAAGATCCAAATCAGCTATTTTTGTTCCGGATTCAAAAAACTCCACTGCAAAACCACACGGAATAAGTTCCCCTTTCTTTTTGAAAACCTTCCTGTGCTCGTCATCAAATGCTTCCGGATTCGCCTGTACAGCAGCATTCACTTCTTCCCATTTAGCAACAACCGGAGCTCCGGTCGATTCGATATAAGTAATCATTTCATCGATTTCTTTTCCCCACTGATTCAGAAAATCATTCGTTTTCGTATACCCAGCAATAAAACTCTGAATTTGCAGATCAGCTGATTCAATCGAATCCATTTCGGTCCGGAGTTCTACAGATCTTTTTTCCAGAATCCTGTTTTGTGATTCTAATGGCAAACCTTTACCGATCGGGGGAAAATCTTTCTTTGCAATCAAAGCATTGGTATCACTCAGCAAACCAAAATCTTTCAGCTCTGCTTCAACTTTAGTATAATCAAACCCAATTGAATCCAAACGCCGGCTGGGAAAACCCGGGAAATACTTATTCATCAAACCAACTCTTCGAAGATCAGCAGCATGATCCCATAATTTTCTTTTGACCTCACGCAACCGGTTCGACTTCTCAAACAATTCCTTTTGCAGCAATCCGGAGGTGATTGATCGAATCTCTGCTAACTCTGATGCATGTTTGCTGTAAACAGTAAACATGGAATCATACGCATTCACGACTGATTCATATTCAATCAGCAAGCGTTGATTTGCTTTCCGGGCACTTTGTCCGAACGTAAAACAACAGAGAATCAAAAAAAGAAACGTTGCATAGATTTTCATTCTTGTCGGGGATAATCCAGGTTCAAATTAAATGAAATTAGCCGGAGCGAAACATGCTTCACCCCGGCTAATTGACAAACGTAATCAAATGATTGATAATCGTATCCGATTAATCTTACATTCTATAAATTATTTCGACTGGTCTAATTTACGAACCATGGTCAGGATCGTTGCCAACGCAACTGTTTCTCCTGTTTCGTCGTAAACATCTACGAGGAATTTCACAATTCCTTTTGCGATATCATCTTCCGAACGTTTTTCCTGGTCAATCTTTTCTTTCACCGTAAAACGCACTCCGATGGTTGCTCCCGGGTAAACCGGTTTCGTAAAGCGTGCTTCATCAATTCCGTAATTCAACAAAACCGGTCCTTTTTTCGGGTCAACGAATAATCCTGCCGCTTTCGACAAGACAAAATACCCGTGTGCTACCCTGCGTTCGAAAATGGTTCCTTCCAAGGACGTAGCGTCCATGTGTGCGTAGAAGTTATCTCCGGAAACATTTGCAAAGTTTACGATATCTGCATCCGTTACGGTGTGTTTTGCTGTGAAAACCGTTTCACCAACTACCAATTCTTCAAAATGCTGTCTGAACACGTGTGGATTTGCTTCCGGCATGTCAGCTCCAACCTGGAACTGTTGTGTAATCGCCGTGATGGTCGTTGGGTGTCCTTGAATTGCTGTACGCTGCAAATAATGCAACACTCCGCGTTTTCCACCCATTTCTTCTCCGCCTCCGGCTCTTCCCGGTCCACCATGCGTTAACAACGGCATCGGAGAACCGTGACCTGTGCTTTCTTTCGCACAATCCTTGTTCAGAACCAGGATTCGGCCGTGCATGCTTGCCGCGCCAATCACATATTCCGCTGCTTCTTTGTTACAAGGCGTAACGATCGAAGAAACCAAAGATCCTTTCCCCATTTTCGCCAATTCGATCGCATTATCCAATGATTTGTAAGGCATCAAAGTCGCAACCGGCCCGAATGCTTCAATATCGTGCACCGCCGTTTGTTTGAACGGATCATCATTTCTAAACAGGATCGGGGAGAAAAATGCTCCTTTATTCTTATCCGCTCCGATCACTTCAAAATTCTCCAGATCTCCGTAAACGATCGGCTGAGATTTCTGCAATTCCAATACGCTTGATTTCACTGCTTCCACCTGGCTCATCGATGCCAAAGATCCCATGCGAACTCCTTCAACAGCCGGATCTCCGATTTTGACACTTGCCAAACGGGAAGCTACAGCCGACTGAACTTCTTCAATCAGGTTTTCCGGAACAATGATTCTGCGAACTGCAGTACATTTCTGCCCGGATTTCACGGTGATTTCACGCACCACTTCTTTCACGAACAAATCGAACTCTTCCGTTCCCGGGACAGCCTTTTCTCCTAAAATTGACGCATTCAATGAATCTGCTTCCAGGTTGAAGGGTACATTTTCACGGGTAATCACCGGATTGGATTTCAGCATCAAACCTGTGGAGGCACTTCCTGTAAATGTTACCACGTCGGAAGATTTCACATAATCAATCAGGTTACGTGCCGAACCGCTGATCAATTGAAGCGATCCTTCCGGTAAAATTCCGGATGCAACGATATCCTGAACAACCGCTTCCGTCAAAAATCCTGTAGAACTGGAAGGTTTCACAACCGCCGGAACACCAGCCATCAGGTTCACCGCAATTTTTTCCAGCATTCCCCAAACCGGGAAATTGAATGCATTGATATGAACCGCAACACCTTCTTTCGGAACCATGATATGATGCCCGATAAATGTTCCGTTTTTCGACAATGGAGCTGCTACTCCGTCAATGTAATAAGGCAAATCCGGGAATTGTCTTCTCAAAGAAGCATTCGCAAACAAGTTTCCGATTCCTCCTTCAATATCAATCCAGGAATCTACTCTGGTTGCACCGGTCAAGGCGCTGATCTGGTAATACTTTTCTTTGTTCGACAACAAATGGAGCGCCAAAGCCTTCAGCATTCTTCCGCGTTCCTGGAAAGTCATCTTTCGCAATTTGGAACCGCCGGTTGTTCGTCCGTACTTTAGAACCGCATCAAAATCCAATCCTTTGCTGGAAACAGCACCGATCTGATCTCCTGTAATTGCATTGTAGATTTTTTGTTCCTCCCCTTCACCTGCAACCCATTGGCCGCATATGTAGTTTTTAACCTGTATCATTCGTTTAATGGTTTGTGTTCGAATTTCAATTTCCCAAATATACAACGCTCAATCAGCACCGTTGCAAATCCATACAAAATCTTTCATAAAATGATTTTTTAGTTGAACCGATTGAGAGGATAGTTGTACTTACACCCGGATAAAAATTATTCATATTAACTTAATATTTGATTGATTCTACGATAACATTCCACAAAATCAATCATTTCTTTCGTTTAATTGATAATTAAGGTACTTAACATGAAATTTGAAACATTTTGATAAAAAAGGCAATGCATTTCGCTAAAAGGATTGGAACTAATTAAAACCTTTTTAGTATGTTTGACCCTTAAACATGTAAAAAAGTTTCAATAAAGACTAAATTATGAGCAAGACAAAAACAGGAGGAGGTTTTTCATCATTAGTTGCCTCATTATCTATTGCAATTGCATTAGGAATTGGATTTCTGATCTATTATTTCATTTTAGGAGATCCGTCAAACTTCGTTAACGGTGATGTGAATGAGCATCCCATCGATGGAAACACCCTTGGAACGATTTACAAAGGTGGTATTATCGTACCTTTCTTGATGGCGGTTAACTTGATCGTTATCATTTTCTCTGTTGAGCGTTTCATCAGCATTTCTAAGACTAAAGGTCGTGGAAACATCAACAAATTTGTTGAAAACATCAAAGGTTTGATGGAATCTAACGATATCCAGGGAGCTTTGGAAGAGTGCGACAAGCAAAAAGGATCTTTGGCGAACGTAATTCGTGCAGGATTAGAGAAATATGAATCTGTAAGCAAAGATGCTTCTTTGGATAAAGAGCAAAAATCAGAAATTATCAAAGCTGAGATCGAAGAAGCAATTTCATTGGAGCTTCCGATGATGTCTAAGAACCTGGTTATCATCTCTACGTGTGTATCTGTTGGTACATTGATCGGTTTGATCGGAACGGTATTGGGGATGATCAAATCATTCCAGGCGATGGGTGCTGGTACTCCGGATACAACGAAACTATCTATCGGTATCTCCGAGGCCTTGATCAACACGTTCTTCGGTATCTTCGCTTCTACTGTTGCAACTGTAATGTACAACTTCTTCAACACGAAGATTGACCAAATGACACATGCAATGGATGAGGCTGGATTTGCTATCGTTCAAAACTTCAATGCTAATAACTAATATCCGGTAAACGGTATAAAATACTAAGGAATGGCAGAAATTAAAACACCCAAAGGATCCCCATCCATCGACATGACGCCGATGGTTGACTTGGCGTTCCTGTTGGTTACTTTCTTCATGCTTGCAGCAACATTCCGTACTGATGAACCAGTTGAAGTTTCTATTCCATCGTCTATCGGAGACAAAGAGATTCCGGAAAAGACCTTGGTTTTAGTTACTGTTGATAAAGGAGGTCGTATTTTCTTTTCCTGTACAGGTGAAGAAGTTCGTAAAAAAGTACTTGCCCAGATGGCTGCTAAGTACAAGGTTCCGTTGAGCGAAGACAATGTGAAGGAGTTCGCAAGAATTACCAGTATTGGATGCTCCATGAGCCAACTTCCGCAATACCTTTCATTGGATGGTGAAGGAAGAAAGAATTTCCCGACAACAGTAGGGATTCCTTCCGACAGTACACACAATGAATTGAAAGACTGGATCAATTTCGCAAACCGCGAAATGCTGGATTACGGAAAGAAAACATTCGAAGAAGAAAGTGCGAAACAAGGTAAGAATGCAGCTCCATTAAAGGCGGATGATTACAAACCGAAGTTTGTATTGAAAGCAGCAATGGATGCGGAATATGTGCGTGTGAAAAACGCGATTGAAACATTCCGCGATTTGAACCTGAATAACTTGAACTTTGTGACTTCGCAAGAAGCAGCACCAATCGTGAAATAATAATAACAAGAAAAGATGGCAGAATTAGCACAAGATGACGGCGGAGGCAAAAAAGGAGGCAAAAAGCGTCCTAAGAGAGGTCCTGCGCGCATCGATATGACTCCCATGGTGGATTTAGGTTTCTTGTTGTTGACATTTTTCGTATTGACCTCAACATTTGCGAAACCAAAAGTAATGAGCTTGGTTTACCCGGCGAAAGAAGAGAAGGAAAAACCACCGACAGACGAAAACAAAGTAAACAATGCGATTACGTTTATTGTTTCTGACGATCGTTTGTTCTATTACAAAGGTGAGTTTTACCCGGAAGGAAATGCCAAAGGAAAACCAGCAACAGAATTGACTGAAACGGATTTTGGTCCGACAGGAATTCGTAAGCTTCTTGCAGATGAGAACAAGTTTGTCTTGAACAAGAAACTGGAACTGGACGGAAAACTGCAACGCAAGCAGATCAGTGATTCAATTCACCACAAAGAATTGAATAACGCGAAGAAAGATCCTAAAGCGTTGAAAGTCCTGGTAAAAACAGATATGAAGGCAAAAACACGCAACTTCATTGACGTGATTGATGAGTTGTACATTGCATCTATCGGGGTAATTGCTCCGGTTGATATTATGAACAGCGAGCAGGCATTGTTAGATAAAGCATTATTAAAAAAGTAATATGTTAATAGCAATCGTAATTCTATTAGTAGCAGGTATTTCGTTATACGAGTACTTAAGCTCTAAAAGCTGGCAGCAGGTAACATCTACTGAGCGTAATGACATCGTATTTGAAGACCGTAACCACGAATATGGTGCGTATCAGATCCGTAGAAATTACAGCAGAAACCTGTTACTTGTTATGGCCGGTGTGATTCTGTTCATTGGGACAACTTTCGGAATTTATAAGTTCATCATGACTCTTCCGGAAGAAAAACCCAAAGAAGCTCCTTTGGACCTGACAGCTTTTGCTGTGGACGCTCCGATGGACAAGGAGGATATTATCGAACCTCTTGAGCCGGAAATTCCGCCGATGGAGAAAACCATCCAGTTCTTACCTCCTGTAGTAACGGATGATGAAGTAACAACTCCTCCTCCAACACAAGAGGATATGGAAGACACAAAAGCATCGAACGTCACGAACGAAAACGAAGGTGACCCGTTTGCAAAAGTAGACCCGACTCCTCCGAAACCGAAAGAGGAAAAAGTAGAGAAAAAAGAAGAGATCATTTACGACATCGTAGATGAGGCTGCTGATTTCCCTGGAGGTCGTGCTGCATTGCTGAAGTATCTGAGTGAAAACATCAAGTACCCGCAAACAGCCGTTGAAATGGGATTACAAGGTAAATGTTACCTGCAGTTCGTAGTCAGTGAAAACGGTTACATTTCAAACGTAAAAGTGAAGAAAGGTGTAACTGACTGTCCTGAGTGTGACCAGGAAGCTATCCGCGTTGTAAAAGGAATGCCGAAATGGGCTCCTGGTAAAGTGAATGGTAAAGCAGTAAACTCTACTTTCTCACTTCCGGTATCCTTCAAATTGAATTAATACAGTTATTCAAAATTTATCCCCCTCCGGCTTTGCCGAGGGGGATTTTTTTCATCCGATATGTACAAAAACATCACATATTTTATTTCCGGTTTTATGATCATCATGTGTTTGATCTTTGCCGGCTACCTGCTTTTCACCGATTTGATTTTACAGACATTATTCGGAACCAAAAGACAAATCATGATCGCCATGTTGTTGCTTTATGCATTCTATCGCGGTTATCGTTTGTATATTGGTATTCGTAACGACAGAAGAGAAAAAAGATGAAACAGCTCAAGCCATTTTTCGTACTTATCGGAGCAGGCATGCTTCTTTCAGCATGTAACAATCAATCCAATCCGAAGGATACTCCCCGGAAAGGGCAAAAAACATTTTACGCAGACGAATCCTATCAGCCCTTGATGGAAACCGCGAGTTATACCTTTATGGGAACATTCCCGGATGCACAACTCGATTTCGTTTATACCAGTGAAACGGATGCGATGAATGCCATGGCTCACGGGAAAACACGAACAATCTTTGTTTCGAGAGATTTCACTGATAAAGAAAAGAAAAGCCTGCGCACATCCAATATCCAGGTCGAAAGTGAAATCTTTGCCCATGATGCTGTTGTTTTCATCGTCAATTTGGGGAATAATGACACACTTTTGACCCAGAAACAATTAAAAGATATGCTGACAGGGAAACATGCTCTCTGGCCTCTTTCCCAAAAACCGGTCGAAGTGGTTTTTGACCGCGTGCAATCTGCCAATTTCAACTACATGCTGAACTGGCTGGACGGCGCTTCCTACGGAAAAGAAGTTCATGCAACCAAATCGACTAAAGAGTTGATCCAATACGTCCAGGAACACCCTTTAACCCTTGGAGTAATCGGGTACAACACCATCAGTGATTTCGATGACCCCGTTGTAAAAAAACGCCTGAAGCAATTCCGTACCGTCGGAATCCAGGACCAGGAAGGAAGTTACTGGAGAGCAGACAAGGCAACAATTACCGAGAAAAAATATCCGTTCTACAGACCGATCTGGTATATCAATTCCGGAGCTCCGGACGGATTAAACACCGGGTTTGTTCATTTCCTGACCGGAAGACAAGGCCAATTACTTTTGGAGAAATGTGAATTAGGGCCAGGGAAAGGAACTCCGCGGGAAATCAACTTTATTACAGAATAATTGCGAATGCCGAATTACGAATGTGGAAGCTTTTCGTAATCAGGAATTACGAGTTGATTTTCAGAAAATTATCATTCAATTTCAATACGCTTCATTTCAATCAATGAACAACACATGCAAGTCGATTTATATGAAATAATCGTTAAGAAATACTTCGATTTGATCAGTTTATACTAATTTGGCAAAGGAATTGTATAATGCATCCATACGTTGAAAAGACAAAATAACATGAACAAGTTAAAACTATTCGTTTTTGCATTAAGTGTAGGAACAGTCGCACAGGCTCAAACATTGCAAGACGCAAACAAGAAAACGGAAAATGAGCGTTATGATTTGGCGCGCAAGGATTATGAAAAATTGGTTCAGGCAGATCCGAGCAGTGTAGAGAATGCTTTCTTTTTCGGAAATTTCTACGCTATTGTTGATGAAAAAGATCAAGCTATCCAAATGTGGAAAAAAGCAGGTTCTATTAATTTAGAAGATAAACTGGGAATGGTTGCTGCTTCAAAAGCAATTTATTTCTCCGGTGACACAGCAACAGCAAGCTCACAATTCTGTGAATTGATCAAAAAAACAAAACGCAAAAACCCGGTAGTGCTTCACCGCATTGCTGAAACATATGCAACAGGTCCTTTAAAAAACCTGAAGTTGGCTGAGATTTATTTACGTGATGCCATTAAACTGGATCCTAAAAATCTTGACGCTTATGTATTGTTAGGAGATGTTTTGCTTGCTCAAAGCGGTTCAAACGCTTCTGCAGCAACTGAACAATACAACAACGCATTGGCAATTGATCCGAACTCTGCAAAAGTAATCGTTCGTAAAGCTCAGATCTACCAACGTGTTCAGAACTACAAACTGGCAAACGAAGAATACAAAAAAGCTCAGGCTGCTGATCCGAACTACGCACCTGCGTACCGTGAAAATGCAGAGTTGAACATTTTGTTCGACCAATATGCTGCAGCGATCGAATGCTGGGAAAAGTATCTGAAACTGAACGATACGGATGAAGCTCGTTACCGTTATGCAAGTTCCTTGTTCGGAGCGAAACAATACTGCAACGTATTGCCTCAGATCGAGCGCATCGAGAAAGACGGATTTACGAACCTGTACACGAAACGTATGTTGTTCTACTCTCTATATGAGTGCAACGAATCCGGCGACAGTCTGCGTTATGTTCAGGCATTGAAGGAAAGCGACGATTTCCTGAAAATTGCTCCGAAAGACAAAGTGATTTCTATCGACTACAAATACCGTGGTTTGATCTATGACAAGTTAGGACAGGAAGACAAAACGATCGAGCAGTACTATTTGGCTGCATCTATCGATACGGCGAAAGCTGCTGAATACCTTTCCGATATCGCGAAATTGTATGCTGAGAAGAAAAACTATCCGAAATTAATTGAAGTTTACACAGCGAAGATGAATCAATATCCTTCGAAAATGCAGGCTATCGAATACTATGATTTCGGTCGTGCTTACTACTTCGGACCAAAAGATTTCAAAATGGCTGATTCAATTTTCGGACGTTTGGTTGCTACTTCTCCAACTTTCCCTGGCGGACACTTCTGGCAGGCAAGAGCACGCGTTCAATTGGACAACAATCCGAAAGCGAAGACTTACCTGGCGAAGCAACAATATGAAAACTTCCTTGCTTCTCTTTCTCCGGAAGATTTGGCTGCGGGAACATACAAGGCTTACATCATCGAAGCTTCAAAATACCTGGGAGATTACTACGTGAACTCTCCTGCGAAGGATAAAGTAAAAGCAGACGAAATGTGGAACAAAGTATTGGAATTGGACCCGAATGACGCACAAGCAAAAGCATATTTCAAGAAGTAAATTCTTGAATCAACAATGGAAAAGCCCCGACGATAAATGTCGGGGCTTTTTATTTGAGATAAAATGCATCTCGCCCCAAACTCAATACATCAGGATTAACTACTCCAACTACCGGAATCACTCCAGGCTTGACTTCCACCGCAATTCCGCAAATTTCAGTTTGGCTACTCCCGAAACACCTGGAGAGATTACACTCGCCTTTGAACCCGATATAGAGGCGACTAGTAAGGGGATTTATGTACTTTAATCAGGTAGTGACAAATAGTAGGTTTAAACTATTTGGAAATGTAGCTAATCCCTCCTCTAAATCCCTGTCAGCTAAAGGGTGTTCGCAATATCGCGAACTTGCAACTTTAGAAACTTTAAAAACAAATTTGAATATTCTATAATCTGATATAAGTCACCTGACTTAAGTACAAACTCCCCTTACCAGACGCCATTTAAGAGAGACCGGTGCTCCTATGCTGAAGCTCTTCACCTATGCGCAACCGCTTTGGTGGAGCAAGGTAAGCGTAAGTATTAGGCTCGCTATAATCTGCGCATCTGTGGAAAAAACAAAAAACATCGTGTTTCAAAAATGGTTTGGCGACGAACAATAGATCTAAAAAAGTAAGGGACGCGATGCATCGCGTCCCTTACTTCTGAAAATTCAATGATATTCTTATCTTATTTCTTTCCGATCGTCAAAGCATCGTTCCAACGCAGCGGAAGAACCACTCTTTCCATTTTCGTTTGAGAGCTTTCCTGGAAAACACCTTCAAAATGGATCAGCATTTCAACCAATTGCATATCCATTTTAGAACCTCCTTCCATGCGTTCCCAGGAAGCCTGGATGGATTCTGTTTCTCCTTTTTTCAAAGCCACAACATCTGCTTTGGATCTGGAAGTAGCATACAAATTCCCATCAGGCATTTTTACTGAGATTTTTGCCGGAGAAATGAAAGCCAATCCTTCACCGTTGTATGTTATTTTGAATTTCACATCCGTTCTTCCCGTTTCTTTCAACGAATTCGCCAATGTCACTTTAAAATTCCCTGCAACAAATTCATTACTGGAAGCAGGTAAACGGAATTCAGGTGTCACAACAGCTTCTTTCAGGGTTACTTTATAAAATCCTTCGCAAACAAAGTTGAAAGAACGTGCATCATTCAAACCAGCCCCCACAGCACGCATCACTTTCTTTTTACTATCGTGCGGAGCAATCAGAATGTATTTATCTTTTGTATCCAGGCTTTTCCCTCCCAGTTCAATCTTGCTTTCTTCCGAATTATACAACACCCAATCACTTGTCTTGTTGGTAATGGTCATACGGAATTTCACTTCTTTCGGCAAAGCAACGACGTTATCAATCTCGACCTTATAGCTTTCAGTTTCAAATGTGGTATCATTATAATATACCTTTTCATATTGTCCGAATGTGTTTCCGGAAAGAGCCATGCTTCCCAAAAAACCGGCAACAATTAATACTCGCATAGATTCAATTTTAAATTTTTCGCCAAACTTACCAAATTCGTGCCAATCAAGCGCTTTCAGGCATGTTAAACAAAACAAACGATCCTTCAGCTTGTAAAAAACAGCTGATCAATAAGTACTTAAATTCACACAATTGCTTCAAACTACCATTAAATAAGACATATCAACAGTTAAAATTCTTTTCAAAAAACAAGTTGAAAGAATCCTTAGATTAGAATATAGTAAAACCATAAAAAGGCCTTTTGGAATTACATTTTAGATAATAACTTAAAAAAACCAAATCATGGTACTTACACTTTCAATCATGTCAATCATTGTAGCATTTTCGCTCTATGATTACTTCTCTTCCAGATCGTGGCAGATGGTTACCTCTAAAGAGAGAAATGAAACCGTATTCGAAAACCGCAACAAGGAATACGGTGCGTATAAAATTCGCCGGGATTACGACAAACGTTTGTTGCTGATTTTCCTTGGCTTTTTTGTCGGGATCGGTGGATTATGGGCAGCTTCCAGCCTGTTCAGACCCGTTGAACACAAAAAGGAAGTTACAATAACAACGGAAAACTGGACAGAGGATCTGTTTGGCAAAGAAGAGGAACAACCTGAAATTCCAAAACCGGAAGTTGAACAACCCGCTCCAAAGTCTATGGCAGAGATTACGGCATTCCGTGAATTTACAGTTACAGACAACAAGGATTTTGATTCAAAACTCAACCTGGTGGATGAAAACACCAATGTAGGGTTAAAAGATCAGAAAGGCGATCTTGATGAAGACCCGTTTGATCCGAACAAAATCAATAACAACAAAGGAAAAGAAGGTGGAACCGGTATTGAACCCAAAATTCCTGAGCCTAAAATTCATGAATATGTTGATGAAGATGCAATATTTCCCGGCGGAATACCTGCATTACGCAAATACATCGCGGAAAACATCGACATCAATTCGATTGACGGAAGCGCAAAAGTTTACCTGAAATTCGTTGTGGACACAGATGGAAGCATTTCTTCTGTAGTCGTTACTAAGTCCAGTGATGATTGCCCGACTTGCGAAAAAGCAGCTATCAAGGTTGTAAAATCTATGCCACACTGGACTCCGGGTAAAGTGAACGGACAGGCCGTAAAAAGCTATTACAGACTTCCGATTAATATTCAATAAACACAACAAGATCTTTTTTTCATGTTTGAAGGTGTCCGACTTCTATCGGACACCTTTTTTGTTTTAAACGGTGAACTGCTTTAATTCTAAAATTTTAGCAAGTATTTTTCAATAAAAATTGGATAGAAAAATAAAAAACGTAACTTTGCGCCCAAATTAAGGAATACACTTAAAAGGCAACAAAATGTCCAAAATTCAAGGTAAAATATCACAGGTTATCGGACCGGTTGTCGATGTAACATTCGACAAAGGCATTTCGCTTCCAAATATCTATGACGCATTAGAAGTGTTTAAGGCAGATGGAACTAAAGTAGTACTAGAGGTACAATCGCATGTTGGAGAAAACTCAGTTCGTACCATTTCGATGGATTCAACTGACGGTTTCCGTCGTGGAATGGATGTTGTTTCAACTGGAAGCGCGATTAAAATGCCTACAGGAGATCAAATCAAAGGTCGTTTGTTCAACGTTGTTGGTGAAGCAATTGACGGAATCAACCAGGTTGACAATGCAAATGGTTTACCGATTCACCGTGAAGCACCGAAATTTGAGGATTTATCAACTGCAACTGAAGTGTTATTTACAGGAATCAAAGTAATTGACTTGATTGAACCTTACGCAAAAGGAGGTAAAATTGGTCTTTTCGGTGGTGCCGGTGTAGGAAAAACAGTATTGATCCAGGAACTGATTAACAACATCGCTAAAGGGCACGGAGGTTTATCCGTATTCGCTGGTGTAGGTGAGCGTACTCGTGAAGGGAACGACTTATTGCGCGAGATGTTGGAATCAGGAATTATTAAATATGGTGAGGCTTTCCTTCATTCTATGGAAGAAGGAGGATGGGATCTTTCCAAAGTTGATTTGAACGAAATGAAAGAGTCTAAAGCTACTTTCGTATTCGGTCAGATGAATGAGCCTCCGGGAGCTCGTGCACGTGTAGCACTTTCCGGATTGACAATGGCAGAATATTACCGTGACGGTGATGGAGAAGGGCAAGGAAAAGATATCCTTTTCTTCGTTGATAACATCTTCCGATTCACGCAAGCTGGTTCAGAGGTATCTGCACTTCTTGGACGTATGCCTTCAGCGGTAGGTTACCAGCCAACATTGGCAACTGAAATGGGTGCGATGCAAGAGCGTATTACTTCAACGAAAAGAGGATCGATTACTTCCGTACAGGCGGTTTATGTACCTGCGGATGACTTAACGGATCCGGCGCCGGCAAATACCTTCGCTCACTTGGATGCAACAACCGTATTATCCCGTAAAATTTCCGAGTTGGGTATCTACCCTGCTGTAGATCCATTGGATTCTACTTCACGTATCCTTACTCCGGCAATCCTGGGTGATGCGCATTACGACTGTGCTTCCCGTGTAAAAAGTACATTACAGCGTTACAAAGAACTTCAGGATATCATCGCGATTCTTGGTATGGACGAATTGTCAGAAGAAGATAAATTAGTCGTATTGAGAGCTCGCCGTGTACAACGTTTCTTGTCTCAGCCGTTCCACGTTGCTGAGCAGTTTACAGGAATCCCTGGAGTATTGGTAGATATCAATGAAACAATCAAAGGATTTAACATGATCCTTGACGGTGAAATGGATAAATACCCTGAAGCAGCATTCAACCTGAAAGGTGGTATCGAAGACGTTATCGCAGCAGGTGAGAAAATGTTAGCTGAAGCATAAGATTAGACATCAGGACTTTAAGACATTAAGACTTTAGGACTTTTCAAAACTTTCGGGAAACGAAAAGTCCTAAAATCCTAAAATCCTGAAGTCTTAAAATCAAAAGAAAGATGCAATTAGAAATTATCACTCCGGAAACTTTAATCTTCAAAGGTGAAGCAACGGCTGTTCAATTTCCAGGACTGGATGGATCTTTTCAGGTATTGAATAATCACGCTCCGATTATTTCCGGATTAGCTGCCGGAACAATCAAAGTGGATTTATCTGAAGCTTTCAAAGTTACCGGGAAAACAAACCCGAACATTACAGCTGAAAACCATGGAAAAATCATCCATGTGAAGATCAAAGGTGGTGTTGTGGAAATGCAAAACAATAAAATCATCGTGTTAGCAGAATAATACGTGTTAATAAACAGATAAAGAGGGGTGTGGAATCACATCCCTCTTTTTGTTAAGGTCTGTTATAAAACGTATTTTTGCATTAGCACATAAGATTCTTTAATTATTTTCGTTCTGTAATCATGAATCTACAGGATCAAATAGATTTAACAAACGTACCCAAGCACATTGCCATCATTATGGATGGTAACGGGCGATGGGCAAAAAAACAGGGGCAAGAGCGCTTATATGGTCATTCCTTCGGAGTTGACTCAGTTCGTGCTGCTTTAACCGCATGTAAAAATATCGGAGTAAAATATGCAACCATGTATGCCTTCTCTACCGAAAACTGGAGCAGACCCCACGATGAAGTAGAAGGATTGATGAACCTGCTTGTATACACTATTGCAAACGAAGTCAATGAATTGAATGCTCAGAACGTACGTCTTTTAAGTATCGGAGATACTGCCGGATTGCCGGAAGACTGCCAAAACGAGTTATTGAATGCTATTGAAGCAACAAAAAACAATACCGGAGTTCATTTGGTGATTGCTCTGAACTACAGTTCCCGTCAGGAAATTACAGAAGCATTTAAAGATCTTGCAACACGGATCAAAAACGGCTTACTGGAACCTTCGGACTTAACACCGGAATTGATTTCCGAAACATTATTCACCAAAAACATTCCGGATCCTGAATTACTGATTCGAACAAGCGGCGAACACCGTTTAAGCAATTTTTTGCTTTGGCAGGCTGCATATAGTGAATTTCACTTCACTCCTGTTCTTTGGCCCGACTTCCGTGAGGATGATCTGTACAAAGCAGTTCTTGATTATCAATCGCGTGAAAGACGTTTCGGAATGGTATCCGAGCAATTATAACTGATTCTATGAAAAAAATACTATCGATTTTATTTATTACGTGTGTGTTTCAGTCTTTTGGACAAGTAGACACAACAACCGTAAAAGCCCCTGCAGATAAAATTGATTCGACGAGATCTTCCACAACAATCGGTGGAGGAATGAATTTCGATTACGCAAATACCGAAAAATACATTCTTGGTCCTATTCGTATTGAAGGAGCTGACAATTTCGATCCTCAGGCAATTAAATTGATTGCCGGACTAAAACAGGGCGATGAAATTACCATTCCGTCTGACAGAATCAGCAATGCCATTAAAAACCTGTGGAACGAAGGATTGTTTTCCCGTATTTCCATTGAAGCTGAAAAAGAAATCGCCGGAGTTATTTATTTGGTCATCAAGCTCGCTCCACGACCGAAACTATCCCGTTTCAGATTTACTGGAGTTACCAAACGGGAAGTAGATAAAATCCGTGAAGAAGTGGATTTATCATCCGGGCAAACCATTACCGAAAACTTATTATTCATTACCAAAAATAAAATCAGAGGTCACTTCCTTGAGAAAGGATACAACAATATTGTCGTAAACATTACACAGGTTCAGGATACTTTGATCAACAATTCCGAGATTTTCTTCATTGATATTGATAAAGGAAAAAAAGTGAAGATCAAAGAAATCATTTTTGACGGAAACACGACCATTAAACCATGGAAGCTCCGCAAAGCGATGAAGGATACGAAGAGACGTTCGATTATGCGAATCTTCAAGCGTTCCAAGTTCAACTCAACTGCTTTCATCAGAGATAAAGAGGCTGTTTTAGATAAATTCAGAGGTGCAGGATTAAGAGATGTCCGATTTGCCGTTGATTCCGTTTATAAAATAAACAGCAAAAATTTAGGAATCTATTTCAAAATTGAAGAAGGTCAGAAATATTATTTCGGGGATATTACCTGGATCGGAAACACCAAATTCAGTTCCGGGCTCCTGGACACTGTTTTAGGAATCAAATACGGGGATATTTACGACAAACCTCTTTTGGATCAACGTTTGAAACAAAGCCAGGACGGAAGAGATATTACTTCGCTTTACATGGACAGAGGATTCTTATTCTACCATTTGGAGCCGGTTGAGACGGGAGTAAAAGACAACCATATCAACTATGAAATGCGCATGGTTGAAGGGAAAGAAGCCCGCGTGAAAAACGTTATCATCAAAGGAAACTATAAAACCAACGAGCACGTAATCCGTCGTGAGATCCGGACCAAACCCGGAGATCTTTTCAGTAAAAATGACATCATTCGTACGCAGCGTGAATTAGCTCAGTTAGGATATTTCAATGAACAGGGATTCCAGGTGAACCCGATTCCGAATCCAACGGACGGAACGGTTGATATCGAATATGTCGTAGAAGAAAAAAGTGCCGATCAGATTGAGCTTTCCGGAGGTTACGGAGCAGGTCGTATTATCGGAACACTTGGATTGACATTCAGTAACTTCTCCGTAAAGAATTTCTTCAAACCAAATGCATGGAGTCCGCTTCCAACCGGTGACGGGCAAAGACTTTCTATCCGTGCACAAACAAACGGAAGAATCTACCAGGGATATAACTTCTCATTCACTGAACCGTGGTTGGGTGGTAAAAAACCGAATTCATTTACATTCTATCTGAACCATACTTCCTTCTCATCGAGTTTGACACTGAAAAAACGCGCTCCGAATTACTCGGGAGTTGCCATTACAGGTGCCGGAATCGGGTTGGGAAGACGTAAAAAATTCCCGGATGATTACTTCAGTGCGTACTACGAATTGGCTTACCAGTATTACGACGTAAAAAATTATGCGAACCTCTTTCCTAGCTTCGACGATGGATATGCAAATGATATCAGTTTGAAGTATGCACTACAGCGTAACTCCATCAACTCACCGATTTATCCTACGGAAGGATCCAAAATTTCCTTCACTGCGAAAGGTACACTTCCTTATTCCTTATTTGAAAAAGGAAAAGATTACAGTGCGATGAGCGCCCAGGAAACATTCAAATACCTGGAATATTACAAATTGAAATTCACATTCGAATACTATTTACCGCTTACGCCGGATAAGAAATTGGTATTGATGCCGCGTATCGGTTTCGGATACATGGGAGCTTACAACCGTGCAAAAGGATTGACACCGTTTGAGCGTTTCACACTTGGAGGTAGTGGTCTTTCGGGTGTAAACCAGTTCGGAGGTCGTGAGATAATCGCATTGCGTGGTTATGACGATAATGCATTGTCTTCAAGCGGAGGAGATCCGATCGTTGCAAAGTATACAATGGAACTTCGTTACCCGATTTCATTGAATCCTCAGGCTACTTTCTTCGTATTGGCATTTGCTGAAGCAGGAAACACTTACACCGGTTTCAAAACATTTAATCCGTTTAACGTCAAACGAAGTGTTGGTGCCGGAGTACGGATCTTCCTTCCGATGTTCGGTATGCTTGGTCTGGATTACGGTTGGGGCTTCGACAAACTGGATAAGCATTCTTACGGTTATGGAGGCTCTATCGATCAATCTATTGACTCAAAAGGTTACTTCCCTAAATTCACTTTCACCATCGGTATGAATCTTGGTGAACTTTAAACAATAAAAATGTTATCTTCGTCGTTCTTTCAAATTTCGCCTATGAAAACTCTTGTTTTATGCCTTATGATGGTCTTTGGCATGACCTTTGTCAGTTCTGCTCAGAAGTACGGCTACATTGACTCTGAATTCATTTTAGGGAAGATGCCGGAATACAAGGAAGCGAAAGATCGCTTGGACAAATTAGCAGAACGTTGGACTAAAGAAATCGAAGAGCGCTATGAAATGATCAAGAAGAAAAAGGAGAACTTTCTGAGAGAAGAGAGTTTACTGCCTGCCGAAGAGAAAACGAAACGGGAAGAAGAGATCAAAACCCTGGAATCTGAAGCAATGCAAATGCAGCAAACACGTTTTGGAGTAGCCGGTGATTACTTTCAGAAAAGACAGGAATTAATCAAACCGATTCAGGACCGTGTTTATGAAGCAATGCAAACAGTTGCCTCAAAACGAAATTATAGTTTTATCTTTGACAAATCAAATCAAAGTAACCTGGTATACGCCGATAGTAAATTTGATATTAGCGACGAGGTTTTAAGAGAAATGGGTGTAAGCACCAAGTAAGAACAAGCATTGCTTGTGATAATACAACAAACGGCAGTGCCGTTCTAAAAAACAAAACGAAACAAAAACAAAAATGAAAAAAATCCTATTTGCCCTGGCACTTACTGTATGTGCAATCGCAACTACACAAGCCCAAACAAAAATTGGTCATGTGAAATCTCAGACATTGTTAGACACAATGCCATCGAGAAAAGCCGCTATTAAAGAGATCAAAGAAATCGAAGCTGCCGGATTGAAAGAGTTAAGAGATATGGACAGTGCTGTTCAGGTTGCTTATAGTACATATATCAGCAAGAAAAATGCAGGTGCATACTCCGCAACAGTTGATCAATATGAACAACAACGTATTCAGCGTATGCAACAGGCATTGGAAGACCGTCAGCAACAAATCGACCAGCAATTGCAGGTAATGACACAAGAAATGAATGGTGTTATCCTGGATCGCGTTAAGAAGGCTGTAAATATTGTAGCAACTGCGAAGAAATTCAATTACATCATCGATGAAAGCACAACGCTTTATTCAGCAGGTGGAATTGATGTAACAAACGAAGTAATCGTTGAGTTATTGAAGCTTGAAGCAGAAGTAAAGAAAACGAAGTAAAGAATACTTGATAAAGAAAGAAAGGGGGCGAAAAATTTTTCGCCCCCTTTTTAGTATTATTTGATTTCCGGCTTTAGTTTTTTGTAAATTACATTGGACGTAATATTGCGGAATTACGTCCGGAATAGATAGAATTTGTAATCGAAACGTTTATTAACACCATTTATTTACCAAGGTAATTAAATTAACGTATATTTGTTTCATGAAACGCCAATCATTCGTAAAAGGTATGTTAGGATTTGCAGCACTCGGCGGATTGACTTCTGCCGTATCACTCGGAAAATTATTGGGTGAAGAAGATTACACCTATCCTGTTTTGTTTATCGGGCACGGATCTCCCATGAACGGAATCGAAAACAATCACTTTTCAAAACAGTGGAAAAGTGAAGTAGAACATCTTCCCGATCCGAAACTCGTATTGGTTGTTTCAGCACACTGGCTCACCAACGGAACATATGTTACGGCGATGGAAAACCCGCAGACAATTCATGATTTCGGTGGTTTTCCGGATGAGTTATTTGCCGTTCAGTATCCGGCGCCCGGAAGTCCGGAATGGGCGCAGCAAACCAAAGAATTGGTAACAAGTACCCAAGTCGGCCTGGATCACGAATGGGGATTGGATCACGGAACCTGGACCGTTGTACGACACATGTATCCCGATGCCGAAATCCCGGTGATTCAACTTTCCATTGATTATGGAAAACCGGCAGCTTATCATTATGCACTGGCACAGGAATTGAAATCGCTGCGCAAAAAAGGTGTACTGATCATTGGAAGCGGAAATATGGTTCACAATCTTCGGATGGTCGCATGGGATAAACTCAACGCTTCAAATTACGGTTTCGACTGGGCAATTGAAGCGAACGAAACATTCAATAAACTGATTCTCGACCGCAACCACCAGGCATTGATCAATTATGAGAAACTCGGACAATTCGCAAAACTGGCAATTCCGACTCCGGATCACTATTACCCGATGATTTATACCCTGGGCTTATCCGATGAAAAAGAGGACATTGCGTTATTCAACAACGAATTGGTCGGTGGTTCTCTCAACATGACTTCTGTCCGATTTGGGTAAAACAGAAACGTTGTGTACTTTTGACTCATGTCAGAGAAAGGTCCAATCGGTGTTTTTGATTCCGGGTACGGCGGTTTAACCGTTCTAAAAGAAATTCGGGAAAAGCTTCCTGAATATGATTTTCTGTATTTGGGAGATAATGCGCGTGCTCCATACGGGTCACGAAGTTTCGATGTTATTTACGATTATACCTGGCAAGCTGTTCAGGCTTTGTTTGAAAGAGGCTGTTCATTGGTTATCCTGGCTTGTAACACCGCATCTGCCAAAGCACTCCGCAATATTCAGCGCTTAAAACTTCCGGAACTTCATCCGGACAAACGCGTTTTGGGAGTGATTCGCCCAAGCACGGAAGAATTGGACAAACATACCAAAACCAAACATGTCGGAGTACTGGCAACGGAAGGAACCATCCGTTCGAACAGTTATGAAATCGAACTGGCAAAATTTGCACCGGACTTGGTGGTTAATCAGCATGCCTGCCCGATGTGGGTTCCACTGATTGAGAACAATCAATTTGACACACCCGGAGGAATTTATTTCATCCAGAACGATTTGCTTCAAATCCTCAGCAAAGATCCTAAAATCGACACCATTTTACTGGCGTGTACGCACTACCCCATTTTGATCGAACAGCTTCGCAGCCTGCTTCCTCCAAAAGTAGAGGTTCTGGCGCAGGGAAAAATTGTTGCTGAGAGTTTGGCTGATTATCTCGAAAGACATCCGGAAATGGTCGAAAAATGCACTAAAAACGGTACTGTAACCTATTTAACGACCGAAAGTGCACGCATCTTCAATGAAAAGGCTTCAGCTTTAATGAATGATGAGATTGTGGCGGAACATCTTACCTTACATTAAAAACAGTTTGTTTTGGTTCTCGAAATAATCGGATATTTTTTAGCCCTGTTCGTTGGGCTTGTACTCGGAACCCTTGGCGGTGGCGGCTCTATTCTTGCCGTTCCGATCCTGGTCGTTTTTTTCCAGCTTGAACCTCAGAATGCAACAGTCTATTCCTTGTTCATTGTGGGAGTTACTTCCTTATTCGGAGCCGTTCAGCATTTCAAGTCAAAACTCATTCACCCGAAAAATGCACTTTTGTTCGGAATTCCGGCGGTAATCAGTATTTCTTTAACACGACTGATTGTCGTTCCGGCTTTGCCTCCGATCATCCAATTCGGAGAACACATCGTATTCGAGCGAAATACCTTTATTATGTCTTTGTTCGGCATCCTGATGATTCTTGCATCCATTCCCATGATAAAAGGTCAGAAAGAGCTTCCTTCAACCAAAAAAAACAGACCGACCGTATTGGTTATTTTCGGAGGAATCATCGGATTGATCAGCGGATTAGTCGGAGCCGGAGGCGGATTTATGATCATACCCTCCTTGTCCATCTTCATGAAAGTCCCGATCAAAAATGCCATTGCCACTTCGATCGTTATTATCGCAATCAACTCATTGAGCGGTTTTACAGCTGAATTGTTCAAACCCAATCTGCAATTGGATTGGATTCTTCTTCTTGGATTCACATTGATCGCAACCGGGGGATTAATTCTCGGTTTGAGAATCAATCATAAAATCCAATCCAAAAACCTTAAAAAAGGGTTCGGATTTTTCGTTCTGTTAATCGGGGTTTCGATCCTGATTACCGAAGCACTTGCTGCCAGTCGCTAAGCATGTGAAAACACGGATAGACATCCATCTATTAGCCCAGTTCCAGCAAGGGATTCAGCGGAATCCGAATCCTCTTGCCTAGCACTATTTAAAATTCCGCAAATACCTGTTGAATTTCCCGGATTTACTAGAACGCAAAGTTCACACTGAACTTCGCCATGATATTGTCTTCGACTTTCGGAGAAATAACTCCTCCGGCATAGTGATAGAATCCTCCGATTCCGAATCCGATGCGGTTCAGGACAAGTACACTGTTCGCCAGTAAACCTGCTTCTGCGTATCCTTTATCCAAAGAATGGAATCCGATAGAATGACGGTTTGAATCTTCTTTACTTCCGTATCCGATTGCATGGTGAATTGCAAACTGTGGTTTTGTCCATTTTTTATTGGTCTTGATCGCTTTGAAATCAAAACGGGTAAATAAAGCTGCCATTCGGGAAGAATAATACGTCGATGCAATCATCGTTTCAAAGGAGTTAGCAGCAGAAAGTTTCCACATTCCGCCTGTTCCCTGTCCTACT
>VFQP010001405.1_pt1 | contig 32490 bp, 25 predicted proteins | sample 3512351 | NCBI WGS metagenome assembly VFQP01 (sample SAMN10412372, study PRJNA504923) | tailings metagenome | isolation source: Relicate 1 Philex TSF1 revegetated site | place: Philippines: Tuba, Benguet | collected 2017-08-29
GGCCGAACGGCACTTCACCGGGCTGCAGCTTGGTTTTCTTCTCGATGGTGTAGGCCGCGAAGGCGGACAGCAGCGAGCCACCGCCCGGCAGGATGCCCAGGGCCGAACCCAAGGCCGTGCCGCGCAGCACGGCCGGGATCATGCGCTTGATGTCCTCGCCCGTGGGGAACAGTCCGGTCACCTTGGCGGTGAAGATCTCGCGCTTGGACTCGTCGTGCGAGAGGTTGCTGATGATCTCGCCGTAGCCGAACAGGCCCATGGCGATGACCACGAAGCTCACGCCGTCGGTGAGTTCGGGGATATCGAAAGAGAAGCGCGCCACACCGGAGTTGATGTCGGTACCGATCAGGCCGATGAGCAGGCCCAGCACGATCATGGCCAGTGCCTTGATCAGCGAACCCGAGGCCAGCACCACCGCGCCGATGAGGCCCAGCACCATGAGGGCGAAGTACTCGGCCGGGCCAAAGCTCAGGGCCACTTCGGTCAGCGGCGGCGCGAAGGCGGCCAGCACCAGCGTGCCCACGCAGCCAGCGAAGAAGGACCCCAGTGCGGCGGCCGACAGGGCGGGCCCCGCCCTGCCCTTGCGCGCCATCTGGTGGCCGTCGATCACGGTCACCACCGACGACGACTCACCCGGCAGGTTGACCAGGATGGCGGTGGTGGAGCCCCCGTATTGCGCACCGTAGTAGATGCCGGCCAGCATGATCAGCGCAGCCACGGGCGGCAGGCCATAGGTGGCCGGCAGCAGCATGGCGATGGTGGCCAGCGGGCCGATGCCTGGCAACACCCCGATCAGCGTGCCCAGCAGGCAGCCGATGAAGGCGTACATCAGGTTTTGAAGTGTGAAGGCGACGCCGAAGCCCAGCGCCAGGTGGTCGTAAAGTTCCATCATGATGTGTGCTGCCTTGGATCAGAATTTCACAAACGCAGGCCACACGGGGAACTGCAGGTTGAGCATGTACACGAACCCGCCATAGCTCGCCACGGCCAGGATGGTGGCGAGGATCACCGACTCTTTGAGGCTGTGCTTGGGGCGCGCCATGCCGGCGATGATCACCAGTGCGTAGATCGCAACAATCAAACCCATGGCCGGAAAACCGATCGACGGCAGGCCGACCAGCAAGGCACCGAAGGCCAGGTTGGCGCCCAGGATGTACCCCAGCGGGCGCCAGGCAAAAGCGCCGATGGGATCGCCATCAGGCGACTTGCTTCGGAACGAGAGCACCGTGATCAGTATGCCCAGCGCGGCCAGCAGGATGCCGAGCAGCAAGGGGAAATAGCCAGGTCCCATTCGGGACGCCGTCCCGACGGTGAAACTGGTGGCACCGAGGGCAAAAGCGATGCCGACGATGGTGAACATGAGTCCTGAAAAAAAGTCTTTTTGACTAGCGAGCTTCACAGCGTCTCCTCAAATTGTGGGTATCGGGGGCGATTTTGATGCGTCGGTTTGGATGAACCAATGTGGATTACACCTACTCCGTGCTCAAAAAGCGGGGGTTCGTGGCGCGGTTGCGCAATGTTTGAACGATTGAAAGGTATTACCACTTTCCAGGCGGCTGCTTCGCCCGGACGAAGGCGGCAATGATCTCCGCCGCCTCGGCCCGATTGGCGCCCCGGGCAAAGTCGATGGCGCTCAACCCCTTCTGGTTTCTCAACAGGGGATCGGCCCCCTCCTCCAGCAGCAGCTTGACCACGCCGGGATTCCCGTAGTGGGCGGCCATCATCAGCGGCGTGGTCTTGTTGGGGGACTCGGCGTCGATGTAGGCGTGGTTCTCCAGCAGCAAGCGCACCATGGCGGGGCTGTCGGTGCCGGCGTGGGTGGCAGCGTAGTGCAGCGGCGTCCAGCCGGTCTTGTTGACCTCGGCCTTGCGTTCGATGAGGCGGCGCGCCATGGCCAGGCGGCCTTTCAACGCCGCCAGCATCAAGGGGGTCTCGCCCTTTTCGCTGACGGCGTTCACGTCGACCTTGCTTTGGCCCACCAGGAAGTCGGCCACCGCCGGCGCGTCGTCCCGCAACGCCAGGTACAAAGGGTTTTCGCCGGCGGCATTGCGGGTGTTCAGATCAAAACCCCGCCGGGCCAAGGCCTGCACGGCAGCCACGTCGTCGCGCTTGATGGCGGCAAAGAAGTCGTCGAAAGAGTTGGCCCAGGAAACCGTCGCAGGCAGCATTGCAAAAAGACAAATCCCTTTGATGACAAAGCGTTTTTCCATATATCTCATCCATCACTTTAAATTTTTTCGGGCGCTGGAACGGCCAGAACCCGCTTGAAGAGTTGCTCGAAGTTGCGGCTCGTCGCTTCCGCCACCACCTCAACCTCCACCCCCCGAATCTCCGCAATCTGGCGCGCCACCCAGGGCACCAGGGCCGGGGAGTTGGTCTTGCCGCGGTGCGGCACGGGCGCCAGGTAAGGGCTGTCGGTTTCGATCAGCGTTCGATCCAGAGGCACGAAACGGGCCACCTCGCGGAGGTCGGCGGCATTGCGGAACGTCAGGATGCCGGAGAACGAGATGTAGAAACCGAGGTCGAGGGCGGCGCGCGCCACGGCCATGGTTTCGGTGAAGCAATGGAGCACGCCCCGGGAAGGACGTCCATCCGAAGCTGCGGAGGACGTGGAGGAACCCAGCCCACCCGCCTCCCGCAGGATCGCTAGTGTGTCGTCGGAGGCGCTGCGGGTGTGGATCACCAGGGGCAGGTCCATGAGCCGACCCGCGCGGATGTGGGTCCGGTAGCGATCGCGTTGCCAGGCCATGTCGGCCACGCTGCGGTCGCCCAACCGGTAGTAGTCGAGGCCGGTCTCGCCGATGCCCACCACCCTGGGCCTGGCCGCCCGGTCCAGCAGGTCGTCCAGGGAAGGCTCCTTCAGGCCTTCGGTGTCGGGGTGCACGCCCACCGTGGCCCAAAGGTGCGGATGGTCGTGGGCGAGTCGGTAGACGTCCTCGAACTCCTCGAGGGTGGTGCAGATGCACAGGGCGCGCTCGACCTGGGCTTCGGTCATGGCGCTCAGGATGGCGGGCAACTGCTCACGCAGCTCGGGAAAGCTCAGATGGCAATGGGAATCGGTGAACATGCGGGGTCAGGAAGGCAGCAAAAAGCCGATGGGACACGCATTGTGCGCCGCATCGGCTTCGCGGGACCCGCCGCCAGGGCAGGTCAGAGGGTCTGGGTGGCCTTGTCCGAGCCCAGGCTGGCGCCCAGGATTTCCTCGATCTTCAGCTTGAGCTGGCGCGACTTCTCGTCGGCCGGAAACCGGATGCCCACGCCCTGGGTGCGCGCACCCTGGGCTTTGGCGGGGGTCACCCAGGCCACCTTGCCGGCCACCGGATAGCGCTGCGGATCGTCGGGCAGGCTCAGGAGGACGTACACGTCATCGCCCAGGCGGTATTCGCGCGCCGAGGGAATGAAGATGCCGCCGTCGGCGAACAGCGGGATGTAAGCGGCATACAACGCAGCCTTCTCCTTGATGGAGAGCTGGATCACGCTCGGTCGCGCGGCACCGGCCGATGGAGAAGGGTTCGTGCTCATGGCGGGCAGTTTAGCGGCAATCGTGGCGCGCACAGTGGCTTTCAAGCCCGTTGCATCGCGCCAAAAGCGGGGTGTTTCCGTGACATATGTGCGCTATGCCTGAACGGGCGCCGCGCGGTGCTTGCGCGACGATGACGCACTCAGGCGCCTCCCTGGCCTGCGCTGGCCAGCACCTGGCGCGTGCGCGCGGCCCAGGCCTCCTGCATCAGGCCGGCGCTGTAGGGGTGCTCCACAGAGCGCGCCGCGGCCATGAGCTCACGCGACCACTGGGCCAGCACGCCCCACCGGGGCGGGACGGGCAATTGGTCGTCCGGGAAGAAACGCGCTGGCGTGCCGGCGGCCCGGGCCATGAGGTCGTGACACAGTTTCTGCAGCACGGCGAGCTGCTGGGCGGGCGGCCAGTCGGACAGCAGGGCCCAGTCGCCGCGGGCGAGCGAGCGGGGCAATTGCCCCCAGGCGGCATCATGCAACCCAGAGGCGGCCCAGACCAGCGCATCGTCCGGGCGGCCTCCGGCGGCCTGCAGCCAGACGCGGGCCTGTTCCCGGCTGGCACCTGCCGCTGCGGGTTGTGCCTGCAGCCAGCCCAGCGCCTCGTCCTCGCCGGGCCAGACCATGGCGTGCGTCTGGCAACGGCTGCGGATGGTGGGCAGCAACTGGTGCGCGGCGTCGGTGGCCAGCACGAAGCGCACTTCGCCCACCGGTTCTTCCAGCGTCTTGAGCAAGGTGTTGGCCGATTCCATGTTCATGCGCTCGGCGGGATAGACCAGGATCACCTTGGTGCGCCCGCGCGAACGGGTGAACTGGGTGAACGCGACCGCGTCGCGCGCGGCCTCCACCCGGATCAGCTTGCTGGCCTTGCGCTTCTTGTCGTCGATTTCCTTCTGCGCGCCCTCGTCCAGCGGCCAGCCCAGTTCCAGGCTCAGCGTCTCCGGCATCAGGACGCACAGGTCGGCATGGGTGCGCACGTCGATGGCGTGGCAACTGCTGCATTCGCCGCAGGCGCCTTGCGGGCCGGGCTGTTCACACAACCAGGCGCGCGCCAGTGCCAGCGCCAGTTCGTACTGCCCCAGGCCGGAAGGACCGGCCAGCAGCAAGGCATGGCCGCGTTGCGCCAGCAGGTCTTTCAGCTGGGCATGCAGCCAGGGCGCCAGCGCGCTCATGCGCGGGCCTCTGCCGGTCGCAGCCAGCCACGCTGCTCGAAGGCGGTGCGCACAGCCTCCCACACGGCATCCCTGCTCTGATCGGACGGCACCCGGACAAAGCGACCCGGGTCTTCGGTCTGGCGCTGCGCATAGCCCTGGACCACCCGTTCGAAGAATGCCACCGGCTGGGCCTCGAACCGATCGGGCACGCGCGCGCCGGCCAGGCGCTGGGCGGCCACCACCGGCGGCAGATCGAACCAGACGGTCAGGTCGGGCTGGCGCAGTGCGGTGGTGCCCGGCCGGGCCTGCACCCAGTGTTCGAGCTGGCGCAGCACGCCCAGGTCGAAGCCGCGTCCGCTGCCCTGGTAGGCGAACGTGGCATCGGTGAAGCGGTCGCACAGCACCACGTCACCGCGTGCCAGCGCCGGCTCGATGACCTGCTGGAGATGGTCGCGCCGCGCGGCGAACATCAGCAGGGCTTCCGACAGCGGGTCCATGGCGTCGTTGAGCACCAGTTCGCGCAATTTCTCGGCCAGCGGCGTGCCGCCCGGCTCGCGCGTGAGCGTCAGGCGCCTGCCGGCGGCGCGGAAGGCTTCGGCGAGGGCGGCAATGTGGGTGGATTTGCCCGCGCCGTCGATGCCTTCGAAGGTGATGAAGAGTCCGGCCGGATGCATGTGCGGAAGATCGGGGAAGGTTCAGCGGCGCAGGATGTAGCGCCGCACCGCCGCATTGTGCTCTTCCAGCGTGGCGCTGAACTGGCTGGAGCCGTCGCCTCGTGCCACGAAATAGATGGAGTTGGTGGACAGCGGCTGCACCGCCGCCATGATCGACGCCATGCCGGGCATGGCAATCGGCGTGGGCGGGAGGCCGGCTCGCGTGTAGGTGTTGTAGCTCGTGTCGCGGTCCAGGTCGCTGCGCCGCAGGTTGCCGTCGAAGGCCTCGCCCAGGCCGTAGATCACGCTGGGGTCGGTCTGCAGGCGCATGCCGATGCGCAGGCGGTTCGAAAACACGCCGCCGATGCGGCGACGGTCGCTCTCCAGGCCGGTTTCCTTCTCGATGATGCTGGCCAGGATCAGGGCTTCGTCGGGCGTGCGCAGCGGGGAGCTTGGGTCTCGCTGGGCCCAGGCCTGGGCCATGCGGTCTTCCATAGCCTTAGCGGCCTGGCGCAACACGCTGGACGCGGGCGCGTGTTTGAGCACGCGGTAGGTGTCGGGAAAGAATCGCCCCTCGGGATGGCGGCCGGGGTAGCCGATCAGCGCCATCAGGTCGGCCTGGCTGAGCCCTTCGATGTCCTGCTTGAGGTCGGTGGCGCTGCGCACGGCCTGCAGGACCTGGCGCACATTCCAGCCCTCCACCAGCGTGATGCTGCGCAGGGCCTGCTCGCCGCGAACGAGTTTGGACAGCAGCGAGCGTGGCGTGGTGCCCGGGGCGAACTCGTAGCTGCCGGCCTTCATGTCGCGCGACTCGCCGGAGATCCGGAACCAGGCATACAGCAGTTGCTCATGCGCACCGATGCCCGCGTCGGCCAGGGTCTGCGCGATCGACTGCGCCGAAGAGCCGGGCGCGATGGTCACATCCAGGGGCTTTTCCGCCGAGGTGCCCGCAGGCAGGCGCAGCGGCTGCTCGAGCCACCACATGCCGACGGCGGCCGCCAGCACGGCCAGGATCAGCGGGTACAACACCAGCAGTTTGAGGATGCGCATCACAGGCTTGGTGTGGGCAGGGACAAGGTTTGGGACGGCTGCGGGGAAGCCGGCCGGCCATGATAATCGAGCCCCTCGCTCCTGCAGGGATCTGCGGCCACCCACTGGCCGGGTCCCGGCCGCCTTTCATCGAGAACGGGCCTCCACACATGATCCACATTTCCGACCCCGTCCATCCGGTTCAAGCCGCCACGCTGGACGGCGTGACCGCGCTGACGCACCTGGGCGTGATCCGCGTTGAAGGCGCAGACGCCGCCGCGTTCCTGCACGGCCAGCTCACCCAGGACTTTTCCTTGCTCGGCCTGTCCGAGGCGCGCCTGGCCGCGTTCTGCTCCGCCAAGGGCCGCATGCTGGCCAGCTTCGTGGGTTTCAAGCGCGCCCACGACGACATCCTGCTGATCTGCAGCCGAGACCTGCTCGCGCCCACGCTCAAGCGCCTGTCGATGTTCGTGTTGCGCGCCAAGGCCCGGCTCAGCGACGCCAGCGAGAACTTCCAACTCTTTGGCCTGGCCGGTGGCGCCGTGCCCCCGGCGCTGCCGGTGGCGGCGTGGAGCCAATGGCGCGAAGGCGAGGCCAGCGTGGTGCGGCTGCCCGCGGCCGATGGTGCGCCGCGCGCGTTGTGGGTGGCGCCTGCCGGCCAGACCGCGCCGCACGGCCCTGCCCTGGCCGAACCCCTGTGGCAGTGGCTGTCGGTGCGCAGCGGCGTGGCCACGCTGAGCCAGCCGGTGGTGGAGGCTTTCGTGCCCCAGATGCTGAACTACGAATCGGTGGGGGGCGTGAATTTCAAGAAGGGTTGTTACCCCGGCCAGGAAGTGGTGGCGCGCAGCCAGTTCCGCGGCACGCTCAAGCGCCGCGCCTACCTGGTGCACGCCGATGGCGCGCTGTCGCCGGGGCAGGAGGTGTTTCAGGAGAGCGACGCCGAACAGCCCTGCGGCACCGTGGTCGAGGTGGCGCCGCATCCGGACGAAGGCTTCGATGCCATCGTCTCCCTGCAGACCAGCGCGGCGGCGCAGGGCGGCCTGCGCGCCGGTGGCGCCACGGGCCCTGCCCTCACGCTGCTGCCCCTGCCCTACCCGCTGCTCGACGACATCTGAATCGCCGCAGGGCCACGCACCATGTGCCTGATCGCCTTTGCATTGAACGCCGATCCGGCCTGTCCGCTGCTGATCGCCGCCAACCGCGACGAGTACCTGGACCGCCCTACGGCACCGCTGCACCGCTGGTCGCTGGCGGACGGCACCGAGGTGGTCGGCGGGCGCGACCTGCGCGACGGCGGCACCTGGCTGGGCTTGAGTCCGCAGGGGCGCGTGGCCATGCTGACCAACGTGCGCCAGGCGGTCGTCGGCCCCGGTGCGCGCAGCCGCGGTGAGCTCGTCACGCGCTGGCTGCAGGGCGATGGCGACGAAGACCGTTTTGCCCAGGGCATCGACCCCGAGGCCTATGGCGGCTTCAACCTGGTGGTGGGCGATTTCCATGCGCGGCGGTGGAGCTGGCTGGGCAACCGCCGTCCCGACGAGCCGCACCACGTCCATCCTCCCGCGCTGCACCGCCGGGCGCTTGGCGCCGGCGTGTACGGCCTGTCCAACGCCAGCCTGGACACACCCTGGCCCAAGACACGGCGCCTCAAGCAGGCCTTGATGACCTCGCTGGAGCACCTTCGCCACGATGCCTCGGGGCGCTGGATCGATCCCCTGGCCCAGGCCTTGTTCGATGACCAACCGGCGCCCGACCCCGACATGCCCCGCACCGGCGTGCCCAGCGACGCCGAACGCGCACTCTCCAGCGCCTTCGTGCGCATGCCCGACCGGGCCTACGGCACCCGCAGCAGCCTGGTGGTGAGCGCGCGCCCGGCGTCCAGCGGCTGGCAGGTGGACCTGAGGGAGTGGACGCACGACCACTTGCACGCCCCGACCACTGTGGGCGATGCCCACCACCACGTGGAACTGATCTGGGCCTGAGGGCCCGTTCACCCTAGAGCCGGGCCACCATCTCCTGGTGGGGAATGCCCGCCTCTTCGAACGGCGCGCCCCGGTCCTCGTAGCCCAGGCGGCGGTAGAAGCCGATGGCGCTCTGCTGTGCGTGCAGCATCACTTCGGTGTCGCCGCGCGCCCGCGCCACGTCCATCAAGGCATGCAGCACGTCACGCCCGAGGCGGCTGCCCCGCAGCGTGTGGTCCACCGCCATGCGGCCGATCCTGGCCACACCCGGCGTGTGCGGCAGCAGGCGCCCCGTGGCCACCGGGCGGCCCAGCCGGTTGTAGGCCACCGCGTGCACCGCCACGGCATCGGCCTCGTCCCATTCCAGCTCCTTGGGAATGCGCTGCTCCTGAACGAACACGGCGGTGCGCAGTGCGCCCGCATCGATGCCCAGTTCGCTCCAGGCGCCCACGCGCAGACGGCTCACGGCTTCGCCGGCTTCGAAGCCCAGCAAGGTCTCGCGCAAAGCGGCGGGCACCGGGCGCGATGTCTGGGTGGTGGGGTCGGCGAACACGTAGATGATTTCGCCAGTGATGAGGTGCTCCTCGCCGCGGAAGATGGCGCCCTGGAAGGTCAGCGAGGAGTTGCCGATGCGCAGGCAGCGCATCGCGACGTCGAGCTGGTCGTCCACCCTGGCCGAAGCATGGAACTCGACGGTCGCCTTGACCACGTAGAGATCGCCCCCGAGCTGGTCCATGGTGGGCTGGTACGGCAAGGCCACGGCGCGCCAGTAGTCGGTGATGGCCGTGTCGAAGTACATCAGGTAGTGGGCGTTGAACACGATCTTCTGCATGTCCACTTCCGCCCAGCGCACGCGCAGGCGGTGGAAGAAGCGGAAGTCGCTGCGTTTCAAGGTCATCTCAGGTCTCCGGGTTGAAAGCTCTGCGCAGCGCACGCGCTGCGTCGTTGTGTGCGGTCAGCGCCTGGGGAATGGCGCGGCCGAAGTTGATGAAGCCGTGCACCATGCCGGCATAGATCTCCAGCGCCACCGGCACGCCCGCGTGGCGCAGGCGGTCGGCGTACATCACGCCTTCGTCGGTGAGCGGGTCGCACTCCGCCAGGCCCAGCCAGGCCGGCGCCACGCCATCGAGTTCGCGCACGTGCCCGGTGGTGTCCACGCCATCCAGCGGGGCGAAGCGCCAGTCGTCGCGATCGGCCGGCGAGCGCAGGTACTGGTGGAAGAAGTAGTTGATGTGCGGCTCCTCCAGGAGGAAGCCTCGTGCGAAGGTCTGGTGGCTCGCGGTGTCCTGATGGCCCGCGCAACCGGGATAGAACAGCATCTGCAGGGCCAGCGGCCAGCCGGCGTCGCGTGCGGCAATGGCGGTGACGGCGGCCAGCGTGCCGCCCGCGCTGTCGCCGCCCACGGCGAGCCGACGGCCATCCAGGCCCAGCTCATCGGCCCGCTCGCGCAACCAGACGAAGGCATCCCACGCGTCCTCCACCGCCGTGGGAAATTTCGACGCCGGTGCCAGCCGGTAGTCCACCGACAGCACGGCGCAGTGCGCCAGGTGCGCCAGGTGGCGGCACAGGGGCTCGTGGCTGGCCACGCTGCCCACCGTGAAGCCGCCGCCATGGAAGAACAGCAGCACCGGCAAGGCCACGTCCAGGGCCGGCGCAAACAGCCGAGCCGGCAGCCGGGCACCGTCGCGCGCGGGGATGCTCAGGTCCTGCACACGCGTGAGCTTGTGCAGCGGAATGTCGAGCACTGGCGCACCCGCGAGGTAGGCGGCCTTGGCCTGATCGGGCGAGAGGGCATGCAGGGGAGGATGGCCGGCGCGGTCGATGCGGTCGAGCAGGCCACGCATGGCGGGGGTGAGCAAGGCGCGGGGATCGGGAGGGGGGGACATGGCGAAATTGTCTCTGTCTTTTTTGCGACCGGATTGCATGAAATCGCGTTGGCCCACGCCATTCAAACCTTATAGTTATCGCCATAACCCGAAAGAATACCGAGGCAAGACAATGGCCCAGATCCTTTATGTGACCAACATCCTGATCGAATTCGGGGCCCTTGCTCAACTGGCTGCGGAGTGCGAACGCGTGGGCATCCGCAAGGCGCTCATCGTCACCGACGCCGGCGTGAAGGCCGCCGGCCTGCTGGACAAGGCCCTGGCCGCCCTGCCTGGCCAGACGCCCGCGGTGTTCGACCAGACGCCGTCGAACCCGACCGAAGCCGCCGTGCGTGCAGCCGCAGCGATCTACCGCCAGGAAGCCTGCGACGGGCTGATCGCCCTCGGCGGCGGGAGCGCCATCGACTGCGCCAAGGGCGTGGCCATCGCGAGCACGCACGAAGGGCCGCTCAAGACCTACGCCACCATCGAAGGCGGCTCGCCGAAGATCACCGAGCGCGTGCCGCCCCTCATCGCGGTGCCGACCACCGCCGGCACGGGCAGCGAAGTGGCACGCGGCGCCATCGTGATCGTGGACGATGGGCGCAAGCTCGGTTTCCACAGCTGGCACCTGGTGCCCCGCACCGCCGTGCTCGACCCCGAGTTGACACTGGGGCTGCCGCCTTTGCTGACGGCGGCCACCGGCATGGATGCCATCGCCCATTGCATGGAAACCTTCATGGCGCCGGCCTTCAACCCCCCGGCCGATGGCATCGGGCTGGACGGCTTGCAGCGCGGCTGGGCCCACATCGAGCGCGCCACGCGGGACGGACAGGACCGCGAAGCCCGCCTGAACATGATGAGCGCCTCGATGCAGGGAGCGATGGCGTTCCAGAAAGGCCTGGGTTGCGTGCATTCGCTCAGCCACAGCCTGGGCGGCGTCAACCCGCGCCTGCACCATGGCACCCTCAACGCGGTGTTCCTGCCCGCCGTGATCCGCTTCAACGCCGAAGCGGAATCCATGAAGAAGGAAGGCCGCCTGCAACGCATGGCGCACGCCATGGGCCTCACCAGTGCAAGCGACGTTCCGTTGGCCATCCAGGACATGAACGCCCGCCTGGGTCTGCCCTCCGGCCTGGCGGCGATGGGCGTGGGTGAAGATCTGTTCGGGCGGGTGATCGAGGGCGCGCTGGCGGACCATTGCCACAAGACCAACCCGCGCCTGGCCACGGCGCAGGATTACCGCGACCTGCTGCAATCGTCGCTGTAGACCTTGGCGCGCCTCCAGCACCCCTGGCGACCATGAACAGCCTGGAACTGCCCCAGCGCACCGAGCAGGTTGCCGGCCCCGCGCGACCGCTGAGGGTGATCGGCATCGGTGCCTCCGCCGGAGGCCTGGCGGCGTTCGAGGCCTTCGTCCGCGGCATGCCAGCCGATACCCAGACGGGCATGGCCTATGTGCTCCTGCAGCACCTGTCGCCCGACCACCCGAGCATCCTCGGTGAAGTCATCCAGCGCGGCACGCACATGCCCGTGTTCGAAGTCCGGGACCGCATGGTGGTGCAGCCCGATTGCATCTACGTCATCCCACCCGACCGGGTGTTGTCGTACCAGGGCGGACGGCTGATGCTCCAGGAGCGCACGCGGGTCCACGGTGCGCGTCAGACGGTCGATATCTTTTTCCATTCCCTGGCCCGGCAACTGCGCGATCGTGCCGTGGGCATCGTGCTCTCGGGCACCGGCAGCGATGGCGCCATCGGCCTGAGGGCCATCAAGGAGGCCGGCGGCCTGACGATGGCCCAGGCACCGTCCACCGCCCAGTACCAGGACATGCCGAAAAGCGCGCTGGAAACCGGCATCGTCGACATCGAGCTGCCGCCCGATCAGATGGCAGCGCATCTCATGAACGTGGTCCATCGGACGACTGGCAGGCGCTGGACACCGCCGGTGGGAGCCAGGCCCTGGCCCCGAGACGCCTACGCCGAGGTCATGCAGATGTTGCGCTCGCAGACCGGCCACGATTTCTCGCAGTACAAGCTGGGCACCATCCAGCGGCGTATCGAGCGCCGCATGGCGGTGCACCAGTTGGACTCCCTTCACGCGTACACGGCCTACTTGCGCCAGACCCCTGCGGAAGTCAGGAACCTGTATTTCGACCTGCCGATCGGAGTCACCGCGTTCTTTCGCGATCCCGACGCATTCGAAGCGCTCGAACTGCATGTGTTGCCGCGCTTGCTGGCCGACAAGGATGCCTCTGGCGTGGTGCGCATCTGGTCGCTGGGGTGTTCCACGGGCGAGGAACCCTATTCCATCGGCATGCTGGTGGCCGAGGCCATGGAACGGCAGCAACGGGCTTGCAAGGTCCAGATCTTTGCCACGGATCTGAATGGCCGGGCGATTTCGGTGGCCCGTGCAGGCATCTATCCGGTCAGCATTGATCGGGAGCTTTCTCCGGCACGCCTGTCTCGCTTCTTCACGCGAGAGCGGGGTACGGATGCCTACCGCGTCACCAAGTGCCTGCGCGACATGATGGTGTTCTCCGAACACGACGTCATCCGGGATCCACCGTTCTCCCGGCTCGACCTGATCGTCTGCCGCAACCTCCTGATCTATTTCGACGGCGATCTGCAAAAGCGCCTGGTACCTCTTTTTCACTATGCGCTCAAGCCCGGCGGCACGCTGTTCCTTGGCCCATCCGAAAGTGTGGGTGAGAATGGCGAGTTGTTTTCGGTGGTCGACCGGCGCGCCAAGCTCTTTGAGCGCCGCGAGGGCCCGAGGTCGTCACGGCCGAGCTACCCTGCCGCTGCCCTGCTGCCCCTCACCCGGCTCCAGGCCACCACCTTTCCGCGCGAAGAAAAACGGGATGCACCCATGAAAACTTCCTTGCGTGAACGGGCCGAGCAGGCCTTGCTGCGCATCGCACCGGCCAGCGCGCTGGTCAATGCGCAAGGCGACATCCGCTACCTGCACGGCCGAACCGGCGACTTCCTGGAGCCGGCGCCTGGCGAGTCCGGGGTCAACAACATCCTGGAGATGGCCCGCGAGGGCTTGCGCCCCGCTCTCGAAGCCGCCCTGCTGGCCGCGGCCACCGGCCAGGACGCGCCCGTCGTTCACAGCCTTCCATTCCAGAGCAACGGTCGGTCTTCCACGGTCCATCTGACGGTCCGGCCGCTGGAGCCCCCCGGTGTCGACGCGACCGGTGTGCCCCTCTACCTCGTGGTGTTTGAAGCGGCCGACGACCTCCAACGAGGTGGGCTCGACCCATCGGAGGCCGCCTCTGCCGGACCGGTGGACACCGCGACCGGGGCCGGCAGCCAGCTGAAGCACCTGCGGCGCGCCCTTCACGTGCGCGACGAACACCTCAAATCCATGTCGAAGGCGCTGGAGCGATCCAGCGAAGAGTTGCGCTCCTCGAACGATGAAATGCAGGCCGTCAACGAGGAGCTTCAATCCACCAACGAGGAACTCGAGACCTCCAAGGAAGAACTGCAGGCGGTCAATGAAGAACTGACCACCGTGAACACCGAGTTGCAGATCAAGGTGGCCGATCTCTCCCGCGCCAACAACGACATGAACAACCTGCTGGCCGGGACCGGCATCGGCACACTGTTCCTCGACCACGACCTGCGCATCCTGCGCTTCACCCCGGCCACGTCGACCATCATCCACCTGATACCCAGCGATGTCGGCCGGCCGATCGGCCACATCGCGACCAACCTGGTCGGCTACGACCGTCTCGTTCCGGACGTGCGCGCGGTGCTCGACACTCTGGAGAACTTCGAAACCGACGTGCAGACCGCGCAGCAGCGCTGGTACACCATGCGCATCCAGCCCTACCGCACGCTGGACTACGTGATCGAAGGTGCGGTGATCACCTTCGTCGACATCACCGAGGTGCGGCTGGCGCGGGAGGCGCTGCGCCAGGCGACCGCGCAGCGCCACGAACAAGGCCGATGATGAACGACCCCGACCAGGATCGCCTGCCCCCGGCCACCGTCGGCCCCGGTCGCCTGACGGCGGCCACGATCGCGGCGGTGGACGACCTGCCCGCCGGCGCGCTGCGCCTTCTCGTGCAGGAACTGCGGCTGCACCAGATCGAGCTGGAGATGCAGAACGAAGAACTGCGGATCACCCAGGCGGCGCTGGACGCCACGAGGGAGCACTACTTCAACCTGTACGACAGGGCGCCGGTGGCGTATTGCACAGTCAACGCCGAGGGGCTGATCCAGCAGGTCAACCACTTTGCCGCAAAACTGCTCTGCGCAGAGCCGGCCTTGCTGGTCGGCATGCCGTTGGCGCGGTTCATTGCCCCCGAGGACCAGGACCACTTCCACCGCCAATGCCGGCTGCACCTGACGGAGGGATCCCATCAGTCCTGCGAAATGCGGCTGCTGGATCCCATGGGCGAACGCATCTGGGTGGAAATGGGCGCGACCACGGCCACCGACGACCTGGGCGAGCCGCTGCTGCGCATCGTGCTGATCGACATCACGCTGCGCCGGCAGGCCGCGCAGTTGCGCGAGAAACAGGAGGCCGCCGAAGCCGAACGCCGCGCCATGTCGCGTTTCCTGTCGGCCGCCAGCCACGACCTTCGCCAGCCCACGCACGCCATGGGCCTGCTGATCGACCAGTTGAAGCAGTTGCCGGGCACCCCGCAGAACCACGTGCTCGTGAGCCGGCTGGATGCATCGGTGCGCACGCTCGAACACATGCTCAATGCCTTGCTGGACCTGTCCCGCCTGGACGCCGATTTCGTCCAGGTGCACCCGGCAGCGGTGCCGTTTGCCAGGCTGGTCGAACAGTTGCGCCCCCTCTTTCCGGGCGAAGGCATCCGCAGCGGCGTGCGCCTGAAGTTCAGACCCTCGCACGCCTGGCTGCACACCGACCTGGCCCTGTTGCAGCGCGTGCTCCACAACCTGGTGGGCAACGCGCTGCGTTTCACGCCGCAGGGCACCGTGCTCGTGGCCTGTCGTCCAACGAAAGGCGGCACCCACGCCCGCATCGAGGTGCGCGACAGCGGCATCGGCATCGCGGCAGAGCACCTGCCGCACATCTTTGACGAGTTCTTCCAGGCCGACAACCCCGAACGCGACCGCAGCAAGGGCCTGGGCCTGGGCCTGAGCATTGCCCGGCGTACCTGCGACCTGTTGGGGCATCCGCTCACGGTGCAATCGGCCCCGGGCTGGGGAAGCTGCTTCAGCGTGACGGTGCCGCTGGCGCCGCCGCAACCCGCGCTGGCCGAGGAGCCACCCGCCAACTACGCCAGGGACCTGACGCAGGAACCGCTGGTGGGCCTTCAGGCGCTCATCATCGAAGACGACGCCATGGCCTGCGACGCCCTGTTCGACCTGCTCAAGACCTGGAAGTCCATCCCCCACGCGGCCGAAGGCATCGAGGCTGCGCGCGAACTGGTGGCCAAGGGCCTGGTGCCCGACTACATCGTGAGCGACCACCGCCTGCGCGGTCACGAGAACGGCATCGACGCCGTGCTCGCCTTGCGCGAACTCACCGGGCGCTCCATCCCCGCCTGCCTGATCACGGGCGACATGGACAAGGCGGTGGCCGAGCGCGCCAGGAGCCTGGGCATCGCCCTGCTCTACAAGCCCGCCCGTCCTGCCGCCCTGCGCGAGTTGGTGCTGTCGATCATCGGCCCGCGTTAGGGCTGCTGTTCGTCCTGTGGCATGCGCGCGCCGACGTGGCGTTCGCCGCGCGCCTCGGCCAGCTCCACTTGCCTTTGCCGCTCGGCCAGCCGGGCCTTTTCTTCCGGGCTGCGCTGATCGTGGCAATGGGCGCAACTCACGCCGCGCACGTAGTGCGGCGAGGCCTTGTCCTCGGGCGACAGCGGCCAGCGGCAGGAGCGGCAGAGTTCGTGCGGACCGGGCACCAGGCCATGGCCCACGCTGACGCGCTCGTCGAAGACGAAGCACTCGCCTTCCCAGGTGCTTTGCTCGGAGGGCACCGCCTCCAGGTACTTGAGGATGCCGCCTTCGAGGTGATAGACCTCGTCGAAGCCCCGCATCTTCATGAGCGCCGTCGACTTCTCGCAGCGGATGCCGCCGGTGCAGAACATCGCCACCTTGGGCTTCTTCCCACCCTGCAGGGCGGGTTGCGCGTCCAGCCAGGCGGGCAGCTCGGTGAAGGTCTTGATGTGGGGGTTGACGGCGCCGCGAAAGGTGCCGATGGCCACCTCATAGTCGTTGCGGGTGTCGATGAGCAGCACCTCGGGATCGGCCAGCAGGGCGTTCCACTCTTCCGGTTTCACGTACTGGCCCACCGTGCGGCTCGGGTCCAGGCCGGGCACGCGCAGGGTGACGATCTCGCGCTTCTCGCGCACCTTCATGCGGTGGAACGGCGGGTGGTCGCTCCAGGATTCCTTGTGCGGCAGGCGCGCCAGGCGTGGGTCGGCGCGCAAATGGTCGAGCACCGCCCGCACGCCGGCTTCGGGCCCGGCGATGGTGCCGTTGATGCCTTCGGGGGCCAGCAGCAGCGTGCCCTTGACGTCGTTGGCTTCGCAGCACGCGAGCAGCGGCGCGCGAAGCTCGGCGAAGTCCGGCAGGTCGACGAACTGGTAGAGCGCGGCGGTGAGGAAACGGGGGCTGGCAGGCTCGCGGGGCATGGGCGGGATTATCCCCGCTAGAGGGGCTCGACGCGGGAGAGGTCGGGCCGCTCGACCCATTGCGCAAACTCCTCGGCCAGTTGCTGGCTGGCCGCCACCGCGGTGCTCCAGGCCTTCACGCGCGCCGGCAGGTCCTGCCCGTAGCGGGTGAAGTCGCTGCGGTCGGGCAGCCGGGCATGGGGCAAGCCGGCGACCCAGGCCGGGTCCGGCGCGATCACCAGCATGTGGTCCAGCGCCGGGCTGGCCAGGTGCCGGCCCTTCCAGCCCTTGTCGAGCCAGCCGGGCACCACCGCTTTCTGGAAATGGGGATAGAGCACGATGGGTGATGACGCCGGCGGCTGGTAGCGCAGGTGCAGGTGGTAGTCGGTGATGCCGCCGTCCCAATAGGTGCCGGGCGGTGCGCCGGCAATGCCGTGCACCGGCCGCAGCACGAAGGGAATCGAGCAACTGGCCTGCAGCGCGTCCATGAAGTTGTTCTCGGCCATGGGGACCTGGCGCGTGCGGAAATCCTGCGTGGAGAACGGCAGCGGACTCACGGCGCCCGTTGACGGTGGCACCGACGAGAAGACCACACGCTCCAGCGAACTGCCCAGCGCCTTGCGGCTCACGGCGTTCACCGCGTAGGCCGTCAGGTAGCCCAGCGGCGTGCGCAGCAGGCCGTCCCGGCGCAGCAGGTGGCGCCCGCGCGAGGTGACGATGTGCAGGTGGAAGCGCGAATGTCCCAGCACCTCACCCACGCGGCCGCCATAGAACAGCCTCAGGTTGTCGCTGAAGCGCTCGCTCACCTGCACGGCCGTGGGGCGCTTCTGGCCCGGCGGCAGTTCGTAATGCTGGTGGATGTAGTCGGTCTCCAGGCGCTGCAGGGCGGCCAGCGGCTCGTTCAGGCAGGCCGTGGCCATGCGCCATGCACCGATGGACGCGCCCACCAGGTGCACCGGCTGCTGGCTGCGGGGCAGCCACTGGGCGAACAGGAAGCGGTCGAGCGGGCCGAGGATCAGGCCCTTGGGGCCACCGGCGGCGGCCGGGATGATACCCACGTCGTGCGGACGCAGGCCGTGCTGCTGGAGGTGTTGCAGGGCCCGGGGGCCGGCGTAGAGGCGGAGCGCGGAAGGCATAGGCTGCGATTGTCTCGCAGCCTATGCCTTCGGCGGGTCAGTGATGCTCGTGAGACTCGGTGACTTCGTGCCGGGACAGCGAGGGGATCTCCTCGGCCACCACGGTGTCCGGGTCGATGCCCAGCACCAGGCCCACCGGATCGGGGTAGGTGTTGATCAGCAGCTCGCTGCGCATGGCCTGCTCTTCAGCACGGGCGCGCCAGGAGCCGATGTGGATCACGCCGGCGATCGGCTCGTACACGTCGTTGTCGAACGGTGCGGTCTGGTGCTCGATGGCGTTGATCATGCGTTTGGGGAAATGCCATTCGCGCGCCAGGGCGGCGCCCACCTCGGCGTAGCTGTAGCCGAAGAGGCCGCGCTCGGCCTTGGAGCGCTTGAGGTCCAGCATGGGTACGCTGCGGTCCAGGTCCAGCATGGCTTCGGGCATGCCCACGTGCATCACCAGCTCGCCGATGCCATGGATCAGGCCGGCGGTGAAGGCGGTGTTCTCGTCGATCTTGATCGGCAGCGCGATGTAGCGCGAGAGGTTGGCGGTGTTGAGGCTGTAGCGCCAGAACTGGTTCAGGTTCACGCTGCCCACGGTGTGGAAGCCTTCGCCGAGCGAGGCGGCAATCACCAGCGCGCGCACCTTGATCATGCCCAGCACGTTCATGGCATCGCGGGCATTGGAAACCTGGCGCGACAGACCGAAGAAGGCGGAATTGGCGGTCTTGAGCAACTTGGCGACGAGCACCGGGTCGTCCTGGATGTACGAAGCCACCAGCATGGCGTCGACGTCTTCCTGGTCGAAGGTCTCGATCAGCTTGCGCACCACTTTGGGCGCGGAAGGCAGGGCATCCGGTTGCTTGAGCAGTTTCTCGATTTGCATGATCTGAGCCCTTCGACGTTTGGGTTTGTTGTTCGGTTGCTGATGGTTTCTTCGTCAGGTCGGCGCGGGTCTTGAGAACTTTCAGTCGATGAAAGCGCCCAGGGCCTGGCTGAAGGACCACTCGGTGGGGTCCTTGCCCAGGACGCTGTCCACGTCCAGGCCCAGGGTGAGTCCCACCATGTCGGGGAAGGTCGACACCAGGCCGCCTTCGTCAAGCTGGATCTCCTCGGCGCGGGCGCGCCAGGAGGCCAGGTGCAGCACGCCACCCAGGCGGTCATAGATCTCGCCGTCGAAGGGCGCCACCTGGTGGGCCAGTGCGGAGACGATGTCGGGGGGGAACTGCCATTTCTCGGCCATGCCCGCGCCCACCTCGGCGTAGCTGTAGCCGAGCACGGCACGCTCGGCATCGGCGCGGCGCAGGTCCAGGGGCGGTGTGCCCATGTCGATGGGCCGCATCACGTCGGGCATGGCGATGTGCATGGTCAGGTCGCCGATGGCGTGCACCAGGCCGGCGGTGAAGGCATTGCCCTCGCTTTGCCGCAGCAGGCCGGCCAGCGAGCGGGAGATGTCGGCCACGCGAAGGCTGTAGCGCCAGAACTGGCGCATGTCCACGCCCGGCACGTTCTTGAAACCCGAACCCAGCGCCGCGGCCATCACCAGCGAGCGCACATGGGTCATGCCCAGCAGGGCCACGGCCTCGTCGGCGCTGCCGATCTGGCGGCTGGCGCGGAAAAAGGCGGAGTTGGAGAGGCGCAGCACGCGGGTGGTGAGCGCCGGATCCTGGGAAATCAGACCCGCCACGCGCCGGGGACTGGGGTCTTCCTTGTTCATCTCGGCCAGCAGGTCCGAGACCGTGCGCGACATCGCTGGCAGCGCACGGGGGTAATTCAACAGGGCTTCGAGTTGCATGGGGCTGAAGTCCGATGGCTTGGATTGGGTTCGACTACCCAAGCTATCGACCACCGCCCCCCTGACTTGAGCCCTCGCCGACCTCGTTTCAGCGCTTGCCGCCCCCCTGCAGACGGGCAAATGCCGAGGCCATGGCCGAGGGTGCCGCCACGTCGTTGCCGCCCGTTCGCAGTCCCCGGGGACCACCGCGCGCCGGTTCGTACCGGTTGTCCCTGATGCCCGACCGCTGGTCGCCACTTCGCGCCGGGGCATCGCCCAGTTTCATGGACAGGCCGATGCGCTTGCGCGCCACGTCGACCTCCATCACCCGGACTTTCACGATGTCACCGGTTTTCACGATTTCCCGGGCATCGTTCACGAATTTGTGGGCCAGCTGGCTCACATGCACCAGGCCATCCTGGTGCACACCCAGGTCGACGAAGGCGCCGAACTGGGCCACGTTGCTCACCGTGCCTTCCAGGATCATGCCTTCGCGCAGGTCGCTGATATCGTCCACGCCGTCGTTGAAGCGCGCCACCTGGAAATCGGGGCGCGGGTCGCGGCCCGGTTTTTCCAGCTCGCCCAGGATGTCCTTCACGGTGATCACACCGAAGCGCTCGTTGGCAAACAGCTCGGGGCGCAGGGTCTTGAGCATGTCCGCGCGGCCCATGAGCTCGGCCACGGGCTTGCCGGTCTTCGCCAGGATCTGCTCGACCACGGCGTAGGTCTCGGGGTGCACGCCGGTCATGTCCAGCGGGTTGTCGCCACCGCGGATGCGCAGGAAGCCGGCGCTCTGCTCGAAGGTCTTGGCGCCCAGGCCGGCCACGTCCATCAGTTGCTGGCGGTTCCTGAAGGCGCCGTTCGCCTCGCGCCAGCGCACCACCGCCTTGGCCACGCTGGCACTCAGCCCGGACACCCGCGAGAGCAGCGGCACGCTGGCGGTGTTCAGGTCCACGCCGACGCCGTTCACGCAATCCTCCACCACCGCTTCCAGCGTGCGGGCGAGTTCGCTCTGGTTCACGTCGTGCTGGTACTGGCCCACGCCGATGCTCTTGGGGTCGATCTTCACCAGCTCGGCCAGCGGGTCCTGCAGGCGGCGCGCGATGCTGGCCGCGCCGCGCAGGCTCACGTCCACGTCCGGCATTTCCTGCGAGGCGAATTCGCTGGCGGAATACACCGAGGCACCGGCCTCGCTCACCACCACCTTCTGCACCCCGCCCTGCCCGGCCTTCTCCAGCAGTTTGATCAGGTCGGCGGCGAGTTTGTCGGTCTCGCGGCTGGCGGTGCCGTTGCCGATGGCGATCAGGTTCACGCCGTGCTTGCGGCCCAGCAGCGCCAGGGTGTGCAGCGCGCCGTCCCAGTCGCGCCGGGGTTCGTGCGGGTACACCGTGGCGGTGTCCACCAGCTTGCCGGTGGCGTCCACCACCGCCACCTTCACGCCGGTGCGGATGCCCGGGTCCAGGCCCATCACCACCTTGGGGCCGGCCGGCGCGGCCAGCAGCAGGTCGCGCAGGTTGTTGCCGAACACCTGGATCGCCACCGCCTCGGCGCTTTCGCGCAGGCGGGCGAACAGGTCTCGCTCGCCCGACAGGCTGAGCTTGACGCGCCAGGTCCAGGCCACGCACTTGCGCAGCAGGTCGTCGGCCTTGCGGCCCTGGTGGCTCCAGCCCAGGTGCAGGGCGATGCGGCCTTCGGCCAGCGAAGGCGTGGCACCGGGCTTGCCGGCCGGCACCGCGTCGGGCGGTTCGGGCAGCACCAGTTTCGCGTCGAGGATCTCCAGCCCGCGGCCCCGGAACACGGCGAGCGCGCGGTGCGAGGGCACGCGCGAGATCGGTTCGTCGTAGTCGAAGTAATCGCGGAACTTGGCAATGTCGGGCGCGTTTTCGTCCTTGCCAGCCACCAGCGAGCTCTTGAGCAGGCCCTCGGCCCACAGCCACTCGCGCAGGCTTTGCACCAGCGCCGGGTCTTCCGCCCAGCGTTCGGACAGGATGTCGCGCACGCCGTCGAGCACGGCCGGCACGGTGGAGAAATCGGCACCGAGCTTGCCGTCGTCCAGCACCTCGGGCGGCTTCGTGAAGGCGGCGGCCTCGGCGACCGGGTCCCGCGTGGGATCCGCGAACAGAAGGTCGGCCAGTGGCTCGATGCCGAACTCCCTCGCGATCTGCCCCTTGGTGCGGCGCTTCTGCTTGAACGGCAGGTACAGGTCTTCCAGCTCCTGCTTGGTCGGCGCAGCGGCGATGGCCGCCCGCAGCGCATCGGTGAGCTTGCCCTGCTCGTCGATGGCCTTCAGCACGGCGGCGCGGCGGTCTTCCAGCTCGCGCAGGTAGTCCAGGCGGAAGGACAGCTCGCGCAACTGAATGTCGTCCAGCCCTCCCGTGGCTTCCTTCCGGTAGCGGGCGATGAAGGGCACCGTGGCACCTCCATCCAGCAGCTCCACCGCTGCCAAGACCTGTCTCTCTTCAACCCTGATTTCCGTGGCGATCTGCCGGATGATCTGCTGCATTCGAACCGATGTAAAAAACCGAAGCGCGGAAGTTTGCCACACGCCACCGGGCTACCATGGCCGCTGCCCGATCCCGCCCCCGCATGCAAGACAACCTGTTCGGCGATCCGCCCGCACCACCACCCAGTCCGCCTCCGGCCCGCCAGCGCGCGGACCGCGTGCACCCCGCACCGGCCGACCCGGCGCTGCAGGCCCTGGCCGCCGCCCTGCCGCCGCGCGTGCGCCTGGGCACGTCGTCGTGGACCTACCCTGGCTGGGCTGGGCTGATGTGGGACGGCGAGTATCCCGAGACCCTGCTTTCCAAGGAAGGCCTGCGCGCCTACGGACAGCACCCGCTGATGCGTTCCGTGAGCGTGGACCGCAGCTTCTACCGACCGCTCACGCAGGACCAGTACGCCCGCTACGCCGCCCAGGTGCCCGACGACTTCCGCTTCGTGGTGAAGGCGCCCATCCACGTCACCGACGCCCTGGTGCGGGGCGAGGATGGCCGGGGCCTGCAACCCAACCCCGCCTTCCTCGACCCCACCCTGGCCACGCAGGACTTCGTCGCCCCCGCGCTCGCCGGCCTGGGGCACAAGGTGGGCGCGTTGGTGTTCCAGCTGAGCCCCATGCCCAGGCACCTGCTGCACAACCTGCCGCGGGTGCTGCAGCGCCTGCGCACCCTGCTGCTGGCCCAGCCGGCGCTCAAGCCCATCGCGCCCGACGGGGTGCTGGCCGTGGAGGTGCGCGACCCGGAGTGGCTGGACCCCGTGTTCATGCCCGAGCTCGCCGCCGTGCTGCGCGAGTGCGGCGCCACCTGGTGCCTGTGCCTGCACGCCAAGATGCCGCGCCTGGCCGAGCAACTGCCGCTGCTGCGCCTGCTCTGGCCGGGTCCCATGGTCTGCCGCTGGAACCTCAACCCCCTTCACGGTGCCTACGGCTACGAAGACGCCCAGCGCGAGTACAGCCCCTACGACCGCATCCACGACGTGGACCAGGACACGCGCGAGCTGCTCGTGCGCACCATCGCAGGCATCGCGGGCGCGGGTCAGAACGTCTTCGTCACGATCAGCAACAAGGCCGAGGGGTGCGCGCCGCTGTCGGTGCGGGCACTGGCCGAAGGGCTCAGCGGCTCGCGCGCACCCTGAGCGAACTGCTCACCCCGGCCAGCAGCGCGCAGACGGCGGCCAGGCACAGCGCGATCGTTTCGCCCTGGCCGTCGTGCTGGTTCCACACCGCGTAGATGGCCGCCAGCATCACGGCGCCCAGCGTCTGCCCGGTGAGGCGGGCCGTGCCCAGCATGCCGCTGGCCGCGCCGCTGCGGTGGAGGGGCGCGCTGGTCACGATGGTGTGGTTGTTGGGCGACTGGAACAGCGCAAAACCCGCGCCGCACAGCGCCAGGCGCCAGCCCATGTCGAAGGCCGTGGTGTGCTCGGGGCGCAGGCCCACCAGCAGCAGGCCGGTGGCAAACACCACCATGCCGATGCCGCCCAGCCAGCCGGCCGGGTAGCGGCCGATGAGCCGCCCGGCAAAAGGTGCCACCAGCACCGTGGCCATGGGCCAGGCGGTCATGATCAGGCCGGCTTGCATGTGCGAGCGCCCCTGCACATCGAGCAACAAGAAGGGCAGCGAAAGAAACGCCAGCATCTGCGCGCAGAACGCGCCGAGCGACGAACCCATGGACAAGGCGAACACCGGAATGCGCAGCAGGTCCAGCGGGAACAGCGGTGCCGCCAGGTGCCATTGGCGGCGCAGGTAGATCGCACCCACCGCCACACCCGCCGCCAGCAAGGCCCATCCCAGGGCCGGGTTGCCGTGCGTGGAGCCGCTGCGCACGCCGAGGTAATCCGCGCCCACGAACACCAGCGTGAACATGAGGATGTTGAGCACCACGTCGATCAGCGAGAACTGCGGCGGCGCCTCGGCGCGCACCGGGTTGACGGGCAAGGCGCGGCGGCCCAGCCAGAGCGTGAGCAGGCCCAGCGGCACGTTCAGCGCGAACAGCCAGGGCCACGACGCCACCGAAAGAATGGCGGCCGCCACGGCGGGGCCGGCCATGGTCGAGGTGGCCACCACCATCGAATTGATCGCGATGCCGCGTCCCAGGCGCGCGCTGGGGTAGATCAGGCGCACCAGCGCGGTGTTGACGGCCATGATGCCGGCCGCGCCCAGTCCTTGCAGCCCGCGCGCCGCGGTGAGCATGGGCAGCGAGGTCGCCAGCATGGCGGCAATGGACGACAGCACGAACAGCGCCATGCCCACCAAGTAGACGCGCCGGTAACCCAGCCGGTCGCCCAGCGCGGCCAGCGGCAGCAGCATGACCAGCGAAGCGATCTGGTAGGCGTTGACCACCCAGATGGCCTGCGAGGCCGGGGCATTCAGTTCGCGCGCAATGCCCGGCAGGGCCAGGTTGACGATGCTGCCGTCCATCACCGCCAGGGTGATGCCCAGCACGATCACCAGCACGGCCTTGCCGCGCTGGGGAGACGGCAGGCCGTCCTGCAGGGTCACCCGCCCGCCTCGGCCGCCAGGTGACGCTGCGGGTGGCCCGAGAGCGTGACCCAGGTCAGGACCACGCCGACCAATGCGCCACTGGCCATGCCCACCACCATCGGCAGCGGCTGGCCATTGGCGAACAAGCTCACGATGGCCATGGCCAATGCGCCGCCGAGCATCTGCAGCGTGCCCATCAGCGCCGATGCCGTGCCGGCAATGGCGCCGTGCTGTTCCAGCGCGAGCACCGAGGTGGTGGGAATCACCAGTCCCATGAAGCCGCTGGCCACGAAGTACAGCGCGATCAGCACCCACAGGCTGTCACCGCCGAGCAGGTAATACACCAGCAGCAGCGTCATCGTCAGGCCCGAGGCGGTGGCCGCGCCCTTGACCACGTTGACCAGGCCAAAACGCCGCCCCAGCAGCGCGGTGCATTGGGCGGCACCGAAGAAAGCCGCCGCATTGACGCCGAAAGCCAGGCTGTACTGCGTGGGCGTGAGGCCGTAGTGGTCGATCATCACGAAGGGCGAGCCGGCCAGGTAGACGAAGAAGCCCGCGAGCGCCGTGCTGGCGATGCCCACCAGGCCCAGGTAATGCCCGTCGCGAAACAGCACGCCATAGGCGCGCAAGGCGCTGCCCAGGCTGCTCTCCACGCGGTCGGCCTGGGTGCGTGTTTCCTGCAGCGTGCCGTAGACCAGCACCAGCCCGGCCACCGAGGCCAGCGCCACGGCCCAGAACACGCCACGCCAGCCCGCCAGGGCAATCACGCCGCTGCCCGCCAGGGGCGCCAGGATGGGCGAGACGCTGAAGACCAGCATCAGCAGCGACATGATGCGCGCCGCCTCGTTGCCGGTGTGCAGGTCCCGCACCACGGCGCGCGGGATCGCCATGCCGGCGGCGGCCCCCAGGCCCTGCAGGAAACGCAGGACCACCAGGGTCTGCACGTCGGTGGCCAGTGCGCAGCCCACGCTGGCCAGCGTGAAAAGGCCCAGACCGAAGTACAGCGGCGGCTTGCGCCCCACCATGTCCGAGATGGGGCCGTAGAGCAACTGGCCGACGCCCAGCGAGAGGAAGAAGGCCATCAGGGTCCATTGCACCTGGCCCACGGGCGCGCCCAGGCTGCTGCCGATGGCCGGCAGCGCGGGCAGGTACATGTCGATGGCGAAGGGACCGATGGCCGAAAGAAGGCCCAGGATCAGGGCGATCCGGAAGAAACCGTAAGAATGCATGGCCGCGATTGTCGCCGTGCCCCGCTTTCCTTGCCGGTGTGGGGTTGGCGCGCCGCTTGCGTCACAATTTCCCGATTCAACAACCACAGAGGGACTCCACCATGGCCGTGGAAGGCAGCGCGGGCGACTTGCTCAAGGTCGTGACATTGCTGGGTGCCGCCGTGGTGGCCGTGCCGCTGTTCAAGCGCATCGGCCTCGGTTCGGTGCTCGGCTACCTGGCGGCGGGGCTGGCCATCGGGCCGTTCGGCATGGGGCTCATCAGCGATCCCGCCACCATCCTGCACACCGCCGAACTCGGAGTGGTGATGTACCTCTTCGTCATCGGGCTGGAGATGCAGCCCTCGCACCTGTGGAGCCTGCGCAAAGCGATTTTCGGCCTGGGCAGCCTGCAGGTGGTGGTGTGCGGCCTGCTGCTCACCGGCGTGGGCCTGGCCTTCGGTTTCTCGCTGCCGGTGTCGTTCGTGAGCGCCATGGGCTTCGTGCTGACCTCCACCGCCGTGGTGATGCAGTTGCTCGGCGAGCGCGGCGACATCGCCCAGCCGCGCGGCCAGAAGATCGTGGCCATCCTGCTGTTCGAAGACCTGCTGATCGTGCCGCTGCTGGCGTTGATCGCCTTCATGGCGCCGCCCGATGCCGGGGCGGCGGTGGCGGCCACGTCGTCGCGCTGGGCCACCATCGGCCTGGCGCTGGGTTCGCTGGTGGCGTTGGTGGCCGCCGGCGTGTGGCTGCTCAACCCCCTCTTCCGCATCCTCGCCAACGCCAAGGCGCGCGAGGTGATGACCGCCGCCGCCCTGCTGGTGGTGCTGGGCGCGGCGCTGCTGATGCAGGTGGGCGGCCTGTCGATGGCCATGGGCGCCTTCCTCGCTGGTGTGCTGCTGTCCGAATCCACCTTCCGCCACCAGCTCGAGGCCGACATCGAGCCCTTCCGGGGCCTGCTGCTCGGCCTGTTCTTCCTGAGCGTGGGCATGTCGCTGGACCTGGCCGCCGTGGCCAGCAACTGGCCCATCATTGTGGCTGGCGTACTCGCCATGATGGTGGTCAAGGGCCTGTGCATCTACGGCGTGGCGCGCTTCGCGAAAAGCTCGCACGCCGACGCGCTGGACCGCGCGGTGCTCATGGCCCAGGGGGGTGAATTCGCCTTCGTGCTGTTCGCCGCCGCGCTGGGTGCGCGCGTGATCGACCCGGTGGTCAACGCCAACATGACCGCCATCGTGGTGCTCTCCATGGCGCTCACGCCGCTGGTGGTGCTGGTGCACCGCCGCTTCACGTCGCGCGACGCCGAGGTGTCGCTGGATGGCGTGGAGGCGGTCGACGGCCACCAGAACGCCAGCGTGCTGGTGATCGGCTTCGGGCGCTTCGGCCAGATCGCCAGCCAGGGCGTGATCGCGCGCGGCGCCAGCATCACCATCATCGACAACAACGTGCAGATGATCCGCGACGCCGAGGCCTACGGCTTCAAGGTGTACTACGGCGACGGCTGCCGCGCCGACGTGCTGCACGCCGCCGGCGCGCACGCCGCCCAGGCCATCCTGGTGTGCCTGGACAACAAGGAGGCCGCCACGCGCATTGCCCACCTGGCCAAGACCGAGTTCCCGCACGCCGAACTGCTGATCCGCGCCTTCGACCGCGAGCACATCCTGGAACTGCGCAAGGCCGATGCGGGCTACCTGGTCCGTGAAACCTTCGAATCCGCCATGGCCATGGGCCGCCAGGCCGTGCTCACCCTGGGCGCGGCCGAAGAAGAAGCCGACGAGGTGATGGACTACCTGCGCCGGCGCGACGCCGAGCGCATGGACATGGAAGCCGCAGGGGGCCTGTTTGCTGGGCGGCAACTGGTGCTGGGCAACGCGGCTCGAAAGCCGGTGCAGGAGCCTGCAGCGGCTTCGCCTGCGTCGTAACACGGCGCTCACGCGTGAGGATGAGGAGCCTCACTGCACCGTGTTTCGATTCACTTGCCTGCGGCGGAGAGTGAACCGCCCGCTCTTGTTCCAGCTCCCGCGATCTGCAGGCGTGTGATCGCGGCAACTCGATCCGGCTGGCAAGGGTGCATGCCTTCGCGAACCAGGGTGCTGCTCGCGCTGCGGACTTAGTCCGAACCCAGACCCGCAACAGGCTCGGAGACCGGTCTGGTTGTTTGGTGGTCACCAGTCTGCAATTGGTGCCTTTAGACGCGGCCCTCTGCATGGGGCGCGTGATGATCCGCGCTTCGAAAAAACACGGCCCGTCCACGCAGACAGCCGCAGCTTCAGGGACGGCGCCATGACGACTCCACATCACTAACCATTCGGTGCCATTCCCGCATCTCCCGTGCCTATTTAACGTTGAAGCACCCACCATGGCAGAAACACCTTCCTCTCAAGCCGCCCCTGTACCAAGCAATCAACCACCCAAGCGCCGCCGCCGGGGCCGATGGCTCATCGTTCTCTTCATCGTCATGTTGTTAGTGATGGGCGGTCTGTTCTGGCTTTGGGTCAAGGTCGTGAACGCCAGCCTGTGGGGATTCCAGCCGCGAGAAATGGCGTTGGCGCAGTACACGCCTCGCGATGTGGTGGGCGACCTGGGTGGCATGAAAGTGACGATACCGCGCCACATGGCCGAGTACGTGGAGTACGACGGGGACCCGACCTGGGGCGAGAAGCGCAAGGGGCCACCGCCTGTGCGCACGCATGAATCCAGGCTCAAGAGCTTTGGTTTTGATGTGCGCTACCCAGATATGGCTGGGTTGTCGAGCTCTGAAATGCGGCAGGACAAAAAGACTCGCAGTCTTCATGAAACCACGTGGATTGGTGTTGGCATAGGGTCCGGAGAGAACTACCCAGGCGATGGCTTTATGGATCGCTGGGCGCGTGCAACCTTAGAAACGGCTGAAAGAAAGCATTGGTTTAACAACTACGAGAAGCTGCCGCAGCCCGAGTACGGCATGGAGGTATGGGTCGTAAAAGGTATCGACCCTCAGACAGGTAGAGCTTACCGAGAGCACCAATCTGCAAAAGACATCTTCATTCATCGAGGCGAGAACGGTTCTGTCAGAACACGCATAAGTTGCAGTAATCGACCCTATCCATCGGGCCAGCCTTGCTCTCACGCCTGGAGTCTGGAGCAGGAAGGGGTGCATGCGGAGGTCTACGTCCGCTATCGCCGAGGCTTGTTGCCGCACTCGCAAGACATACAGCGAAAGGTGACGCAGGTGATTCTGGGCTTCAAGGCAACAGACGAACTCCCTGCCGGCTCATTTCCCCCAAGCCCTGCATCTTCCGCACCAGCACCGCGCTGAGCGCGCACCCCATCCCCACCCATCACATTTCAACCAAGGAGGATTTCCATGACACAACCCGCAACTTTGAGCACATCGCAGATTCAGGGCTATGCCGCCCGTGTTGAAGCCGGCGGCGTGGTCGCAGCCCGGCAGGTGTATGCCGAGTTGTATGACCAGGGCTACAACTACGCGGGCTGGGCGGAGGGTGTTGCCTCCGGTTCCACGGTGGCAGGCACTGCGGCACTGGACTATCTGGACTCTACGGCGATGATGGGACTCGGCGGTGAGCAATGCCGCGACTTGAGTCCTGCACAAATCGACCAGATTCGAGTGGATATGGCGAAGGGGTATTTGGACACGCTGGAGACAATTGCTGCAAATTCGAATGGCGAGTTGACGCGCGATGTGGGATATCAAGAGACTCGCGACTTTCATGAGAGGGCATTTCGGGATAACAACCTCACCCTGGACAACTGGACCCTCGACACCCCGATGGAACTCATCCGGCAGACGCAAGGCGAGGCCGCTGCGGAAGCCGCATGGCAGAAGCTGCGCGACACGGGTGGCGATGGGCTGGATGCTGTTCTTGCCAGTGCGGAACTGCTCAATGAAGTGGGGCGACAGGCCTTCTCCGATGACCCGGCGCTGAGGCAGAAGGCACTGGACTGGATTGACAATGTTCCCGGCACAGCCAACTGGGACGCTCTGGGTCGGGCGCTGGATGTGCTGGGCACCTGGCTGGGCAATCAGTTCGCAGGGGGGAGCGAACTTCTCGCCAATCTCCGCGCCCTCTTCAACAAAGCCCAACAAACCATCAGCCCTTTGGTCTTGGACCTCGACGGCATCAACGGCGCGGAAACCATCAGCCTGACTGCCGACATCCACTTCGATCTGGACGCCAACACCTTCGCCGAGCAAACCGGCTGGGTCGGCAGGAACGACGGGCTTCTGGTGTGGGACAGGAATGGCAATGGCCAGATCGACGACGGCACCGAACTCTTTGGCAACCACACCTTGTTGACCAATGGCGAGAAGGCATCGAACGGATTCGTCGCGCTCGCTGAACTGGACGGCAACGCGGACGGCGTGGTCGATCTTGCGGACGCCGCCTTTGCCAACCTCCGGGTGTTCAAGGACGCCAACGGCAACGGCGTGGTGGATGCCGGCGAACTGCTCACGCTGGCAGAAGCAGGAGTCATGGGCCTGGCGACGGCCTACATCGATCAGACCGTCACCGATGCTCACGGCAATCAGCACCTGCAGGCTGGCAGTTACATCACCACCGGCGGCGACACCCGTGCCATGGACGACGTCTGGTTCGTGGTGGACACCGCTCGCACGGTGGAAACCCAAACGGTGGCGGTCAACGCCGAAATCGCAGCCTTGCCGGAACTGGAGGGATTCGGCAATGTGCGCAGCCTGCATCAGGCCATGGCCAGAGACGCAAGCGGCATGTTGCAAGCCCTCGTGGGGCAGTACATATCTGCAACGGATGTCGCGGCACGTGCCGATTTGATTGATGACCTGATCTATCACTGGGTGGGCGTGCAGGACGTGGATCCCGAAAGTCGGGCTGCTACGCAGATCTACGGCAACGTCATTGGCGATGCGCGCAAGCTCGCTTCGCTGGAAGCATTTCTGGGACAGGGCTACTTAGGTACTTGGTGCTGGGGAACTCACGACCCCAACCCCCACGGTCAGGCTTCGCCCATTTTGTTGACGGCCTTCGATCAGTTGGTCGACTGGGTGGACAGTCAACTGCTGGCGCAAAGCCAGTACAAGCCGCTGTATGACAGCATTGGGTTGAAATGGGATGAAAACGGGCAGAACCTTGAACTTGATCTGGACAGTCTGGTCTCCATGCTGAGGACAAATTACGAGTCCGATGCCGCACAAGGAAGAGCGTTGATGGTCGATTTCGTCGGCAATCTGAATGCTCAAGGAGATTTGGGGAAACGAGTTGCCTTCAAGCTGCAGCAGCAGGGCGATGCGGCGGGTCAAGGCTTCGAGCTCTTTCTGGCCACTTTGGGCTACACGCCGATCTTAGGAACGGCAGGCGCCGATATGTTGACGGCTCAACCGGGTGTGGACAACATGTTCTTGGGAAGTGCCGGCAACGACACTCTCGTGGCGGGGGTGAGAAAGGATGTGTTTGTCTTCAATGCAGGTGATGGCTGGGACACCATTGTGGAAACCCATGCCGGTGCAAAAGTGGGCGGTATCAACAGGGACGCGCTGAAGCTGGGTCCAGGCCTAGATCCCTTGACCACTCAGGTGATTCGCGGCTTGGGCCTTGAAAGCAACGACCTGACACTGGTGTTTTCTGGGGGCGATCGAGTTACTTTAAAAAATTACCTTCAAAGCGGCTATCGGCTGCAGACCATTGTTTTCTCAGATGGCGCTAATTGGGACTATGCGAAGCTCACAAGCCTTCTGAAGTATTCCGGCGCGGAGGGCAATGACGTATTGGTAGGGTTGAGCGACCAAGCCAACTACATAGATGGGCACGCTGGAAATGACATGATCACCGGCGGCAACTTCAATGACATTCTTCATGGCGGTGCGGGTAATGACACGATCAGTGGTGGAGGGGGCGGCGCCGATACATTGGCCGGCGGCGCGGGCAATGACTTGCTCGATGGGGGAATCGGCAACGACACCTACATCTTCAACCCGGGCGATGGTCACGACGTCATCAATGATTACGAGTATTTTGGTGGTGGACTAGACACGTTGCAATTGGGTGGAGAACTCACGCCAGCCGACACCGAGATCATCAGAAGCGGCAACGACATCGTGCTGCGCTGGGTGGGCAACGACAGCGACTCGGTGACGATCAAGAATGTATTCAGTGGTGCTCAGGTGAGCTCGGCCAACCTCATCGAGGCCATCACGTTCGCCGACGGCACGAGCTGGAACACAGCCGAGGTGATGGCTCGGCTGATCCAGGACGGCACGGCAGGCAGCGACACCATGACCGGCCTGGACAGCTATGGCAACCGGATGCGGGGCCTGGGCAGCAACGACACAATCACGGGCGGGAGCAAGGACGACGTGCTCGATGGAGGCGATGGCAACGACATCCTCAACGCTGGCCTGGGAGCCGACACGCTGATTGGCAGCAAGGGAAGCGACACGCTCAATGGCAACTGGGGCAACGACACCTACATCTTCAATCTGGGCGATGGTCACGACACCATCACCGACTACGACCACAACGTCGGCAACCAGGACACTTTGCGCTTGGGCGCAGAACTCACGCCAGCCGACACCGAGATCATCAGAAGCGGCAACGACATCGTGCTGCGCTGGGTGGGCAACGACAGCGACTCGGTGACGATCAAGAATGTATTCAGTGGTGCTCAGGTGAGCTC
>VFQP010001406.1_pt1 | contig 32462 bp, 26 predicted proteins | sample 3512351 | NCBI WGS metagenome assembly VFQP01 (sample SAMN10412372, study PRJNA504923) | tailings metagenome | isolation source: Relicate 1 Philex TSF1 revegetated site | place: Philippines: Tuba, Benguet | collected 2017-08-29
CATGTCCACCATCTCCCGTGACGAGGTCGCGCGCGTCGCCGCGCTGGCCCGCATCGATCTGCGACCCGAGGAGCTGGACCGGCTCTCCGGCGAGCTCGACGTGATCGTCGACGCCATCGCCAAGGTCAGCGAGGTCGCGACGCCCGACGTCCCCGCGACGAGCCACCCGATCCCGATGTCGAACGTCTTCCGTGACGACATCCCCGAGCCGCCGCTGCCCGTCGAGGACGTCCTCGCGGGCGCGCCCGCGGCGGAGGACGGCCGGTTCTCCGTACCGCAGATCCTCGGGGAGGAGTGAGATGACGGACCTGACACGGCTCTCCGCGGCCGAGCTCGCCGAAGGGCTCGAGGCGCGCGACTTCTCGAGCGTCGAGGCCACCCAGGCGCACCTCGACCGGATCGGCGCGGTCGAGGGCGCGGTCAACGCGTTCCTCCACGTCAACACCGACGAGGCGCTGGCGACGGCGCGCTCGGTCGACGACCGCCGCGTCGCGGGCGAGCCGGTGCACCGGCTCGCCGGTGTGCCGATCGCGGTCAAGGACGTCGTCGTGACCAAGGGCATGCCGACGACGGCCGGCTCCAAGATCCTCGAGGGCTGGGTGCCGCCGTACGACGCGACGCTCGTCGAGAAGATCCGCGCCGCCGGGCTGCCGATCCTCGGCAAGACGAACATGGACGAGTTCGCCATGGGCTCGTCGACCGAGCACTCCGCGTACGGCAACACCCGCAACCCGTGGGACCTCGACCGGATCCCCGGCGGATCGGGCGGCGGCTCCGCCGCGGCGGTGGCGGCGTTCGAGGCCCCGCTCGCGATCGGCACGGACACGGGCGGCTCGATCCGTCAGCCCGGGGCCGTCACCGGCACCGTCGGCGTCAAGCCGACGTACGGCGGCGTCTCCCGGTACGGGCTCATCGCGATGGCGTCCTCGCTCGACCAGGCGGGCCCCGTCACGCGCACCGTGCTCGACGCCGCGCTGCTGCACGAGCTCATCGGCGGCTACGACCCGCGCGACTCCACGTCGATCCCCGGCCGCGGGCCGGCGCTCGTCGACGCCGCGGTCCAGGGCGCCACGGGCGACCTCTCGGGCCTGCGCGTCGGCGTGGTCAAGGAGCTCACGGGCGAGGGCTACCAGGAGGGCGTGAGCGCGCGCTTCGCGCAGTCGCTCGACCTCCTGCGCGGGCTCGGCGCCGAGATCGTCGAGGTCTCCTGCCCGCACTTCGAGTACGCGCTCGGCGCGTACTACCTGATCATGCCGTCGGAGGCGTCGAGCAACCTCGCGAAGTTCGACGGCATGCGCTTCGGCCTGCGCGTGGAGCCCGAGGAGGGCCCTGTGACCGCGGAGCGCGTCATGGCCGCCACGCGCGGCGCCGGCTTCGGCGACGAGGTGAAGCGCCGCATCATCCTCGGCACCTACGCGCTCTCGGCCGGCTACTACGACGCCTACTACGGCAGCGCGCAGAAGGTCCGCACGCTCATCCAGCGGGACTTCGCCGCCGCCTTCGAGCAGGCGGACGTCCTCGTCTCGCCGACGGCGCCGACCACGGCGTTCCGGTTCGGCGAGAAGCTCGACGACCCGCTCGCCATGTACCTCAACGACGTCGCGACGATCCCCGCCAACCTCGCGGGGGTCCCTGGGATGTCGGTGCCCTCGGGCCTGTCGGACGACGGCCTGCCCGTCGGGTTCCAGATCCTCGCGCCGGCCAAGGCCGACGACCGCATGTACCGGGTGGGCGCCGCGCTCGAGGCCGCCCTGGTCGGCTCGTGGGGCGGACCGCTGCTCGACCGCGCGCCCGCGCTGCCCACGGCCACGAACGCACAGGAGGGCCAGGTCGGATGACCGCCACGACCGTCGACCTCGTCGACTACGCCGACGCCACGCGCCGCTACGACCCCGTCATCGGGATCGAGGTGCACGTCGAGCTCGGCACGCTGACCAAGATGTTCTGCCCGGCCGAGGTGAGCTTCGGCGCCGAGCCGAACACCCAGGTGACCCCGGTCTCGCTCGGACTCCCGGGCGCCCTGCCGGTCGTCAACGGCAAGGCCGTCGAGTACGCGATCCGCATCGGGCTCGCGCTCAACTGCCAGATCGCCGAGACGTGCCGGTTCGCGCGCAAGAACTACTTCTACCCGGACGTCCCCAAGAACTTCCAGACGTCCCAGTACGACGAGCCCATCGCCTACGACGGGTGGATCGACGTCGAGCTCGAGGACGGGACCGTGTTCCGCGTCGAGATCGAGCGCGCGCACATGGAGGAGGACGCCGGCAAGAACACCCACGTGGGTGGGGCGACCGGTCGCATCCACGGTGCCGAGTACTCGCTCGTCGACTACAACCGCGCCGGGATCCCGCTCGTCGAGATCGTCACGCGGCCGATCACGGGCGCGGGCGACCGCGCCCCCGAGGTCGCGCGTGCGTACGTGCAGACGCTGCGCGACATCTTCCGGGCGCTCGACGTGTCCGAGGCGCGCATGGAGCGCGGCAACGTCCGCGCCGACGTGAACCTCTCGCTGCGCCCGACACCCGAGTCGCCGCTCGGCACGCGCACCGAGACGAAGAACGTCAACTCGTTCCGCTCCGTCGAGCGGGCCGTGCGCTACGAGGTCTCGCGCCAGGCCGCCGTGCTCGACGCGGGCGGCACGGTGATCCAGGAGACCCGGCACTGGCACGAGGACACGGGCATCACGACGTCGGGCCGCGTGAAGTCGGACGCCGAGGACTACCGGTACTTCCCGGAGCCCGACCTCGTCCCGATCGCGCCGCCGCGCGAGTGGATCGAGGAGATCCGTGCCGGGCTCCCCGAGCTCCCGGTCGCGCGCCGCCGTCGGCTCCAGGGCGAGTGGGGCTACGCCGACGCCGAGATGCGCGACGTCGTGAACGCGGGCGCGCTCGACCTCATCGAGGCCACCGTCGCCGCGGGCACCAGCCCGGCCGGAGCGCGCAAGTGGTGGATGGGCGAGCTCGCGCGCCGCGCCAAGCAGGACGAGGTGGCGCTCGAGGCGCTGCCCGTCACGCCCGCGCAGATCGCCGCGCTGCAGGGTCTCGTCGACGCGGGCCGCATCAACGACAAGCTCGCGCGCCAGGTGCTCGACGGCGTGCTCGCCGGCGAGGGGGACCCGGAGGCGGTCGTCACCGCCCGGGGCCTCGAGGTCGTCTCCGACGACGGTGCGCTGCTCGCCGCGATCGACGAGGCGCTCGCCGCGCAGCCGGACATCGTGGAGAAGGTCCGGGGCGGGAACCTCGGGCCCGTCGGCGCGATCATCGGCGCCGTGATGAAGGCGACGCGCGGCCAGGCGGACGCGGGCCGCGTGCGCGAGCTCGTCCTCGAGCGGATCGGCTGACCGCCGTGACGCGCGGACCGGTCGTCCTGGGGGAGATGGTGCGTCTGCGCCCGATCGAGGCGCGGGACGCGGACCGCATGTGGGAGTCGCTGCAGGACCCGGAGGCCAACCGGCTCACGGGGACGACGGCGACCTTCACGCGCGACCAGATCGACGAGTGGGTGGCGACCGTCAGCGACCGGGACGGCCGGTACGACTGGGCCATCACGCCGGGCGCGGTGCGTGACGGGCAGCCGGTGAGCGACGAGCTGATCGGCGAGATCGTGCTCAACGACCTCGACGAGCACGCGCGCTCGGCGAACCTGCGGCTCGCGCTGCTCCCGAACTACCGCGGGCGCGGCTACGGTCGCGAGGCCATCTTCGAGGTGCTGCGGTTCGCGTTCGACGGGTCGACGGACGTGGACGGCGTCCGGCACGAGGGACCGCGCCTGCACCGCGTGAGCCTCGACGTGCTGAGCATCAACCCCCGCGCCCGGATGCTCTACGAGTCGTTGGGCTTCCGCGAGGAGGGGCGACTGCGCGACGTCTACCGCGACGGCGACGGGTGGGCGGACGCGACGGTCATGAGCATCCTCGAGGACGAGTTCCGGGCGGGCCTCGGCGCGTCCTGAGCCGTCCGCGGGCACGACCGCACGAAGGGCCCGGCAGCATCCGCTGCCGGGCCCTTCGTCGTCCCGTCCTGCACCAGCTCCTCGCCGCGCGGACGTGCCCGTCAGGCGCGGTACGCCTGGCGCAGCAGCTCCACGCCGTCCAGCGTGCCCTCGAAGGACGTGCCACCGGTCATGACGACCACGAGCTCCTGGTCGGGGAAGAGCGCCAGGAGCTGGCCGCCCAGGCCGAGGGCGAAGACCATGCCGAGGTCCGGGTCGGCCCACCAGTGCCAGCCGTACGCGCCGATCCAGGGGTAGGTCCGGGTGCGGGGGCGCCAGCACTCGCGCAGCCAGTCGAGCGGCGCGACCTCCTCGCGCAGCACGGCGGTCCCGAGGCGCGCGAGGTCGGTCGGGAGGAGGCACAGCCCGTTGCCCGCGTGGCTGTAGCCGTTCCGGTCCGCGTAGAAGCGCCAGCGGCGGATGCCCGACGGGCGGAAGAGGTGCTCCTCCGCCAGCTGCTCGACGCTGCGACCCGTGCGCCGGTGGAGCACCGCACCGAGCAGGTGCGAGGACCCCGTGGAGTACCACATCGTGCGTCCGGGCTCGTCGACCAGCGGCCGCTCCACGACGGCGCGCAGCAGGTCCTTGCTCGCCGTGAGCGGCGGGGCCGAGCCCCGCCAGGCGCCGAACTCCGGCCACTCGAGCCCCGACGTCATCCCCAGCAGGTGCTCGACGGTGATGGCGCGCTTGCGCTCGTCGTCGACCGGCACGTGCGGCAGGTGCGCAAGCGCCGAGGACGACAGGTCGACGTCGACGAGGCCCGCGAGGATGCCGGTGACGCTCTTCGTCACCGAGTTCAGCTTGGCGAGGCGGTCCGCTCCGTCGTGGCGGCGGAACCACGTGCGCTCGGTGGTCCCCGCGTGCACGACGACGAGCGCGTGCACGCCGGCGGTGCGCAGCCGCCGCTCCCAGCGCGGGCCGGTCCAGAGGTCGTCGATCATGGGGCAGGAACGTAGCGGCTCCGGCCCGCGGCGGACGACGGGATTACCGACGCGTGGCCGGGACGCACCGTGGTTGACATCACCCGACCCACGACGTACATTCATAAGACGGAAACAAACTTCCGAGATGTGGAATCCACTCCGAAGGTTGGGCGGTCGAGCCGCCCGGCCCGGTCGTCGAGAGGGAACGCAGCGATGACGCTGGACGAGTTCAACCGGTGGTCGCCGGACGAGGCGCGGGACGCGCTCCTCGCGTGCGCCCACGTGGACCGCTGGGCCGAGGAGGTCGCGGCCGGGCGCCCGTACGCGACCGTGGAGGACGCCGCCGAGGCGGCGCTCACCGCCGCCGACCCGTGGACGGACGATGAGGTCGACTCCGCGCTGGCGCGCCACCCCCGGATCGGCGAGCGTGCCGTGGGGGAGGCCGCGGACGCGAGCATGTCGCGCTCCGAGCAGGCCGGCGTCGACACCTCCGACGACGACGTGACGCGCCGGCTCGCCGAGGGGAACCGCGCGTACGAGCAGCGGTTCGGCCACGTGTTCCTCGTCCGGGCCGCCGGGCGCAGCGCCGAGGAGATCCTCGAGCAGCTCACCGAGCGGCTGGGCAACGACGCCGAGACCGAGCGGGCGAACGCCGCCCGCAACCTGCGCGAGATCGCCGCGCTGCGGCTGAAGGGAATGCTGACGGCATGAGCACCCACGCCAGCCACATCACCACGCACGTACTCGACGCGGCCAGCGGTAGGCCCGCCGAGGGGATCACCGTCCGCCTGGAGGCGGCTCCGGAGATCGCGGAGGGGACGACGGGGCAGGGCTGGTCCCTGGTGGCGTCCTCCCGCACGAACGACGACGGTCGCGTGCCCCAGCTCGGGCCCGAGACCCTCGTCCCCGGTACGTACCGGCTCGTGTTCGACACGGCCGAGTACTTCGACCGGCGAGACACCGTGTCCTTCTACCCGGAGGTCGTCATCGTCTTCCGGGTGGCGAGCGCTGAGCAGCACTACCACGTCCCGGTCCTGCTCAGCCCGTTCGCCTACTCGACCTATCGAGGGAGCTGACATGAGCACCACCACGACTGCCGAGCAGTCGGCGGCCACGCAGAGCAGCGGGGCCATCGTCCTGGGCGACAACCAGTGGGGCAAGGCGGAGGTGCGCCTCGTGCGCGTCGACCGCTCCACGCCTCGCCACGAGATCACGGACCTCAACGTCTCCTCACAGCTGAGGGGCGGGCAGGAAGCCACGCACCGCGAGGGGGACAACTCCCGGTGCGTCGCGACGGACACGCAGAAGAACACGATCTACGCGTTCGCCCGCGACGGCGTCGGCGCGATCGAGGACTTCGCGATCCGCCTCGGGCAGCACTTCGTCGAGGACTTCGAGTGGATCGAGGGCGGGCGCTGGGAGATCGAGCAGTACTCCTGGAACCGCATCGAGACCTCGGACGGCGAGCACGACCACGCGTTCGTCCGCAACAACCAGGAGACGCGCACCACGGTCGTGCAGCGCGACGGCGACGAGGTCTTCGTCGTCTCGGGCCTCACGGACCTTGTCGTCCTCAAGTCGACGGGCTCGGAGTTCCACGGGTTCCCCCGCGACCGCTACACGACGCTCGTCGAGACGGACGACCGCATCCTCGCGACGTCGGTCACCTCGCGCTGGCGCTACACGACCACGGACGTCGACTTCGACGCGGTGTACGCGAAGGTCCGCGCGATCCAGCTCGAGGCGTTCGCGACGACGCACTCGCTCGCGCTCCAGCAGACGCTCTTCGCGATGGGCAAGGCCGTCCTGGAGGCCGTCCCGGAGATCGCGGAGATCAAGTTCTCGATGCCGAACAAGCACCACTTCCTCGTGGACCTGGCGCCGTTCGGCCTCGACAACCCGAACGAGGTCTTCTACGCGGCCGACCGCCCGTACGGTCTCATCGAGGCGACCGTCCTGCGTGAGGACGTCCCGGCCGAGCCGCGCGCCTGGGCGACCGTCACCGGGTTCTGCTGAGCCGACATGACGGACGGACGCGCCCTGCCGGGCCGCGGAGTACCCGCGGCCGGGCAGGGTGCGCCCATCTCAGGGCGCCGCGGTGATGAGCTCGCGCGTGAGCTCGCTCGCGACGCGGTGCAGCACCGGGACCGCGTGCTCGCCGAACTCGTACGTCACGCGGGCCGCGGGCCCGGAGACGGACAGCGCGGTGGGGGTCGGGGCGTCGGGCACCGCGACGGCGAAGCAGCGCACGCCGAGCTCCTGCTCGCCGTCGTCGATCGCGTACCCGCGCTCGCGGGTCGCGGCGAGCTCCGCGAGGAGCGCGTCGACGTCGGTGATCGACTGGTCCGTCGCGGGCGGCATGCCGACGCGGCCCATGATCTCGCGCACCGTCTGGTCGGGGAGCTGGGCGAGGACCGCCTTGCCGACGCCCGTGCAGTGCGTGTAGACGCGCCGTCCGACCTCGGTGAACATGCGCATCGAGTGGCTCGACGACGCCTGGGCGACGTAGACCGCCATGTCGCGGTCGATCATCGCGAGGTTCGCCGACTCGCCGAGGTCGTGGGCGAGGCGCTCCAGGTAGGGGCGCGCGCCGGCGCCGAGCTGGCGGCCCGCCGACTCGCCGAGCCGGATGAGGCGCGGGCCGAGGGTGTACCGCCGCGACGGCGTCTGGCGCACGTAGCCCTGGGCGAGCAGCGTGCGCAGCAGGCGGTGGATCGTGGGCAGGGGGAGCCCCGCGTGCTGCGCGAGCTCGCTCAGGCCGGACTCGCCGCCGAAGTCGGCGAGCAGCTCGAGCAGCTCGATCGCGCGGTCCACAGACTGCACGCCCCCGGCCGGCTTCGCCGGCCGCGTGCCCGGGGCGCTCTCCGTCGGCTCCGTCGCCGCCGAGGTCTCGGCCATCTCACCATCTCCTGTCCACCAGGTGCCGCCCGACGGCGGGCGCACCTCGCCTGAGCAGTGCGGGAACCTCCCGCGCTCCCTTCCGCATCACGGAAGACACGCATCAGCATACGAGAAGAAGGAACGAACATGACGTCCGAGACGAAGGCCCCGGAGACGCAGGCCGCGACGGCGAAGAACGCCGCGACCAGCCCGAGCTACTCCATCACGCTGCGCGTCGAGGCCCCCAGCGGTCACCGCACGGCGAGCGACCTCGTCGCGGCCGTGAGCGCGACGGGTGCCGCGATCACGGGCGTCGACGTCTCGGAGTCGGGCGCCGACCGCCTCGTCGTCGACATCACGGCCGACACCGTCGACGCCGCGCACGTGGAGCAGATCCGGGACGCGCTGAGCGCGCTCGACGGCCTCACCGTGCGGCACGTGAGCGACGCGACGTTCCTCATGCACCTCGGCGGCAAGCTCGAGGTCAACCCCAAGGTGCCGCTGCGCCACCGCGCCGACCTGGCCCGCGCCTACACGCCAGGCGTGGCGCGCGTGTGCCTCGCCATCGCGGAGCGGCCCGAGGACGCGCGCCGTCTGACGGTCAAGCGCAACACGGTCGCGGTCGTGACCGACGGCACCGCCGTCCTCGGGCTGGGCGACATCGGTCCCGCCGCGGCCCTCCCCGTCATGGAGGGCAAGGCCGCGCTGTTCAAGCAGTTCGCGGGCGTCGACGCGTGGCCGGTGTGCCTCGACACGACCGACACCGAGGAGATCATCCGCACGGTGAAGGCCATCGCGCCCGTGTACGGCGGGATCAACCTCGAGGACATCTCCGCGCCCCGCTGCTTCGAGATCGAGCGCCGTCTGCGCGAGGAGCTCGACATCCCCGTGTTCCACGACGACCAGCACGGCACGGCGATCGTCGTGCTCGCGGCGCTGACGAATGCGCTGCGCGTGGTGGGCAAGGCCATCGAGGACGTGCGCATCGTCGTCTCCGGCGTCGGCGCGGCGGGCAACGCGATCATCGCGCTGCTCCAGGGCCAGGGCGCGGGCAACATCGTCGCGTTCGACCGCCAGGGCGCGATCCACCCCGGCGCGAGCCTCACCGACGAGCACCGCCGCCGCCTGGCGGAGACGACCAACCCCGAGGGTTTCACGGGCACGCTGCGCGAGGGCCTGGCCGGTGCCGACGTCTTCATCGGCGTCTCGGGGCCGAACATCCTCACGGGCGACGACGTGGCCACCATGGCCGACGACGCGATCGTCTTCGCGCTGGCGAACCCCACGCCGGAGGTCGACCCGATCGCCGCGGCGCAGCACGCGACGGTCGTCGCCACGGGCCGGAGCGACTACCCGAACCAGATCAACAACGTGCTCGCCTTCCCGGGCCTCTTCCGCGGCCTGCTGGACGTCGGCGCGAGCGAGATCACCGACGAGATGCTGCGCGCCGCGGCCGTCGCGATCGCCGACGCCGTCGCGCCCGAGGAGCTCAGCGCGAGCTACATCGTCCCGAGCGTCTTCGAGCCGGCCGTCTCCACGGCCGTCGCGCGCGCCGTCGCCGAGGTCGCGGAGCGCGACCGCGCGGGCCAGGCTCAGGAGAGCAGCACGTCGGGCCACCACGTCGGGTCGGCAGCCCGGTCCTGACGCACCCTCGTCAGCCCGGCCCGCCCCGCAGAAAGGACACCACCATGACCACCACCACGGCCGTCGCCGTCCACGGACCCGCCGTCGAGCGGTCCGACGAGATCCTCACGCCGGACGCGCTCGACTTCGTCGCCGACCTGCAGCGCCGGTTCGGCGCCCGCCGCGACGAGCTGCTCGCCGCCCGGGCCGCGCGGCGCGAGCAGGTCGCCCGCACGGGTCGCCTCGACTTCCTGCCCGAGACCGCCGACGTGCGCGCGGGGGACTGGACGGTCGCCGGCGCGCCCGCCGACCTCCGGGACCGCCGCGTCGAGATCACCGGGCCCCCGACGCCCAAGATGGCGATCAACGCCCTCAACTCGGGCGCGAAGGTCTGGCTCGCCGACCTCGAGGACGCGTCGACGCCGCACTGGAGCAACGTCGTCGGGGGGCAGGTCGCCCTGCACGACGCGACGCGCCGCACGCTCGCGTTCACGTCGCCCGAGGGCAAGCAGTACGCGCTGCGCCCGGAGACCGACGGCGACCCGCTCGCGGTCATGGTCGTGCGGCCCCGCGGCTGGCACTTCGACGAGGTGCACCTCACCGTGGACGGGACGCCCGCCGTCGGCGCGCTCGTCGACTTCGGGCTGCACTTCTTCCACAACGCCGCGGAGCTCGTCGCGCGCGGCTCCGGGCCGTACTACTACCTGCCGAAGATGGAGTCGCACCTCGAGGCGCGCCTGTGGGACGAGGTCTTCACGCACGCGGAGCAGGCGCTCGGCATCCCGCACGGGACGATCCGGGCGACGGTCCTCATCGAGACGATCCCGGCCGCGTTCGAGATGGACGAGATCCTCTACGAGCTGCGCGACCACGCGTCCGGGCTCAACGCGGGCCGCTGGGACTACCTGTTCTCCGTGATCAAGTACTTCCGCGACTCCGGGCCGTCGTTCACGCTGCCCGACCGCGGGTCCATCACGATGACCGCGCCGTTCATGCGCGCGTACACCGAGCTGCTGGTGCAGACGTGCCACCGGCGCGGCGCGTTCGCGATGGGCGGCATGGCGGCCGTCATCCCGAACCGCCGCGAGCCCGAGGTCACCGCCCAGGCGTTCGAGAAGGTGCGCGCCGACAAGCAGCGCGAGGCCGGCGACGGCTTCGACGGGTCGTGGGTCGCGCACCCGGACCTCGTGCCGGTGTGCCGCGAGGTGTTCGACGGGGTGCTCGGCGAGCGACCCAACCAGCTCGACCGGCAGCGCCCCGACGTCCACGTCACGGCCGACCAGCTCCTCGACGTGGCGTCCGCGCAGGGCGACGTCACCGAGGCGGGGCTGCGCAACAACCTCTACGTGTCCGTCGCCTACGTCGCGGCGTGGCTCGCGGGCAACGGCGCGGTCGCGATCCACAACCTCATGGAGGACGCCGCGACCGCGGAGATCTCGCGCTCGCAGGTGTGGCAGTGGGTGCGCTCGGGCGCGTCGTTCACCGCGGGCGAGAGCGCGGGCACGACCGTCACCGCGGACCTGGTCCGCACGCTCCTGCGCGAGGAGACCGCGCGGCTGCGGGACGACGTCGGGCACGAGGCCTACGACGCCGGGCCGTACGACCGGGCGGCGGCGCTCGTCGAGGACATCGCGCTCAACGAGCACTACGTCGACTTCCTCACGCTGCCCGCGTACGAGGACGTCGTCGCGCACGAGCAGGACGCGTCCTGATGCCGGCCGGTCCCGAGGCGGGCTCGGTCCGCGGCTTCAGCGAGGACGGCGTCGCGGCGCTGCACGCGTCGCTCGACGGGCTGCTCGCGCCCTGGGACGCGGAGCTCGCGGCCCGTTACCCGGGCGACGACGGCTCGCGCCAGCCCGTGCACACCGTCTACGTGCCGGGCGACCGGTATGCGGCCGGCCTCGCGCCGGAGTGGGCGGCCCGGGCGCGCGAGGCGGTCGACGGCGCGGGCGGCGTCCGTCGGCTCGTGGACCTGCTGGGCGTCGGAGAGGGGGCCGGGGGGGACCTCGCGGACGCCGTCGCGGAGCGCGTGAGCGCGAAGCTCGCGGTCGAGGCGATCGAGGACCTCCGAATCGACTTCGAGGACGGGTTCGGCGACCGCGGCGACGCGGCGGAGGACGCCGCGGTGATCGCGGCGGCGCGCGAGCTCGTCCGGGCCGAGGCGCAGGGCACCGCGACGCCGTTCGCGGGCATCCGCATCAAGTGCCTCGAGGAGGCGACGCGCCGACGTGGCGTGCGCACCCTCGCGCTGTTCGTCGCGGAGGTCGTCGCGGGTCGCGTCGCGGCCGGCGAGGCCCGCGCCCTGCCGGACGGGTTCGTCGTGACGCTCGCCAAGGTCACCGCGCCCCAGCAGGTCGAGGCGATGGCCCGCGCGTGCGAGCACGTCGAGGAGGCGAACGGCCTCGAACCGGGCACCCTGCGGTTCGAGGTCCAGGTCGAGACGCCGCAGGCGCTGCTCGCGGCCGACGGCACGGCGACGGTCGCCCGCCTCGTGCACGCCGCGCCGGGTCGTGTCACGGCGCTGCACTACGGCACGTACGACTACTCGGCGTCGCTCGGCATCGCCGCTGCGTACCAGTCGATGGAGCACCCCGCGGCCGACCACGCGAAGTCGGTCATGCAGCTCGCCGTCGCGGGCACGGGCGTGCGCCTGTCGGACGGGTCGACGAACGTCCTGCCCGTCGGCGACCCCCAGGCCGTCGACGCGGCGTGGCGGCTGCACGGGCGGCTCGTGCGCCGCTCGCTCGAGCGCGGGTACTACCAGGGCTGGGACCTGCACCCCGCGCAGCTCCCGAGCCGGTTCGCCGCGACGTACGCGTTCTACCGCGAGGGCGCGGCGTCGGCGCTCGCGCGCCTCGCGGCGTACGTCGGGTTCGTGCCCGACGCCGGGGGCGTCCTCGACGAGCCGGCGACGGCCAAGGCGATGGCCTGGTTCCTCGGACGCGGCGTCGACTGCGGCGCGCTCACCGAGACCGAGGTCCGCACCGCGACCGGTCTCGACCGTGCCGGGCTCGACGCGGTCCGCGTCTCCGGGCGCGCGCCGCAGCCCGTCGCGGGCTGAGCGCCCGCCCGCCCTCCCATCCTTCCCGCCGCCCGCCGTGGCACCGCCACCGGCACGGCCACGACCTCCGAGGAGTGACCCCATGACCCAGACCACCCCCTACTACACCCCGCAGGGTGGCCTGCCCGGCCAGACCGAGCTGCTCACCGACCGCGCGATCGTCACCGAGGCGTACACGGTGATCCCGCGCGGCGTGCTGCGCGACATCGTCACGAGCAACCTGCCCGGGTGGGACAAGACCCGGCTGTGGGTGCTCGCCCGGCCGATCGAGGGCTTCGCGACGACGTTCGCGCAGTACGTCATGGAGGTCTCGCCCGGCGGCGGGTCGGACCAGGGCGAGGACGAGGAGACCGTGCAGTCCGTCGTCTTCGTCACCGAGGGCACGCTCGTGCTCACGCTCGCCGGGGTCGAGCACGTGCTCGAGCCGGGCGGGTACGCGTACCTGGCGGCGGGGGAGCGGTGGGCGCTGCACAACCGCTCGGACGCCAAGGCCGCGTTCCAGTGGATCCGCAAGGTGTACGAGCCGATCCCGGGCCACACCGCGACGTCGTTCGTCACGCGCGAGCAGGACGTCGAGCCGCGTGCGATGCCGGACACGGACGGCGTGTGGGTGACGACGCGGTTCGTCGACCCCGACGACCTCGCGCACGACATGCACGTCAACATCGTGACGTTCCAGCCCGGCGGGTCCATCCCGTTCGCGGAGACGCACATCATGGAGCACGGCCTCTACGTGCTCGAGGGCAAGGCGGTCTACCGCCTCAACGGCGACTGGGTCGAGGTCCAGGAGGGCGACTTCATGTGGCTCCGGGCGTTCTGCCCGCAGGCCTGCTACGCGGGCGGCCCCAAGCCGTTCCGCTACCTGCTCTACAAGGACGTGAACCGGCAGGTCAAGCTCGACCGTCGCCGCTGACGGCCGTCGGTCGCTCGTCGGCGATGACCCGCGAAGGGCCCGGTCCCCCTGGAGGGGCCGGGCCCTTCGTCGTCCGTGCGCTCCGGGCCGACGGCGGTGGCGCTGTTGACGCCCGGTGACGGGCATGCCTACACTTCCATACAGCAGAAGAAAAGTTCCGCAGAATGGAATCGCAAGGTCGCGAGACGCGGACGGACCCAGGGAGACGACGATGAGCCCCGCACCGACGTACACCGTCAACTGCTCGATCCTGCTCACGGACCTGCCGCTGCTCGAGCGGCCGGCCGCCGCCGCGGCGGCGGGGTTCCGGGGCGTCGAGTTCTGGTGGCCGTTCGCGTCGCCCACGCCCGCCCGCGACGAGGTGGACGCGTTCGTCGGCGCGATCGAGACGGCGGGCGTGCAGCTCACGGGCCTGAACTTCGACGCCGGGAACATGCCCGGCGGCGACCGCGGCCTCGTGTCGTGGCCCGCGCGCTCGGCCGACCTGCGCGCGAACCTCGACGTCGTCACCGCGATCGGGGAGCGCACCGGCTGCCGCGCGTTCAACGCGCTCTACGGCAACCGCCAGGAGGGTGAGACGCCCGAGGCGCAGGACGAGCTCGGCGCCGAGAACCTCGCGCTCGCGGCGCGGGCCGTCGGGCGCATCGGCGGCACGGTGCTCGTCGAGCCCGTGAGCGGCGCGCCGGCCTACCCGCTGAAGACCGCGGCCGACGCGGTGCGCGTCATCGACCGGGTCGCCGCCGACCACGGCGAGACGAACCTGGGTCTCCTGTTCGACGTCTACCACCTGGCCGTGAACGGCGACGACGTCGACGCGGCCCTGTCGACCTACCGCGGCCGCATCGCGCACGTGCAGGTCGCGGACGCGCCCGGTCGTGGCGAGCCCGGCACGGGCGACCTGCCGATCGAGCGCTGGACCAAGGGCCTGCGCGCCGGCGGCTACGACGGCTGGATCGGCCTCGAGTACAAGACCGCGGCCGCCGACCCGTTCGCGTGGCTCCCCGCCGCCGAGCGCTGACGCGACCCCCGGCCGTCAACCGGCCGCGTGCCGACCGTCCGTCGGCCGCCCCGACCCCCGACCTGAACCACCCAGAGGAGCACACCATGGCCTCCATCGCCTTCATCGGACTCGGCATCATGGGCAGCCCCATGGCCGTCCACCTGCAGAACGCCGGGCACGACGTCGCGGGCTACAACCGGAGCCCCGAGAAGACCGCGCCGCTCGTCGAGGCGGGCGGTCGCGCGGCCGAGTCGGTCGCCGACGCGGTCTCGGGCGCCGACGTCGTCGCGATCATGGTCCCGGACTCGCCCGACGTGGAGGCGGTGCTCACCGGCGACGACGGCGTCCTCGCGAACGCGAAGCCCGGCGCGCTCGTCGTCGACTTCTCCTCGATCCGCCCGGACGTCACGGTCGCGCTCGCGCAGCAGGCGAAGGACGCGGGCCTGCGGATCGTCGACGCCCCCGTCTCGGGCGGCGAGCCGGGCGCGATCAACGCCGCGCTGTCGATCATGGTCGGCGGCACGCCCGAGGACTTCGAGGCAGCCAAGCCGTTCCTCGACGTCGTCGGCAAGACGGTCGTGCACGTGGGCCCGAACGGCTCCGGCCAGACGGTCAAGGCCGCGAACCAGCTCATCGTCGCCGCGAACATCCAGGCTCTCGCCGAGGCGGTCGTCTTCCTCGAGGCCTACGGCGTCGACACCGATGCCGCGATCGAGGTCCTGGGCGGCGGCCTCGCGGGCTCGGCGGTGCTGAACCAGAAGGCGCGCAAGATGCTCGACCGCGACTTCGGCCCCGGCTTCCGGATCGAGCTCCACCACAAGGACCTCGGCATCGTCACCGCCGCGGCCCGCGAGGCGGGCGTCGTCGCGCCGCTCGGCGGCCTCGTCGCCCAGCTCATGGCCTCCGCCCGCGCGAACGGCGACGGCGGCCTCGACCACTCCGGCCTGATCCGCGGCGTCGAGCGCCTGTCCGGCCGCGACGGCTCCTGACCTTCCCCCTGACGACGACGTCACCTCCAGCAAGGAGAGAAACCATGCCTCGTATGCGTGCGGTGGACGCCGCAGTGGCGATCCTCGAGATCGAGGGCGCGACCCAGGCCTTCGGCCTGCCCGGCGCCGCCATCAACCCCTTCTACTCCGCGATGCGCGCGCACGGCGGCATCGACCACGTGCTCGCCCGCCACGTCGAGGGCGCGTCGCACATGGCCGACGGCTACTCCCGCGCGAAGCCGGGGAACATCGGCATCTGCATCGGCACGTCGGGCCCCGCGGGCACCGACATGATCACCGGCCTCTACGCCGCGTGGGCCGACTCGATCCCGATGCTCTGCATCACGGGCCAGGCGCCGGTCGCCAAGCTCGACAAGGAGGACTTCCAGGCCGTCGACATCGCGAGCATCGCCGCTCCGGTGACGAAGATGGCCAAGACCGTCCTCGAGGCCGGGCAGGTGCCGCAGGTCTTCCAGCAGGCGTTCCACCTCATGCGCTCGGGCCGCCCGGGCCCGGTGCTCGTCGACCTGCCGATCGACGTGCAGCTCACGGAGATCGAGTTCGACCCGGCGACCTACGAGCCGCTGCCTGTGCACCGCCCGACGGCGACGCGCGCCCAGGCCGAGAAGGCGATCGACCTGCTGCTCGCGGCGGAGCGTCCCCTGCTGGTCGCGGGCGGCGGCATCGTCAACGCGGGCGGCGAGGACCTGCTCGTCGAGCTCGCCGAGACGCTCGGCGTCCCCGTGATCCCGACGCTCATGGGCTGGGGCGTCATCCCGGACGACCACGCGCTCATGGCCGGCATGGCCGGTCTCCAGACGTCGCACCGCTACGGCAACGCGAACCTGCTCGCGTCCGACTTCGTGCTCGGCATCGGCAACCGCTGGGCCAACCGCCACACGGGCGGCCTCGACACGTACCGCGCGGGCCGCACGTTCGTCCACGTCGACATCGAGCCGACGCAGATCGGTCGCGTGTTCGCGCCCGACTACGGCATCGTGTCGGACGCGAAGGCGGCCCTCGAGCTGTTCGTCGAGGTCGCCCGCGAGCGCCGCGACGCCGGCCGTGCACGCGACTACGCGGGCTGGGCGGCCGAGTGCGCCGAGCGCAAGCGGACGCTGCAGCGCAAGACGCACTTCACCGAGATCCCGATCAAGCCGCAGCGCGTGTACGAGGAGATGAACAAGGCCTTCGGCCCGGAGACGCGCTACGTCACGACCATCGGGCTCTCGCAGATCGCCGGTGCGCAGTTCCTCCACGTGTACAAGCCGCGGCACTGGATCAACGCGGGCCAGGCCGGGCCCCTCGGCTGGACGGGGCCGGCGGCGCTCGGCGTCGCGAAGGCCGTGCCGGACGAGCCGGTCGTCGCGCTCTCGGGCGACTACGACTTCCAGTTCATGATCGAGGAGCTCGCGGTCGGCGCGCAGTTCAACCTGCCGTACGTGCACGTCGTCGTGAACAACTCCTACCTGGGCCTGATCCGCCAGGCGCAGCGGGCCTTCGACATGGACTACCACGTCCAGCTCTCGTTCGAGAACGTCAACTCGCCCGAGCTGGGCGGCTACGGCGTCGACCACGTCAAGGTGGCCGAGGGCCTGGGCTGCAAGGCGATCCGCGTGACCGACCCCGAGGGGCTCGGCGAGGCGTTCGCGAAGGCGCAGGCCATGGCGGCGGAGTTCCGCGTGCCGGTCGTGGTCGAGGTCATCCTCGAGCGCGTCACGAACATCGCCATGGGCGTCGAGATCACGGGCGTGAACGAGTTCGAGGACCTCGCGATCTCGGCCGAGGACGCCCCCACCGCCACCGCGCTGCTCGACTGAGCGCGCCGCACCCCAGGGAGCAGGAGACATGACGGAGGGCGCGATGGGCACGGGTGAGGTGAGCGGTCGCGAGCACGAGTACGACCTCGTCGTGCGCGGCGAGCGCGTGCTCGTCGCCGGCGGGGAGCACCCGCGCGAGGTGGGTGTCGTCGGGGGAGTGGTCCGCGCGATCGAGCCGCTCGGCGCGGGGCTCGACGGCGAGCGCGTCGTCGAGCTGGGGCCGCACCAGGTGCTGGTGCCCGGGCTCGTCGACACGCACGTGCACGTGAACGAGCCGGGGCGCACCGAGTGGGAGGGCTTCGCGTCCGCGACGCGGGCCGCCGCCGCGGGCGGGGTGACGACGATCGTCGACATGCCGCTCAACTCGATCCCGCCGACGGTCGACGTCGAGGCGCTCGAGACCAAGCAGAAGGTCGCGCGCGACCAGGCGTTCGTCGACGTCGGGTTCTGGGGCGGCGCCGTGCCCGGCAACGCGGACGAGCTGCGGCCCCTGTGGGACGCGGGCGTGTTCGGGTTCAAGTGCTTCCTGCTGCACTCGGGGGTTGAGGAGTTCGGGTACCTCGAGCCGGACGAGCTGGAGGCCGACCTGCGCCTGCTCGCCGACTTCGACGGGCTCATGCTCGTGCACGCCGAGGACTCGCGCGCGATCGAGCGGGCGCCCACCCCGCACGGCGACCACTACGACACGTTCCTCGCGTCGCGCCCGCGCGGCGCGGAGAACGTCGCGATCGCGGCGGTGATCGAGGCGGCGCGCTGGACCGGGGCGCGCGCGCACGTGCTGCACCTGTCGAGCTCGGACGCGCTGCCGATGATCCGGAGCGCGAAGCGCGAGGGCGTGCGTCTCACGGTCGAGACGTGCCCGCACTACCTGGCGCTCGCGGCCGAGGAGATCCCCGACGGCGCGACGCAGTTCAAGTGCTGCCCGCCCATCCGGGAGATCGACAACCGGGAGCTGCTCTGGGAGGGGCTGCTCGACGGCACGATCGACTGCATCGTCTCGGACCACTCGCCGAGCACGCCCGACCTCAAGGAGCTCGACACGGGCGACTTCGGGACGGCGTGGGGCGGCGTGTCGTCGCTCCAGCTCGGGCTCGCGATCGTGTGGACCGAGGCGCGGACGCGCGGCGTGCCGTTCGCGCGCGTCGTCGAGTGGATGTCGGCTCGCCCGGCGGCCGTCGCGGGCCTGCGGCGCAAGGGCTCGATCGCGCTCGGCTTCGACGCGGACCTCGCGGTGGTCGAGCCGGACACGGCGTTCGTCGTCGACCCGAAGGCCCTGCACCACAAGAACCCCATCACGCCGTACGCCGACCGCGCGCTCTCGGGCGCCGTCGTCGCGACGTACCTGCGGGGCGAGGAGATCACCCTCGACCGCCCCACGGGCCGCCTGCTCGCGCGCGGCGACGCGTGAGGGGCTGAGACTCCCGTGCCCGGCCGCGGGGGCCGGGCACGGGGAACCGCCTGACCCGCGCACGACGAGGGGCGGCACCGCTGGTGGGTGCCGCCCCTCGTCGCGCGCGAGGTAGAGCCCGGGTCAGCCGAGGTAGAGCCGTGGTCGCCCGGGGTAGAGCCGTGGTCGTGACCACGGCTCTACCCCGGCGGACCAGGGCTCTACCTCGGCGGACCAGGGCTCTACCTCGGCGGGGTGGAGGGCGTGGGGTCAGGACTGCGCGAGGAGCTCGTCGAGCTGCTCATAGCCCTCGCGCACGCCGACCTCCATGCCGCTCGCGACGAAGCCGTCGCGGCCCTCGAACGAGTCGACGAGCGACGTCGCGGTGAGCCGGCTGCGGCCGTCGGGCAGGTCCTCGAACACGAGGCGGTCGAGCGAGACGCCGTCGGGGAAGCCCTCGAACGTGAACGTCTGGACGATGAGCTCGTCCGGGCGCACCTCGTGGACGCTGCCGAAGAACGCGTACTCGCTGCCGTCCGGGTCGACCTGGACGTACCGGTACGCGCCGCCCGTGCGCACGTCCCAGAGCTCGTTGCGCTGGGTGAGGTAGCGCGGGCCGTTCCAGCGCGCGAAGAGCTCCGGGTCGAGGTGGGCGCGGAAGACCTTCGCCGCGGGCGCGTCGAACTCGCGCACGATGCGGACGATCGGGAGGTCCGTGGGGACGACGATCTCGGTCTCGTGGGTGCCGGTGGTGGTCATGGTGCTGCTCCTGTCGTCGGGTCGTTCTCGGTGGTGCCGGGTCGGTCGGGCAGGTCGCGCAGGACGTCGTCGAGGCGCCGGTAGCGGTCCTCGGCCTCGCGCCGGTAGCGCTCGATCCACTTCGTCATGAGGTCCAGCACCTCCGCCTCGAGGTGCACGGGGGCGCGCCGGGCGTCCGTCGTGCGGGTCACCAGGCCGGAGTCCTCGAGCACGCGCAGGTGCTTGGACACCGCCTGGACGGACATGTCGTACGGCCGGGCGAGCTCGCCGACGCTGGCGTCTCCCGACGCGAGCCGGGCCACCATGTCGCGGCGCGTGGGGTCGGCGAGCGCCGAGAACACGCGGGAGAGCGGGTCGGCCGTCACGGGACCTCCTCGTGGGGCGCCGGGGTGCGGCGTCCGGTTCGTCAACTCATTGGTTGACAACGACGCTACGCCGCACCCGGCAAGTCGTCAACCCTTTGGTTGAGAAGATCGCGTCAGGCGCGCCGGGCCCGCTCGAAGTCGTCGAGCGAGACCTTCCGCTCTACGGCGTGGTCGACGATCCGCTCGGGGTACCCGGCCGGCAGCTCGCGCAGCGTCCACGGTTCGTGGACCCCCCGGCCCTCGACCTCCCGCAGCTCCGGCACCCACCGGCGCACGTACGTGCCGTCGGGGTCGAACTTCTTGCCCTGGGTGACGGGGTTGAAGATGCGGAAGTACGGCGCGGCGTCGCGGCCGGTCCCCGCGACCCACTGCCAGTTGAGCTGGTTCTGCGAGACGTCGCCGTCCGCGAGGTGCGCCATGAAGTGCTCCGCGCCGCGCTGCCACCGCACGTGCAGGTCCTTGACGAGGAACGACGCCACGACCATCCGCACGCGGTTGTGCATCCACCCCTCGCCGAGGAGCTGGCGCATCCCGGCGTCGACGAGCGGGTAGCCCGTGCGGCCCTCGGCCCACGCGGCGAGGTACGCGTCCTCGGCGGCACCCTCCGCCCACGCGTCCTCCGGGACGACGGTCCGCAACGACTGCTGCGCCGCCCCCGGGTGGTGGTACAGGACGTCCGCGTGGAACTCGCGCCAGGCGAGCTCGGAGCGGTAGGCGAGCGCGTCGTCGGACGGCGCGGAGCCGTCGTGCAGGGCGCTCCGCACGTCGGCGAGGAGCGTGCGCGGGTGCAGCTCGCCCCACTTCAGCGGCACCGACATGCCCGACGTCGCGGGCCGGTCCGGGCGGTCGCGCTCGGTCGCGTAGCCCGCGAGGTGGTCCGCGAGGAAGTCGCGCCAGCGCCGTCGCGCCGCGGCCTCGCCCGCCGCGGGGAGCCGGGCGTCGGTACCGGGGTCGGCGGGGACGCCGTCCGACCGGAGCGTGGCCCACGGCACGTCGCGCGGCCTCGGCGCCGGGTCGCGCCAGCCGTGCTCGACCCACGCGTCGCGGAACGGCGTGAAGACCTGGAACGGGGTCCCGGTGCGCGTGCGCAGGCGCCCCGGCGCGACGGCGTAGGGCGAGCCGGTGCGCACGAGGTGCGCGTCGGCGTCGGGCAGCGCCTCCTCGACCGCGACGTCGCGGGCGACGCCGTAGGGCTCGAACGACGCCGCGACGTGCACCTCGCGCGCCTCGACCTCGCGCGCGACGGCGGGCACGACGGCGCGCGGGTCGCCGTGCCGGACGACGAGCCGGCCGCCCGTCGCCTCGTCGAGCGCGGCGAGGCTGCGCGCGAGGTAGGCGCGGCGCGGGTCGCCCGCGGCGCCCCACAGGCGGGGGTCGAGCACGTAGAGCGCGACGACCTCGTCGTCCGCGTCCCGGGCGGCCTGCACCGCCGCGACGAGGGCCGGGTTGTCGGCGAGGCGGAGGTCGCGGCGGCACCACCAGAGCGTCGGCATCCGGCCACGCTAACGGTCGCAGGCGGTGCACGCCGGTGGGAGCATCGCAGGATGGGTGGTGACGACCGACGAGAGCAGGACGACGCGCGACGCCGTGCGCTCGGGCGCGAGGCGCGCACCGAGCCGGAGGCCGGGGCACCGCCCCTCGGGCCGGGGACCGCGGCCGGTGTAGGGGCCGCCGAGGGCCCCGCAGCGGGGGCCATCGTCGGGGACCACGCGTTCTTCGGGCACCCGCGCGGGCTGCTGACGCTCTTCACCACCGAGCTGTGGGAGCGGTTCAGCTACTACGGGATGCGCGCGATCCTGCTGTTCTACCTCACGGACACCGTGGCGAACGGCGGCCTGGGCATCGGGGAGACGACGGGCCTCGCGCTCGTGTCGATCTACGGCACCAGCGTGTACCTGCTGTCCGTCGTGGGCGGCTGGCTCGCGGACCGCGTGATCGGGTCCCGGCGCTCCGTCCTGTACGGCGGCATCATCATCGCGGCCGGGCACGTGAGCCTCACGGTCCCCGGCGCGGGCTTCTCGATGGTGGGCATCGCGCTCGTCGCGCTCGGCACCGGCCTGCTCAAGCCGAACGTGTCGTCGATGGTCGGCGAGCTGTACGCGCGCGACGACCCGCGCCGCGACTCGGGCTTCTCGATCTTCTACATGGGCATCAACCTCGGCTCGTTCGTCGCGCCGTTCCTCGTGGGCGCCGCGCGGGCCTGGGGCGGCTACCACGCGGGCTTCGCCGTGGCCGCGGTGGGGATGGCCGTCGCGCTCGTGTTCTTCGTCGCGGGCCGGCGCTACCTCGGCGAGGCGGGGGCGCACGTGCCCAACCCCGTCCGCCCCGAGGAGCGCGCGAAGATCGCGCGGATCTTCCTCCTCATCGCGGGCGGCGTGGTGCTCGTCGGTCTGGTCGCCGTCCTCGTCGCGGGCGGGTTCGAGATCTCGACCTTCATCGACACGATGTCCTACCTGGCGTTCCTCGCGCCGATCGCCTACTTCATCGTCATGTACCGCTCGCCGCGCGTGACGGACGCCGAGCGGCCGCGCGTCATCGCGTACATCCCGCTGTTCGTCGCGGCGATGCTCTTCTGGATGATCTTCGAGCAGGCGGCCACGACGCTCTCGGCGTTCGCGAAGGACCGCACCGACCTGACGTTCTTCGGCGTGGGCATCAGCCCCGAGTTCTTCCAGTCGGTGAACCCGCTGTCGATCATCGTCCTCGCGCCCGTGTTCGCGTGGATCTGGCTCAAGACGGGCGACCGCCCGACGACGGCCAACAAGTTCGCGATCGGCCTCACCCTCGCGTCGGTGTCGTTCCTCTTCCTCGCGGCCGCGTCGGCCGTCGTCGGCGACGGCAAGGCGCCGTCGTGGGTGCTCGTGCTCGTCTACGTGATCCAGACGCTCGGCGAGCTGTGCCTGTCGCCGGTCGGCCTCGCCGCGACGACGCTGCTCGCGCCCAAGGCGTTCCGGTCCCAGGCGATGGCCCTGTGGTTCCTCGCGCCCGCCGCCGGGCAGGCCATCACCGCGCAGGTCGTGCAGGTCACCGAGGGTGCCTCCGACACCGCGTACTTCGGCGGCATCGGCGCCATCACCCTCGTGTTCGCGCTCGCGCTGTTCGCGCTCGCGCCGTGGGTCACGCGGCACATCCGCCACGCCGACGAGCTCGAGGGCGCGCACACCGCCGGGGCCTGAGGGCGGCGTCGGACGACGGAGCGGGGCCGCGACGTCGCGGCCCCGCTCCGGTCCTGCACCCGTGGTGGTGCCAGTCCCGCGGCGCGTCAGCGCAGCCAGGCCGCCCGGCGCACGAGGGGGAGGGCCGCCCAGCGTCGGCCGAGGCCCCACGTGTCGCCCGCGAGCGTCGTCGCGAGGACGGCGAGTAGCAGGATCACGAGGACGTGGTCGTCGACGACCGGGTTGTTCGAACCGGCCGCGAGCGGCCACTGCGAGAGCCACAGCATCGCGAACAGGACCGTGCCGCTCACCGCGGCGACCCGCAGGCCGATCCCCAGCAGGAGCGCGAGGCCGACGCCCAGCAGCCCGAGCATGAAGAGCCAGTCGGTGACGGGGCTCGCCATCGCGGCGAACGTGCTCGCGAGCGGGCCCTGGGCGCCGTTCTCGAGGTAGCCCTGCGTGGGTGCGCCCCCCGCGAGCCACGCGCGCTCGCGCGGGGTCGCGTACCCGAGGCCGACGAGCTTGTCGGTGAACGGCCACAGGAAGACGACGGCCGTGCCGATCCGCGTGAGCGCGAGGGCGTGGCGGGCCGACGAGCGCGTGACGACGTCGTCCTGGGTGACGGGGCCGGTGGTGCGCGCTGCGGCCCCCGGGGTGGCGCCGGGCGGCGCGGCGGTGGTGGACGTGGACATGGAGGTGCCCCCTCGGGAGAGAAGTGGTCGGGTCGGGGCCGGCGAGGACCCACCCCGACCCGAGCGGTGTGCCGCTCCCCGTCGAGGCGTCGCGGTGGTCGTCCGGCCGTGACGTGCTCGCCCACGGTGGCAGGGGTACGGGAGGCGGTTCAACCCTTACGTCCGGATCGCGTGGACATCCCGTAGGTCCCTCGGGGCTACGTACGTAGGCCGCACGACCACGAGACGGACGCCTCGGCCGGACCGCCCCGACGAGGCGTAATGTGACCCGGCGGCCGGAGGATCGGTCGCAGCACCCCGTCGAAGGAGCTGACCCGGAATGAGCCGCCCCCTGCGCTCTCGGACGTCCACCCACGGCCGCAACATGGCCGGCGCCCGCGCCCTCTGGCGCGCGACCGGCATGGGCGCGGAGGACTTCGGCAAGCCGATCATCGCGATCGCCAACTCGTACACGCAGTTCGTCCCCGGCCACGTCCACCTCAAGGACATGGGCGACCTCGTCGCGTCCGCGATCCGCGAGGCCGGCGGCGTCTCCAAGGAGTTCAACACCATCGCCGTCGACGACGGCATCGCCATGGGCCACGGCGGCATGCTCTACTCGCTCCCGAGCCGCGACCTCATCGCCGACTCGGTCGAGTACATGGTCAACGCGCACTGCGCCGACGCCCTCGTGTGCATCTCGAACTGCGACAAGATCACGCCCGGCATGCTCAACGCCGCGCTGCGGCTCAACATCCCGGTGATCTTCGTGTCCGGCGGGCCCATGGAGGCCGGCAAGGCGGTCGTCGCCGACGGCGTCGCGAAGACCCCGCTCAACCTCGTCAACGCGATCAACTACTCGGCCGACGACGCGGTGTCCGACGCCGCGCTCGCCCAGGTCGAGGAGAACGCGTGCCCCACGTGCGGGTCGTGCTCCGGCATGTTCACCGCGAACTCGATGAACTGCCTCACCGAGGCGCTCGGCCTGTCGCTCCCCGGCAACGGCTCGACCCTCGCGACGCACGCCGCGCGCAAGGAGCTCTTCCTCGAGGCCGGCCGCACGATCGTCGGGCTCGCGAAGCGCTACTACGAGGACGAGGACGACTCCGTCGCGCCCCGCTCGATCGCGACCAAGGCCGCGTTCTCGAACGCCATGGCGCTCGACGTCGCGATGGGCGGCTCGACGAACACCGTGCTGCACATCCTCGCCGCCGCGCAGGAGGGGGGCGTCGACTTCGACCTCACCGACATCGAGCGCATCAGCCGCCAGGTGCCGTGCCTGTCCAAGGTCGCGCCGAACCACCCGAACTTCCACATGGAGGACGTGCACCGCGCCGGCGGCATCCCCGCCCTCCTGGGCGAGCTCGACCGCGCGGGCCTGCTCGACCACGACGTCACGAGCGTCCACACGCCGACGCTGCGCGAGTGGCTCGACGACTGGGACGTCCGGGGCGGCAAGGCGACCGAGCGGGCCGTCGAGCTGTTCCACGCGGCGCCCGGGGGAGTGCGCACCACGCAGGCGTTCTCGACGTCGAACCGCTGGGAGTCGCTCGACACCGACGCGGCCGAGGGCTGCATCCGCGACCTCGAGCACGCGTACACCGTCGAGGGCGGGCTCGCCGTGCTGCGCGGCAACCTCGCCGAGGACGGCGCCGTGTTCAAGACCGCCGGCGTCGACCCGGACGTCTTCCACTTCGTCGGCACGGCGCTCGTCTGCGAGTCGCAGGACGAGGCCGTCGAGAAGATCCTCACCAAGCAGGTCCAGCCCGGGCACGTCGTCGTCGTGCGCTACGAGGGCCCCGCGGGCGGCCCCGGCATGCAGGAGATGCTGTACCCGACGTCGTTCATCAAGGGCCGCGGCCTCGGCAAGGTCACCGCGCTCATCACCGACGGCCGCTTCTCCGGCGGGTCGTCGGGCATCTCCGTCGGCCACGTCTCGCCCGAGGCCGCCGCGGGCGGCGTCATCGGCCTCGTCGAGGACGGCGACGAGATCGAGATCGACGTCGACACGCGCCTCATCCGCCTCAACGTGCCCGACGACGTGCTCGCCGAGCGCCGCGCCAAGATGGAGGCGCGCGAGAACCCGTGGCAGCCGGTCGACCGCGACCGCTACGTCTCGCCCGCCCTCCAGGCCTATGCCGCCATGGCGACGTCCGCCGACCGCGGCGCCGTCCGCGACGTGTCGCTCATCAAGCGCCGCTGACCCGACGACGACGGGCCCGCACCTCCCGAGGTGCGGGCCCGTCGTCGTGCGCGGGCGCGGAGCCCCACGCGGCGAGGGTCAGCACTCCTCCTCGGACTGCTCGGTGACGACCCACCGCGTGCCCTGCGGCACCATGACGGCGGTCCCGCAGTCGCCGCCGTCGTAGACGACGGACAGCACCGTCGCGTCGGCGCGCTCCTCGCGGACGCCGACCTCGACCTCCGGCACGTCGCCCACGGCCGCGTAGAGACCGGCGGTGGTCGTGGTCATCGACGCGCAGTCCGTGATGCCCGGCCACCCCTGTGCCGTCATCTCGGCGACCATCCGGTCGACGAGCTCCGGTGCGAGGTAGCCGCACGCGACCTCGACGTCGGGCGCGCGGCTCGCGGCCAGCCACGCGCGGAACGACTCCTCGGGCGTCTCGACCTGCCCCTGGGGAGCCTCCTCGGCGCTCGCGGTCTCCGTCGCGGTCGCGGCGTCGTCGGGCGTCCCGGTCGTCGCGTCCGGTGCGGGGGCGGACGTCGCGGAGGTGGGGGAGCCGGGGCTCGTGCCCGACGGCGCGGGAGCCGCGCACGCGGCGGTCGCGGCCAGGGCGAGGACGGGCAGGACGGCTCGGACGGCTCCGGGGCGTGTGTGCACGGCCCCATGATGCCGTGCGCCTCGCACCGCGGTCGGCCCGTCTCGGGCCTGCACGGGCCGGGCGGGCCTCCGTGCCGCGGCGCGTCCCGCCGCGCCCCGCGCCGGTGCCGTTCCTAGAGTGGGGTCATGACTGGGCACACCTCGGGGTCCGACGCCGGACCCGACCTCAAGCCGCGTTCCCGCCAGGTCACCGACGGCCTGGAGGCGACGGCGTCGCGCGGCATGCTGCGCGCCGTCGGGATGGGCGACGAGGACTTCGCCAAGCCGCAGATCGGCATCGCGAGCTCGTGGAACGAGATCACGCCGTGCAACCTGTCGCTCGACCGGCTCGCGCAGGGCGCGAAGGAGGGCGTGCACGCGGGCGGCGGGTACCCGCTGCAGTTCGGGACGATCTCCGTCTCCGACGGCATCTCCATGGGCCACGAGGGGATGCACTTCTCGCTCGTGAGCCGCGACATCATCGCGGACTCGGTCGAGACGGTCGTCCAGGCCGAGCGCCTCGACGGGACGGTCCTGCTCGCCGGGTGCGACAAGTCCCTCCCGGGGATGCTCATGGCCGCTGCACGGCTCGACCTCGCGAGCGTGTTCCTCTACGCGGGCTCGATCATGCCGGGCTGGGTCAAGCTCTCCGACGGCACGGAGAAGGACGTCACGCTCATCGACGCGTTCGAGGCGGTCGGCGCGTGCGCGCGCGGGCTCATGAGCCGCGAGGACGTGGACCGCATCGAGCGCGCCATCTGCCCCGGCGAGGGCGCGTGCGGCGGCATGTACACGGCCAACACGATGGCGTCGGTCGCGGAGGCGATGGGCATGTCGCTGCCCGGCTCGGCGGCGCCGCCGTCGGCGGACCGACGCCGGGACGCGTTCGCGCACCGCTCGGGCGAGGCCGTCGTCAACCTGCTGCGGCTCGGCATCACGGCGCGCGACATCATGACGAAGGAGGCGTTCGAGAACGCGATCGCCGTCGTCATGGCGTTCGGCGGCTCCACCAACGCGGTGCTGCACCTGCTCGCCATCGCGCACGAGGCCGAGGTCGACCTCACGCTCGCCGACTTCGACCGCGTCGCGAGCCGCGTGCCGCACCTCGGAGACCTCAAGCCGTTCGGGCGCTACGTGATGAACGACGTCGACCGCATCGGCGGCGTGCCCGTCGTCATGAAGGCCCTGCTCGACGCCGGCCTGCTGCACGGCGACGCGCTCACCGTGACGGGCCGCACGGTCGCGGAGAACCTCGCCGAGATCGACCCGCCAGACCCGGACGGCAAGATCCTGCGCGCGCTCGACGACCCGATCCACCACACCGGGGGCATCACGATCCTGCACGGGTCGCTCGCACCCGAGGGCGCCGTCGTGAAGTCCGCCGGGTTCGACGAGGACGTGTTCGAGGGCACCGCGCGCGTCTTCGAGCGCGAGCGCGCGGCGCTCGACGCCCTGGAGGACGGCACGATCACCGACGGGGACGTCGTCGTCATCCGGTACGAGGGGCCGAAGGGCGGCCCGGGGATGCGCGAGATGCTCGCCATCACAGGCGCGATCAAGGGCGCGGGGCTCGGCAAGACGGTCCTGCTGCTCACGGACGGCCGCTTCTCCGGCGGGACGACCGGCCTGTGCGTGGGGCACGTCGCGCCCGAGGCGGTCGACGGGGGCCCCATCGCGTTCGTGCGCGACGGCGACCCGATCCGGCTCGACGTCGCGAACAAGACGCTCGACCTGCTCGTCGACGCCGACACGCTCGCCGCGCGCCGCGACGGGTGGGCGCCGCTGCCCCCGACGTTCACGCGCGGGGTGCTCGCGAAGTACGCCAAGCTCGTCCAGTCGGCGTCGCGCGGCGCGATCCTCGAGTGACCGCGGAGCGCGCGGGCGTCGGAGGCGCGCACTAGCGTGGTGTCGCACCTCGCCGCAGCGACGCACCCCGGAGGACGGCCATGACCCAGACGGCGGACGACCGCATCACCGCGCGCCAGTTCCACGACAGCGACGGCGTCGAGGACTGGCGGTTCATCCTGAGGACGGTGCAGACGCTGTTCCGCACGGGGTCGTTCACCGCCGGGGTGGAGCTGGTCGACGCGATCGGCGAGCTCGCCGAGGCGGCGAACCACCACCCCGACGTGGACCTGCGGTACGGGACGGTGACGGTCCGGCTGACCTCGCACGACGTCGGGGGCGTCAGCGAGCGGGACGTGGCCCTCGCCCGGCAGATCTCCGCGGCGGCGCGCGAGCTCGACCTCGTCGCGGACCCGACGGCGGTGCAGGACCTCGAGATCGCTGTCGACACCCTCGTCGGGACGGCGGTGCAGCCGTTCTGGCGCGCGGTCCTCGGGTTCGACGAGGGCGCCCCCGAGCTGCCCGCACCCGAGCTCCGCGATCCGAGCGGGCGCGCCCCGGCGTTCTGGTTCCAGCAGATGGACGCGCCGCGCGAGCAGCGCAACCGCATCCACGTGGACGTGACGGTCCCGCACGACGTCGCGGAGGCGCGCGTCACCGCCGCCATCGCCGCGGGCGGGCACCTCGTGTCCGACCGTCGCGCGCCCGCGTTCTGGGTCCTGGCCGACGCCGAGGGCAACGAGGCGTGCGTGTGCACCTGGCAGGCGCGCGACTGACCGCGCCCCGTGGCGCCGGGGGTGAGACGAGCGCGCAAGAACCGTCCGGCCCCTGCGAGGCTGGTCCCGTGAGCGCCCGTCCGGAGAGATCGCCGCGCCGTCGTCGAGCCGCGTCCGCCGTCGTCCCGCTGGCCATCGTGACGGCCGCGGTCGTCGCGCTCGGCGGGTGCACGGCCGCCGGGGAGCCGGAGGCCGCTCCGGGGTCCTCCGCCCCGAGCCCGACGGCCACCGAGGACGCGCCGGGCACGCGCGACGAGCCGTCGGAGGAGACGACGCCCGAGGTGGTCGACCCGCTCGCCGACCGTCCCTCCGCGCCACCCGCCCAGGCGGTGGACGCGGGAACGGTCGCCGCCGGTGCACCCGCCGCGGCGAGCGGGACGGGGAGCGCCGCCGTGACGTTCGCGCGCGACGGCGACTTCGCCGTCGTCGTGCACCTGGACTGCGGTGACTGCGCCGGGACGCGCGCGTTCATGGCGCCGACGGACGTCACGCCGTACCCGGGCGCGCTCGGTGAGACGACCGGGTCGTACCTCATGGACGTCTTCGAGGACTCCGCGCCGCAGCAGTCGATCTGGCTCGAAGCGTCGGGGGAGTGGTCCCTGCGGTTCGAGAGCTGGAACGACCTGCCGCCCGTCGCAGGGCCGCAGTCGGGCACGGGGCCGACCGTCCTGCGGCTCGACGGCAGCACGACGAGCGCGGAGGTGTCGTGGACGCCGGCGGCCCCCGAGGACTCGTTCCAGGGCCGGTACTTCGGGGTCACGCGCGAGGCGTCGCGCATGTTCGGCGACACCGAGGCGTTCACCGAGACGTACGACCTCGCGCTTCCCGGCGTCCTCGCCGTGAAGACCGCCGGCACGTGGAGCGTCACCCCGCAGGGCTGACGCCCGGTGTGCCGCTGACGAGACCCGGCCTGCGGGGTCAGGCGCGCGCGACGACGAGCTCGTCGTAGCCGGGCACCAGGACCCGCCGCTTGGCGCGGCGCGAGACGACGCGCAGGGGTGCGCCGTCGTCGAACAGCGCGTGCAGGAGCGCGGCGATCTCGGCGCGGGCGAGCGCGGCGCCGAGGCACAGGTGGCGCCCCGCGCCGAACCAGAGCTGGCGCGTCTCGCGCACGTACGGGCGGTCGGCGCGGAACGGGCCGGCCGCCGCGTTCGCCGCCCACGTGAGGATCATGACGCGCTCCCCGGCCCGCAGGGTGCGGCTCGCGACCTCGACGTCGGCCGACACGCCCCGGCCGATCACCGACGCCGGGCTCGTCACGCGCAGACCCTCGCGCACGGCGTTCTCGACGGCGTCCGGCTCCCCGGCGGCCCGCTCGACGGGGTGGGCGCGCTCGTCGGCCAGGAGCCGGAGCAGGCGGTGCTGCTCGCCCGTGTCGATCAGGAGCGCCGTGGTGCGGGCCATCGCGGACGCCGACGTCTCGGTGCCCGCGACCATGAGCAGGCTCGCGAGCCCCGTCGTCTCCTCCAGCCCGAGGCCGAGCTCGCGGCACCGGCCGAGCAGGCGGTCGGCCGGCGCGTGCCGCCACCCGTCCGGGACGCCCTGGGTCAGCTCGGCGACGATCTCCCGCGCCGCGGCGACCTGGCCCGGCGCGAGGTACGTCGAGCCGGCGCTGCCGAGCGCGATCGACGCGAGCCGCTCGCCCGTCGCGAAGGCCGCGAGCGCGTCGTCGTCCGTCGGGACGGCCTCCGGCGTCACGCCGGTGCCGGCGCCCGCCGCTGAGCCCGCCGCTGAGCCCCGTCCTGAGCCCGCCCCGGTGGCCGCCGGGGACGGGATGCCGAGCAGCGAGATCATCATCCGGCCGACGAGCACGCGCGCGAGCCGGCCGACGTCGACCGACCCGCCCGCGGCGAGCGTGCGGCGCGCGTCGTCGAGCGCGAGCGACCACGCGCCGTCGACCAGCGCCGCGGCGCTCGCCTCGGTGAAGAGCTCGCGCGAGCGGGTGCGCAGGTCGTGGTGGCCGGGCCCGTCGAACAGGTCGAGGACCCAGTCGCCGAGGATCTGGGCCCACAGGTGCCCGACCCCGCCCTCGCCGACGATCGTGAAGTGCCGGTGGTCGGTGAGGATGCGGCGACCCACGGTCGGGTCGGCCGTCACCCACCCGAGGCCCGGGACCCGGCGCAGCCCTCCGCCCGGACGCGGCCCGGTGAGCGCGCCGCCCACGAGCAGCACGCCGGCCATCGCGGGGCGCGCGGCGGTGAGGACCTGCAGCTCGTGCCGGGTCGTGGGCAGGGCGCGACGTCGTTCGCGGGCGGGCACGGGGCCGGTCGTGGTCGCAGTCACGGGGTCAGTGTGGCGCACCGGGGAGGCCACGGGGCGGCCGCGCCGCCGTCCGGGGATGGGCACTTCACCCCATCGGAACCTGTGGACGACCGCCGTCCGAGGGGGTCTGCTTGGCTACTGTGTCGCGCGTGCCAGAGAACCCACCCCGCCCGGTCGCCCCCGGGTCCGCTCCCGTGCGTCCCGCGGCGGTGATCGCCGCCGTCGGGGTCCACCTGCCCGAGCGCGTGGTCGACGTGCGCGAGGCGGAGCGCGCGCTCGCGGCGCGCAACCCGGGCGCGGCGCCGCGCGTGCCGATGGTCTCGCGCCTCACGGGCGTGCGGCAGGTCCACGTGCTCCCCGACGACTGGGACGCCTCCGACCTCGCCGTCGCGGCCGCGGAGAAGCTGCTGGCGAGCCAGGGCCTCGCCCCCGACGACGTCGACCTGCTGCTCTTCGCGTCGGCGAGCCAGGACATGGTCGAGCCCGCGACGAGCCACATCGTCGCCGCGAAGCTCGGGGTCCGGGCGCCCGTCATGGATGTCAAGAACGCGTGCAACTCCGTGCTCAACGCGATCGAGGTCGCCGAGGCGCTCGTCGCGACGGGCCGGTACGGGACGGTCCTCGTCGCGTGCGGGGAGGCACCGTCGCGCGCCGTGCGCTGGGACGTCCCCGACCGTGCGACGTACCTGCTCTCCGCCCCGGGCTACACCATGTCCGACGCCGGGGCCGCCGTCCTCGTGCGCCGCGCCACCGCGGCGGAGGCCGACGCGCGCGACGGCTCCGGCGCCCCCGCGCCCCGCGGCATTCTCGCGAGCGCGTTCGGCGCCGAGTCGACGCACTGGGACGTCGGCATGCTCCCCGGGGGCGGCACCGCGCACCCGCGCGACCTCGAGCGCACCTACTTCGAGATCGACGGGTCCCGGCTCCGGGACGCGTTCCTCGCGCTCGGGCCGGGTGTCGTCCTCGACGCGCTCGGCCGTGCGGGGCTCACGTGGGACGACGTCGCGCTCGTCGCCGTGCACCAGGTCGCCGTCGCCTACCTCGACGACGTGCACGCCGCGCTCGGCCTGCCGACCGGCCGCACGCTCGTCACCGTCGCCGACCACGGCAACGTCGCCTCCGCGACGCTCCCGCTCCAGCTCGCGACCGCGCTTGAGACGGGTCGGGTCGGGCCGGGCGACGTCGTCGTGCTCGTCGGCCTCGCGGGCGGCATCAGCATCGG
>VFQP010002005.1_pt1 | contig 32417 bp, 29 predicted proteins | sample 3512351 | NCBI WGS metagenome assembly VFQP01 (sample SAMN10412372, study PRJNA504923) | tailings metagenome | isolation source: Relicate 1 Philex TSF1 revegetated site | place: Philippines: Tuba, Benguet | collected 2017-08-29
TCGGTTGCGCGGATTCTTCTCTATTGCCGTGGTACGGGTGGCGGGTTGCAGGTCACGCTGAAGCGCCCCTTCCGGCACGCGGCGTTCACGCGGCCCCGAGGTCGAAGCGCGTCCGTGACGCCCTGCACGCGGCCTCAGGAACACCCGTAGCACCTCAGGCCAGCCGGCCGGCTACGCTGCCGCCCGGCTCGGCATGCCGCCGGGCCCGGTTCTCGCCCGGCCGGCTTTGCAGAAGCGGACTCAGGGGCATGGCCGCCAGTTGCTGGTCGATCCGAAAGGGGCTCGTTGATGGGAACGTTTCTGCTGAGTGCGGCCAAGCACGCTTTGTCCGCCAATCGGGCGGCGGAGAAGGTCATGGCGCTGGAACAGGTGCTGACGCGCTATTACCCGCGCTGGCGCCCCTACGACGGCACGAGCGCGATCCAGGACGTGCAGACGGCGCTGGCCTATGTGGCGTCGAAGAAGTACACCAAGACCAAGCGCAAGGCCGGCCAGGCCACGGCATCGACGGTCTTTGGCGCGGCCGGTGCTGCGATCGGCGGCGCCGCAGGTTCGGTGGTGCTGCCCGGGGCCGGCTCGGCGCTCGGCGCGGTCACCGTGGGCAGCATCGTGTCCGCGGTGCCCACCGTCGGCGTGCAGCTGTTCCGCAAGGGCAAATTCCTCTACAAGACCTTGCGCGGCACTCAGGGCGTGCATCGCAAGCAGGCGGCCACCGCGCTGCATCAGGCCTGCAAGCAAGGCGATCCGAGCGCCAAGGACACCTATGCGGCGGCCGCCGGCGTGCTGCTCATCCTGGGTGAGCAGTCGGAGTTCGAGACGGTGATGGCCGACCCGGACTCGAGCTCGGCCATCGATGCGATCGCCAAGCGCCTGAAGTCCTGGTAGCGCAAGCCCCTCGGCTCGGACGGCGCGCCCAGGGGCTTGCGCGCCCGCCTGCGAGCCGCCTAGAGTGCGAGCGCGCAAGGCCTCCGGCCTTGGCGAACCGGGGAGTGGTGCTCATGGGCTATCGGGACGACTTCTACAAGATCGAAAACATCATCGGCATCACCGGGCCGGTGGACTCGATGCCCAGCGTGTACTTCAAGAACGCCGCCAGCGGCGAGTACGGGCACATCACCCAGGTCCACTACTACGACTGGAACCAGGGCCGATGCCCGGTTGAGATCGATCCCGGCTACCGGATCGAAAACGCCTGCGGCGGCGGCTGCAGCTGTGGATCGGCTTCCGCCCATGAGTTCAATGGCAACGGAGACTGCTTCCACCCCAGCCGCTCGACCTTCGTGGCGCGCGCGGACCTGTCGGCCGAAGACCTGGCGGTCGTTGCGCAGGCCATCTGGCGTTGCCCCAACCAGAAAACCGATCCGATGGATTGGGGCCAGCGCGATCAGCAAGAGCTGGCGGACCAGCAGAAATGGCTGGATGCGCACAAGAAGGGGCCGGGGGGCCGGCGCAATGCCATCGACTACACGGCCCAGGGGCTTGTGAATCCGCTGCTGAAGATCGCGTATCCCCACCGGGCCCAGTGATTTGCTGATTTGCTGACTCGCTGAACCGCATCACCGCCGGGCGTCTCGCCCGAGCCGCTGGAGCCTGTGCATCACGGGCTGAGCCTGCTGGTGATCCCTGGGGTCACCCATGCCCTTTGGCGCCACCGGGCACAGGGGCCGCAGAATCCGGGCCCGCATGAAACCGTATCTGCAGGCCCAACACCAGTTGCGCGGACCGACCGCGCCCCATTACCTCGTCACCGTGGATGGCGGCGGCAGCGGCACGCGCCTGCGCCTGCACGATCTGCAGGGTCGTGTGCTCGGCGAGGGCCAGGCCGGACCGTCGGCGCTCAGCCTCGGCGCCGCGCAGGCCTGGGGGCCGATCGCAGCGGCGCTGCAGCAGGCCGCAGGCCAGGCCGGCCTGCCGCTGCCCGATTGGGGCGAGATCGCGCTGGGCCTGGGCCTGGCCGGCGCCAACGGCCGCGAGCTGGCGGCCGCCTTCCTGGCCGCGCAGCCGGGGCTTGCACACATCGCGTTGGACCACGATGGCATCACCACGGTGCTCGGCGCGCATGGCGGGCAGCCCGGCGCGGTGATCGCCGCCGGCACCGGCACCGTGGGCCTGGGCCTGCGGGCCGATGGCAGCCGCCAACTGGTCAGCGGCTTCGGCTTCCGCTGGGGCGACGAGGGCAGCGGTGCCTGGCTGGGTCTGCAGGCCATGGGCTTGGCCCAGCAGGCGCTGGACGGCCGCCGCCGCGCCGGTGCCTTGGCCCACGCGGTCTGGACCCATTGCGGCGGTGCCGAGCGCAGCGCGCTGCTGGCCTGGTGCAAGGCCGCCAACGCCACCGAGACGGCGGCGCTGGCGCCACTGGTGTTTGCCGCCGCCGCCGAAGACCCGCAGGCCGAGCGTCTGCTGCAGGCGGCCGCCCGGGAACTGGCCCAGGTCGCCCGCGCACTCGACGCCCGGCTGCCGCTGGCACTGGCCGGCTCGATCGCGCTGCGCCTCGCCGAGCACCTGGGCGATCGCCTGCCGGCCGCGCTGCGCAAGCGCCGCGTAGCGGCCCTGGGCACGGCTCTGGACGGTGCGCTGTACCTGCTCTTGCCCAAGAAAGACTGAGACCCATGGACCTGCTTGAGGCCCGCCGCCTTGCCGCGCGGCTGGTGATGATCGATCTGCCCGGCGCGGCGATCGGCGCCGATACCGAGACCCTGCTGGCCGACTACCCGGTGCGGGCGATCTGCCTGTTCCGGCGCAATCTGGACGGCGAGGCCGGCACGCAGCGCCTGTGCGCGCAGTTGCGCGAGCGCCTGGGCGAGGGCGCGCTGCTGGCCATCGACCAGGAAGGCGGGCCGGTCAGCCGCGCCGGCTTCGTGCCGGTGGCGCCGCCTGCGATGGCCCTGGGCGCGCTGGACGACGAGGCCGTCGCCCGGGCGGTCGGCGCGGCGGTGGCGCGCTCGCTGCGCCACCTGGGCCTGAACTGGAACTTCGCGCCGCTGGTGGACATCAACAACAACCCGGCCAACCCGGTGATCGCCGAGCGCAGCTATGGCGACAGCGCGGAGATCGTCACCCGCCTGGCACGGTCCTGGATGCAGGGCAGCCAGGCCGAGGGCGTGGCCTGCTGCCTGAAGCATTTCCCCGGCCATGGCGACACGCACATGGACTCGCACCATGCGCTGCCGACGGTGGATAAATCCCTGGCCGAGCTGGAGGCGCTGGAACTGCGGCCGTTCCGCGCGCTGGCCGCGGAGGCGCCCAGCCTGATGACGGCGCACATCGTCTATCCGCAACTGGATGCCGAACTGCCGGCGACGCTGAGTCGGGCCTGGCTCGGCGGTCTGCTGCGTGGCGCGATGGGTTACGCCGGGGTGCTCATCACCGACGCGCTGATGATGGAGGCGGTCAAGGCGCGCTGGGGTCATGCCCGCGCCGCGGTGATGGCGCTGCAGGCCGGCGCCGACATGGCGCTGGCCCAGGGCACGCTGGAGGAGCAACTGGCGGCGCTTGAGGCGGTGACGGCCGCGTTGCAGGACGGCAGCCTGGACGCCGCCGCCGCGCGGCGCAGCGCGGCGCGGCTGGATGCGCTGGCGCTGCGCTTTCCGCTCGCCCAACAGGCCTATGCACCGGGCCAGCGCGAGGCCGATGCGCGGCTGCTCGCCGAGACCTGGGCGCGCTCGCTGACGCGGCTTCGCGGCGCCCAGCCACCGACCGGACCGCTGCGCGTGATCGCCCAAGGCGCAGTGGCTGGCACCGGGGTGTCGGAGGCCGGTCTGGACGAGGCCGGCGTGCGCAGCCTGTTCCCGGCCGATGCCGACATCGAATGGCTGTGGGTGCCTTCGCTGCAAAGCCTGCAGCCGGCCGAGATCCCGCGCGACGCGCGCTGCAATCTGCTGGTGTCCACGCCGCGCCGACGCCTGCCGGCGCAGGCGGCCGACTGGCCGCTGGACCTGCAACTGCTGCTCTGGAACCCGTTCCAGGCCCTGGATTGCCCGGCGCCAGCGCTGATCAGCTGGGGCTACCACCCGACGGCGCTGACCGCCTTGCGCGACTGGCTGGCCGGCCGCGGCCGGGCCCAAGGCAGGGCGCCGGTCGCGGCGCTGGCCGCACTGCAGTAGTTACTGCGGAGTAGTTATTGCGGCTGGCCGAGGTCGAACAGCAGCGCCTCGGCCTGTTCACCGCCGCTCAGCTTCAGCGTCACCTGGCCGCCGGCCTCGGGTACCAGTTGCAGCGCGTCGCCGGCCTTCAGGGCCTCGCCGTTCACCGTCAGCGAGCCGCGGGCCAGATGCAGATAGGCCAGGCGGCCGGCCGGCAGGCTGAGCTCGGTCGATTGCCCGCCGTCGAAGCGGCCGGCATACAGCTTGGCGTCGCTGTTCACGTCGACCAGGGCGCTGGCGTCGACATCCTTGGGTGCGGCCAGCAGCGCGAAGCGGCCGTCCAGCGATTCGGGCGCGATCGCCGCCTGCTCATAGCCCGGCGCACCGCCGCGGGAGCGCGGCAGCATCCAGATCTGCAGCAAATGCGTGGGTGCGTCGCCATGGTTGTACTCGCTGTGCATCACGCCGGAGCCGGCGCTCATGCGCTGGATCTCGCCCGGACGGATCACGCCGGCGTTCGCCGCACCGGCCTCGCCATTGCCCATCGAATCCTTGTGCCAGAGCGCGCCGTCGAGGATGAAGGTGACGATCTCCATGTCGCGGTGGCCATGGGTGCCGAAGCCGCTCTTCGGTGCGACGCGATCCTCATTGATCACGCGCAGCACGCCGAAGCCCATGCGGCTGGGTTCGTACCAATCGGCGAACGAGAAGCTGTGCTTGGCCAGCAGCCAGCCATGGTTGGCACCACCGCGTTGTTCGGCCTTGAAGACGGTTTGCATATCGGGCTCCTGATTAGGGTATGCCCTCACTGTAGAGAGACGCGGCGGGCTTGTGGGCGAGGCAGGATGCAGACTGCGTTCAAAACCCTTGAAGTCCCATGCACCTGGCCGACCGCCGCAGCGTTCTCACTCCGGATGCGCTCGCGCTGGTGGACGCGATCGCGCGCACCGGCAGCTTTGCGGGTGCGGCCCGCGAACTGGGCAAGGTGCCGTCGGCGCTGACCTATTCGGTGCGCCAGCTGGAAGAGGCGCTGGACGTGCTGCTGTTCGACCGCAGCGCCCGCCACGCGGTGCTCACTGCGGCCGGGCAGGAGCTGCTCGTCGAGGGCCGCCGCCTGCTGATGGAGATCGACGCGGTGGCCAACCGCGTCAAGCGCATCGCCACCGGCTGGGAGGCCGAGCTGACCATCGCGGTGGACGACGCGGTCGCGCGGCCGGCGCTCTACGACCTGATCGCTGCCTTCCAGTCGCAGCGCATCGACAGGATCGAGGGCGGCGCGATCGACGAGCGGGGCCCGCCGACGCGGCTGCGCTTTCGCACCGAGGTGCTGTCCGGCACCTGGGAGGCCCTGGTCAGCGGCCAGGCCGATCTGGCCATCGGCACCAGCTCGCAGCCCCCGGGCTCCAGCGTGGCCTGCGAGGTGATGGGCGACCAGGCCTGGGTCTTCGTCGTCGCGCCACAGCACCCGCTGGCGCGCGCCGACGCGCCGCTGTCGGCGACGCAGATCGCCGAGCACCGCATCGTCACCGTGGCCGATACCGCGCGCCAGCTCGCGCCGCTGACCCTGGGCGTGGTGCCTGGTCAGGACGTGCTGACCCTGCCCAGCCTGGGCAGCAAGCTGCAGGCCCAACTGCGCGGCCTGGGCTGCGGCTGGCTGCCTGAATCGATGGTGCGCGAGTCGGTCGCCCGCGGCCTGCTCGTCATCAAGGATACCTACGACAGCCGGCGCGCCACCCTGCATTACGCCTGGCGCACCAGCGGCCAGCCGCCGGCCAAGGCGCTGAGCTGGTGGCTGGGCCAGCTCAAGAGCGAAACGACGCGGCGCGCGCTGCTGGAACAGCACGCGCCGGCCTGATGCGCCACCACCTTGTACCGGCCGCGCCGGGCCAGCGGCCCGGCGCTGTCCGTCGCGGCTGATGCGCTACCGAGGCCGATTCGCGCCGTCGCCGACGGGGCCCTTGCATGCCGGGTCGGTGGTCGCGGCGCTGGGTTCCTGGCTGGATGCGCGGGCCGCTGGCGGCCAGTGGCTGCTGCGCATCGAGGACGTCGACCTGCCGCGCTGCCCGCCCGGCATGGACCGCCTGATCCTGCAGCAGCTCGACGCGCTCGGCTTGCGGCCCGACGAGGCGCCGGTCTGGCAGTCGCAGCGCAGGGCGCGCTACGAGGTGGCGCTGCAGCGCCTGGTGGCGGCTGGCGAGGCCTTCGGCTGCGCCTGCACGCGCAAGGAACTGGTGCGGCTGCAAGGCGCGCGCGAGCGGCATGGCGAGTTGGTCTATCCCGGTACCTGCAGGCCGCAGAACGGCGGCCTGCAAGGCCGCGCGGCGCGCGCCTGGCGCCTGTGCGTGCCGCCCGGCGTCGTGGACTGGCAGGACCGCCGTCTGGGCGCGCAGCGGCAGGACGTCCTCGCGGAAGTCGGCGACTTCGTGCTGAAGCGCGCCGACGGGTTGCATGCCTACCAACTGGCCGTCGTCGTCGACGATAGCGATCAGCGCATCAGCGACGTGGTGCGCGGCGAGGACCTGGCCGACAACACGCCGCGGCAGATCCTGCTGCAGCGCGCGCTGGGCGTGGCGCCGCCGCGCTATCTGCATCTGCCCCTGGTGATGGCGGCCGACGGCCAGAAGCTCAGCAAGCAGAACGGCGCGGCGGCGGTGGACCTGAGCGATCCGCTGGCCGTGCTGCAGGCGGCCGGTCAGGCCCTGGGCCTGCCGCCGCTGGCCGCCACCGATGCTGCCGACTACCTCGCCCAGGCCGTGCGGGCCTGGAGCGAGACAATGCCTTTTTTTGCCCCGGAGAACCCGAGATGAACACCACCCCCAGCGGCCTGCAGTTCGAAGACACCGTGCTTGGCGAAGGCGCGACCGCCCAGGCCGGCCGCAGCGTGCAGGTCCATTACACCGGCTGGCTCTGGAAGGACGGCGAGAAGGCCGGCAAGTTCGACTCCAGCAAGGACCGCGGCCAGCCCTTCGAGTTCGACCTTGGCGCCGGCATGGTGATCCGCGGCTGGGACGAGGGCGTGCAGGGCATGCAGGAAGGCGGCACCCGTGTGCTGATCATTCCGCCGGACCTTGGCTACGGCGCGCGCGGTGCGGGCGGCGTGATTCCGCCGAACGCGACCCTGTGCTTCGAAGTGGAATTGCTGAAGGCCTGATCGTTTTCGGGGAGGTGTCCATGCGGCGGCCCTGGTCCACGGTCAAAGCTCGTCCCGCGCCTGACCGCGCAGATGCTCGTCCTCCCCCCAGCGCTCGACCCGCCAACCCGATGGCGTGCTGCACAGCCAGTTGATCGCCGCATTGGGTAGCGCATGCAGACGCGGGCTGTGCAGGTCCTGGTCGCTGGCCAGGCGGTAGGCGATGTCCAGCACGCCGCCATGCGCGACCAGCAGCAATTGCTGCCCGCCAGGGTGGCGCTGGCGCAGCTCGCTCAGCACGCCATGCACCCGTGCCGCGAACTGCTGCAGGCTTTCGCCGCCCGGCGGCTGGTAGCCGGGGCGGCGGGCGTTCAGCTCGGCCTGCACCGCCGGGTGGCTGGCGGCGATCTCGCCACGCGTCAGGCCCTGCAATTCGCCGAAATGCCGTTCGCGCAGCCGCGGCTCCTGGTGGATCGGCCGTCCCCCGGCGATCGCCCGCGCGGTGGCCAGTGCGCGCTGCAGCGGACTGCTGTAGATGGCCTCGAAGGTGGTGCCGGCCAGCGCCGTGGCGACCGCCCGTGCCTGAGCCTCGCCGGTGGCGTTCAGCGGGATGTCGGTCCAGCCCTGCAGCCGACCCTCGACGTTCCAGTCGGTCTCGCCATGGCGCACCAGGCAGAGTCTCATGCGGTTCTCACAAAGTTCGTGCCCAGCGCCGCAGGGCCCAGCTGGCGACGGCCACCAGTCCGATCACCGCGACCAGCGCCGCCCAGCCCGTGCGGCTTGGCGCTTGCAGCTGGGCCAGGATTTCCGGCGCCAGCCAGGCGGTGATGCCGATCATCGGCAGCATGCCGCCGGCATTGCCGAGCACGAAGGGCAGCCAGCCGATGCGCGTCGCGCCCAGCACCAGATTGACGACGGCGAATGGCGCCGCCGGCACCAGGCGCACGATGAACACCGCGAGCAGGCCGCGCCGCGCAACCAGCGCATTGATCGCCTGCACCCGCGGTCCGGCCAACTGGGCCACGGCCTGGCGGCCGAGCAGGCTGCCGGCGCCGAAGCTCAGCAGCCCGCACAGCGTGCCGCCGAGCAGGCTGGTCGCCGCGCCCCCCAGCGGGCCCAGCACCAGCACCGCGAGCAGCACCAGCAGCGACAGCGGCACTGCCAGACAGCCGGCGAGCACGAAGAGTGCGAGCTGCAGCGGCCAGGCGATGTCGCGCGCCGTCGCGAGCAGTTGCTGTGGCGCCAGCCAGGCGCGCGCCGGGCTGAACTGCCAGGCCAGTGCGAGCAGCAGCAGCAACAGCAGCAACAGGGCCAGGCTCAGCAGCTTGCGGCGATGGGGCGTCGTCATTCCGGGGCGGCCAGGCCCAGCGCCTGGTGCAGGCATTGTGCAAGCCCGGTCACCCGGCCTGGCTCGAACACCGAGCCGTGCAGGCCCTGCACCTCCTGCTCGCGCAGCTGCAGGCGCTTGCGCCAGGGGCCGAACAGCCAGCCCTGCCAGCGCGCCAGGCCGGACGTGCGCAGCAGCTGCACCTCGCCCGGATACGGCTGCAGCCGGTAGGCGTGCAGAGCCAGCACCTGGCCGACGAGGCCGGCGTCCTTGAACATCGCGCCCAGGCGGCGGCCGTTCATGCTCAGCTCCTGCACATAGAGACTGCGCGTCAGCCAGCCGAGCAGCTTCCACAGCCAGGGTTGGCGGAACAGCCAGCGCGGGTAGACCGAGTCGATCAGCACCAGGGACTGCACCGTGACGCCCTGGGCCTGCAGCCAGCGCGCGGTCTCCAGCGCGGCCACGCCGCCGACCGAGAAGCCGGCGATGCAGACCGGCTGCCCGGCGGGCTGCGAGCGGACCCGTTCCCGGATGTGTTCTCCGTAGGCGGCAGCGAGACGGTCCAGGCTGCGCACCGGCTCGCCGGGTGGCGGCTGCAGCATCTGCACACCGCAGTGCGGCGCCAGCGCCGCCGCCAGTTGCTGGAAGCGCAGCAGGTCGCCATGGCCGCTGGCGGCCAGGTAGAGCACCGGCGCTGCCTCGGGCTGGCTCAGCGTCAGCGCCAGGCCGGTGCCCGCCTGGGCTGCACCGCGGGCTTGCAGGCGCTCGGCGAGCTGGGCCACGGTGGGCGCCTGGGCGAGCAGTGCCAGCTCGGCGCGCAGGCCGGTGCGTTGCTCGACCGCTGCCAGCCAGTCCAGCGCCGCCAGGCTGTCGCCGCCCAGGCTGAAGAAGTCGTCGGCAATGCCGAGGTCCTCGCGGCGCAGCGCCTGGCGCATCAGCGCCAGCAGCTCGTGCTCCAGCGCGTTGCGCGGCGCCTGCAGCTGCCGGGCGGCGAGCGCCTGCGGCGCCGGCAGGCGGCGCGTGTCCAGCTTGCCGCTGCTGCTGCGCGGCAGCGCCGGCAGCAGCGTGAAGCCGGCTGGCCGCAAGGCCTCGGGCAGGCGCTCGCGCACGGCGCGCTGCAGCGCGTCGGGCTCCAGGCTGTCGGGGCTCAGCCAGGCGTGCAGGCGCGGCGGGTCACCCCAGGGCATCACGCAGGCTTCCTGCACGCCGGGCAGGCTGCCCAGCAAGGCCTCGGCCTCGCCGGGCTCGACGCGTTGGCCGCGAATCTTCAGCTGGCGGTCGGCGCGGCCGAGGAACTGCAGCCGGCCTTCGCCGTCCAGCCAGCCGCGGTCGCCGCTGCGGTAGAGGCGGGCGCCGGGCTGCTGCGGCTGGAACGGGTCGGCGATGAAGGCCGCCTGCCGCTCGGCCGCACCGTCGTCGAGCAGGTAGCCGCGGGCCAGCGTGCGACCACCCAGCCAGATGTCGCCGACCGCGCCGAAGGGCAGGGGCTGCAGCGCTGCGTCCAGCACATGCAGGCGGGTCTCGTCGACCGGCGAACCGACCGGCAAGACGGCCGCCTGTTCGTCGGGTCGGCAGGCCCAGGCGGTGGCGAAGATGCAGGCCTCGGTGGGACCGTAGAAGTTCCACAGCTGCGCACCGCGGGTCAGCGCAAACCAGCGCTGCGCGAGCGGCGGCGGCAGCACCTCGCCGCCGCTGCAGGCCACGCGCAGGCGCAGGCGCTGGCGTTCTGGCTCGGGCAAGGCCTCGATGCCGTCCAGCAGCCGGGCCAGCGTGGCCGGCACCAGGGCCGTGAAGCTGCAGCCATGGTGCAGCGCGAACGCTGCCCAGCCGGCCGGCTGTTGGCGCCCCGGCGGTGGCAGCGCGACGCTGGCGCCCAGGGTCAAAGGCAGCAGCAGCTCGATCAGCGACGGGTCGAAGCCGGCTTGCGTGCCCTGCAGACTGACGTCGGCGGGGCCGAGATCCCACGTGGTGGCCAGCCAGGCGAAGCGCCGCGCCAGCGCGCCATGCTCGACGCCGACCGCCTTCGGCCGGCCGGTGCTGCCGCTGGTGAACAGCGCATAGGCCAGTTGGTTCTCGGCGGGGAAGGGCGGCAGTGCGAGGTCGGCAGGCGCCGCGGTATCCGCGTCGACGGCCAGCCCGCCCGGATGCAGGTCCTGCAGGCGTGCGCCATCGGCCTGCAGGGCCAGCCAGAGCGGCGCGCCGGTCTGCGCGAGCAACTGGGCCAGACGGGCGTCCGGTGCCTCCGGGTCCAGCGGCAGGAAGGCGCCGCCGGCGCGGGCCACGGCAAGCTGGGCGACGACCAGCTCCGGGCTGCGCGGCAGCAGCAGCGGCACCAACTGCTCGCGCTGCAGGCCGGCTGCGAGCAGGCGCCTTGCCAGGCGCTCGACGCGCTCGCGCAGTTCGGCCTGGCTGAGCTGGCCACCGTCCCAGCGCAGCGCGGGGCTGCGCGGGTGCAGCGTGGCGGCCTGCCAGAAGCGTTCGACGAAGGAGGGCGCGGGGTCCAGTCGGCCGAGGTTGCGGTGCAGGCCTTCGACGACGGCCTCGCGCTCGGCCGGCGGCAGCAGCGGCAGGCTGTGCAAGGCCGCCTCGGGGGCGCTGGCCAGGGTCTGGGCCAGCGCGATGACACGCCGGCCGAGCAGTTCCAGGCTGCGCGGATCGAAATGCTGGCTGCTGCCTTCGAACACCAGTTCCAGCGGCTGGCTGGCGCCGAAGTCGCACAGGGTCAGGCACAGCGGAAAACGGGCCACGCCGCTGAACAGCTGGTGCGAATCGGTCAGGCGTGCGCGCCCGAAGTCCAGCGTGTAGTCCTGGCGTTCGAAGGACAGCAGCAGATCGAAGGCGGCGTCGCGGCCCGACTGCGCGAACTTCAGCTCGCGCGCCATCTCGCTGGCCGGAAATCGCGCATGGCGCAGGCCCTGACGCAGCAGGCGGCCGATTGCCGAGACCAGCTCGCGCGGCGTCTCAAGCCCGGCCAGGCGCAGGCGCAGCGGCAGCACGCCGACGAACATGCCCAGCGCCTGGCGCTCGGCATGGCCATGGCGGTTCAGGGTCGGCACGCCGAGCACCAGTTCGTCGCGGCGCTGCACCCGGGCCTCGTGCCAGACCAGGGCCGCGGCGAGCGTCGCGAACTCGGTCTGGTGCTCCAGCCGGGCCAGCTCGGCCCATTCGGCATAGCGGTCGCGTGGCAGCGGCAGGCGACAGAGCACGGCGGGTGGCAGGCGACCGCTGGCGCGCTGCTCGCGGCTCGGTGGCGGGCGCAGCGGCGCGCCGAGATCGCGCAATTGCTCGCGCCAGTAGGCGGTGTCCGCCGCCCAGGCCGGGCCGTCGCGGTAGGCGGCCTCCTGCTGCAGATGGCGCTCGAACACGCCGAGGTCCCAGCGTGGCGGCTGGCTGGCTTGCTGCAAGGCCGTGCACCACTCGCCCCAACGCCGCATCAGCAACTGCGAGGCCCAGCCATCGAGCAGCACGTGATGCGCCCAGATGATGACGGCGACGCGGCCGTCGGCGAAGCGCATCGCGCCCAGGCGCCACGGCGGGCGCTCGGCGGCCTCGCCCAGCGGCGGTGGCGAGCGCACCCAGGTCGACCAGGCGGCCTGCACCGCGGCATGCGGCTCCAGTCCGGCGGGCGTGGGCAGCCAGTGCAGCACGTCGCCGACCTCGGGCAGCAGGCGCTGGCCGTCCAGGCCGGGGATCAGGCGCAGCACCGGCTGCTCGGCGGCCAGGCGCTCCGCGGCGGCCTGCAGCAGGCCTGCGTCGATGCCGCCTTCGAGCAGCCCGTAGCCGCCGAGCAGCAGGTGCGGGCTGCCGGGCCAGGCCGACTGGTCGAGCAGCACCTCGCGCTGCGCGAGGCCCAGCGGCCAGCGTGCCTGCTCCTCGTTCATCTGCGGTTCAGGCGTTCGCCGAGCTGCCATTCGGCGAGCTTGGCCTGCGCGTAGTTGTAGCCCCGCTCGGCGATCTCCTCGGCACGCTTGTAGGCCATCATCGAGAAGTCGCTGGTCGGCGGTTCCAGATAGTGGTCCGACAGCGCCAGGGTCTTGCCGCGCTGCGCCATGCCGCCGATATGCCCGGCGCGGTAGAGGATCTGGCCGATCGACGGCAATTGCGCCTCGCCGCGGCGCACGCTGTCGCGCAGCTTGTCGCGGGCCCCCAGGCGCTGCATGCCGGTGTCGACCTGCAGCGGTTCCTGCACATCGACGTCGATCGCGATCACCGTGCCGTTGCCGCGCCGGCGCTCGGCCTTGGCGCCCAGGCGCAGGCGCATCGCCTCGACCGGCACGTTGTCGAGGATCGCGCCGTCGACCAGCAGATCGCCGTTGTAGGGCACCGGCGGCAGCAGGCCGGCCGGGCTGTTCGAGGCCAGCACCGCGCGCCAGACCGGGCCCTGATCAAGCACCGTGGTGCTGGCCTTGCTGAGGTTGCAGGCCGCCGTGAAGAAGGGCAGCCAGAGCGCATCCAGCTGCGCCTCGTAGCCGCTGAGCTGGCAGAGCTTGCGCAGGTCGCGCTCCATGCGTCGGCCGGAGAGCAGCGAGACCACCGGCACCGTGGGCCGCTCGCCGCCGGCGGCGAACTCGCGGATGCGCCGCAGGATTTCGTCCAGGGAATGGCCGAGCACGTACTGCGAGCCGATCAGCGCACCCATGCTGTTGCCGCCGACCAGATCCACCGGCACGCCGGCTTCCTGTAGCGCACGCAGCACGCCGAGGTGGGCGAAGCCGCGTGCGCCGCCCCCGCCCAGCACGACGCCGACCGCGCGGCCGGTCAGGAAGCGGGCCAGGCGGCCGGCGTCGTCGGCCGAGCCCTGGCGCAGCGCGAGCACGCGCTCGACCTGCGGCCGTTCCCGCTGCCAGGGCTGCTGGGCCTGCGGCAGCGGCCAGTTCGCCGGGTGCAGCAGCACGAGCTGCTGGCGCTTGTAGGTGAAGCCGGGCTCGGCCTGCAGCTTGCGCTCGAAGGCGCTGAGCAGTGGGCTGGCCTGCGGCGGCGCGACGAAGACCAGCTGATCGGCCTGGCGCAGCGCGAAGCGGGTCCAGCTGCTGAGCTGCGGCTCGGCGCGCACCAGCACCAGCTCGGCGGCCTGCTCCCATTGCTCGAACTGCCGCATCGCCTGGCCCAGCTCGGCCTCGCTGGCCACCGCGCCCTCCGGCTGCAGCAGTTGCACCAGGGCGCCGCGCGCCAGCGGCTGGGCCAGGGCCTGGACGAGCAGTTCGCCGAGCTCGCGCAGGCCCTCCATGGGCTGCAGCGGTACCAGAGCGATGGTCAGCGCGCGGCGCGGCGAACTGGGCGCCTGCAGATGCCGCAGGTAGCGGGCCAACGCATGCGCGAACACATGGTTCCAGCGCACCGGGTCCTGGCGCAGCAGGCGCTCGAAGCCGGCGCCGTCCAGCCAGGCGACGACGGCGTCGCGCAGCGCGCTGACGTCGGCCGGCCGAGCCTGACGCAGCATCAGCGCGGCCTCGCCCTGGCAGTCGCCGGGGCCGAGCTCGTTGAACAGCTGCAGCTCGCCCTGCGCGGTCTGGCGGGTCACGCGCAGCCGGCCGCTGACCACCATCAGCAGGCTGTCGCCGGCGGCGCCTTCGCGCAGCACCAGATCGCCGGCGGCCACCACCTGCAGGCGCAGTTGGGCCTGCAATGCTGCCAGCGCCTCGGCGTCCAGCTCGCCGAACACGGCGCTGGACTGCAGGACTTGGCGCAACTGGTCGTCGGTGGGCAGCGCTGCGGAGCTCATGGCCGCGCACGGTGACACAGATCCGCCGCCGCTCGGCTCAGGGTTTAAGCGGGCGCCGGCACCGCCGCCGGGGTCCTCCCCCATTTGGGGGCGGGACTGGTCGCGGCGGGCCGGCTTGGACACCATGCGCGACATTCCGCAGGAGAAGGCCATGCAGTTCGAAGAGATCGACGCCGGGGACTACCGCATCTACGCCGGTGCGCTGGAGCGTGGCCGCAGCCACACCTATACCGCGGCGGTGGTGGTGGTGCGGCAGCGCGTCGACGGCGGGCGCGAGGAAGTGTTCCGCGACGAGGACATCGGCGGCGGCTACCCCTGGCCGAATGCCCACGAGGCGCTGCGCTACGCGGTGCAGCGCGGCCGTGATGTGGTGATGTGTCGCACGGGGCTGCAGCGGCGCTCGCTGGCGGCGTAACTCAGGCCTTCCAGGCCGTCGCCCGTCGCGCCGCAGCGGCCCGCGACACCCGGCGGGCGGCCCGCGCGGCTATCGTGCGGGCCATGGATGAGGTGACTTCCCGCACGCTGCCGCCGCTGAGCACCCGACTCGGTTTTGCGCTGAGCTGGCGCCGCGTGCTGTTCACGGTGATCGTGGCCACGCTGGTGGCCACCGGGTTGGCGCTGGGCGTGGCCTTCATCACGCCCTGGCCGGTGCTGGTCGGCCGGGCCCTGCTCGCCGGCCTGCTGGCCTTGCTGGCCTTTGGCCTGCTGGAGCACTGGCCGCGCCGCCTGCCCGGCTGGCTGGCGCGCTGGGCGCTGCAACTGGCCGGCGTGGTTCTCGCGGTGCCGGTCGGCATCCTGATCGCCTACCTGATCTCCACCGGCGGCAGCGTGGAGCAGTTCTGGCTGTCCGAGGCCCGGCTGACCGGCTTCCTGATGATGGCCGCCTCGGGCCTGGTTGCCGCGCCGCTGCTGGCGATGACGGCGATGCTGCGCCAGCGCGATGCCGATGCGCGCAACCAACTGCTGGCCTTCGAGCTGGAGAAGAGCGAGCTGGAGCGTCAGGCCCTGGACGCCCGGCTGCGCCTGTTGCAGGCCCAGGTGGAACCGCATTTCCTGTTCAACACCTTGGCCAATGTGCGCGCGCTGGTCGACGCCGGCTCGCCGCAGGCCTCGACGGTGCTTGGCCATCTGATCGCCTACCTGCGCGCCGCGGTGCCGCGCCTGCACGAGACCGGCAGCACCGTGGGCCAGGAACTGCAGCTGGTGCGCTCGTACCTGGAACTGATGCGCCTGCGCATGCCGGACCGGCTGCGCTTCACGCTCGAGGTGGACCCGCTGTGCGAGCCGCTGCAATGCCCGACCATGACCCTGCTGACCCTGGTCGAGAACGCGGTGCGGCATGGCATCGACCCGAGCGAGGAGGGTGGCGAGATCCGCGTCGAGGTGCATCGCGCCGCCGAGCGCTGCATCGCCCGGGTCAGCGATGGCGGCGTTGGGCTGGGCAGCGGCAGCCAGGGTCTGGGCACCGGCCTGGACAATCTGCGCGAGCGCCTGCGATTGAGCTTCGGCGGCGACGCCCAGCTGCGCCTGAAGCAGCGCAGCCCGCAGGGCGTGGTGGCCGAAGTCGAGTTCCCTGCTGTGCGATGAGTCCCCAATCTCCGGGCCTTGCGGCCCTTCGCCACCCCTCCGTGGGGGCTGCGCCGGCTTGGGGGCGGCCCTGCGCCGGCGCCGAGCCCCCAATCTCCGGGCCGTGAGGCCCTTCGTCGGAACGCCTGCCATGCCTAGCACCCTGCCTCCCACCGCGCTGATCGCCGACGACGAACCGCTGCTGCGCGAGGCCCTGACGCGCCTGCTTGCGCAGGTCTGGCCGGAGCTGGAGATCGTCGCGCAGGCGCGCAACGGCCGCGAGGCGGTCGAGCATTACGAGGCGTTGCAGCCCGAGATCTGCTTTCTCGACGTGCACATGCCCGGGCTGAACGGTGTCGAGGCGGCGCAGCGCATCGGCCGCCGTGCGCAGATCGTTTTCATCACCGCCTACGACCAGTACGCGGTCAAGGCCTTCGAACAGGGCGCGCTGGACTATCTGGTCAAGCCGGTCGAGGTCGAGCGCCTGGCCGACACGATCGGTCGGATCAAGGAGCGCCTGAAGTCCGGCAGCGGGCCGGCCGATGCCGAGCAGTTGATCGCCCAGCTCGCCGAGCGCCTGGGGTCACCGCGGCCGGCCGGGCAGCCCTTGCGCTGGATCCGCGCCTCGGTCGGCCAGACCCTGAGGCTGATCCCGGTCGACGAGATCGATTACCTGAAGTCCGACGAGAAATACACCCTGGTCGCCTGGAAGGAGGGCGAGGCGCTGATCCGCACGCCGCTCAAGGAGCTGATTGCCCAGCTCGACGCCGAGCAGTTCGCCCAGGTGCATCGCTCGGTGGTCGTCAACCTGCGCGCGATCAGCCATGTCACCCGCGGCCTCAACGAGACCGCCGACGTGCATCTGAAGGGGCGTGACGAGGTGCTGCCGGTCAGCCGGAGCTATCTGCACCTGTTCCGGCAGATGTGACCTCGCCCAGGTCGGCCAGCAGCGGCGCCAGCGCGAGCAGGCCGAGCAGCAGCGCCAGCGGCAGCGTCGACGCATAGCCGTAGGCCTTGAAGCCGAAGGCTCCGGCCAGGCCGCCGCCCAGGAAGGCCAGCAGCAGGCTGGCGAGCAGCAGGGCACGGCCGCGGTCGGCGCGCACCGCATCCGCGCCGCGGCTGGGGTAGAGCGCGCGGCCCAGTTCGATGCCGAGGTCGGTGACGATGCCAGTCAGGTGCGTGGTGCGGATCACCGCACCCGACAGCTTGGTGATGACGGCGTTCTGCAGCCCCATGGTGAAGCACAGCAGCAGCACCGTGGCCGGCAGCAGCAGGCCCTCGACCCGAGACAGCTGCGAGCCCATCAGTCCGAAGACCAGGATCAGCAGCGCCTCGAGCATCAGCGGCAGCGCGTAGACGGAGCGCAGGCTGCGCCGCCGGCCGAAGTTGACGAGCAGCGCGCAGCAGGCGGCGCCGAGCAGGAAGGCGAGCACGCCGATCAGGCCGTCGACGACGAGCTCGCTGCGGCCGAGCGCGGCCTGGTCGGCCACCGTCGACACCATGCCGGTGACATGCGAGGTGTACTGCGCGACGGCGAGGAAGCCGCCGGCGTTCAGCGCACCGGCGACGAAGGCCAGCACCAGGCCCAGCTCGCGGTCCAGCCGCGGGCTGCGGCGGGCGCCGGTCAGCCGGCGCGCGTAGTCGACCGGCACGCCGGCTCTAGAAGGGTTCAGTGCGCGCCAGCAGCCAGTCGCGTGCGGCGCCGCTGACCCGCGGCAGCAGGCGTGCGCGCACCATCGCGTGATAGTCGTTCAGCCACTGGATCTCATCGTGCCGCAGCAGGCTGCGTTCGATGGGACGGGTGTCGATCGGGCACAGGGTCAGGGTCTCGAAGGCCAGCATGTCGCCAAACTGGCCGTTCTCGGCCGTCGGCTGCTCGACATTGAGGATCAGGTTCTCGATGCGCACGCCCCACTGGCCGGGCCGGTAGAGGCCGGGCTCGTTGGAGGTGATCATGCCGGGCTCCATCGCCATATGCGCGTCTGGGATCGCCTTGGCGATCGACTGCGGACCTTCGTGCACGTTCATGAAATAGCCGACGCCATGGCCGGTGCCATGGCCGTAGTCGCAGCCGGCTTCCCACAGCGGCGCGCGGGCGATCGCATCGAGCATCGGGCTCAGCGTACCGCGCGGGAACACGGTGCGGGTCAGGGCGATCATGCCGCGCAGCACCCGCGTGTAGTCGGCGCGCTGCTGGACCGTGGTCTCGCCGATCGCCCAGACCCGCGTGATGTCCGTGGTGCCGCCCAGGTACTGGCCGCCCGAATCGATCAGCAGCAGGCCGCTGCCCTCGATGAAGCTGAAGGCCTCGGGCAGCGCGCGGTAGTGCGGCAGCGCGCCATTGGCGTTCCAGCCGGCGATGGTCGAGAAGGACAGGCTGACGAAGCCGGGCTGCTTGGCGCGCTCGGCGCTCAGCAGTTCGTCGACGTCGAGCTCGCTGAGCCGCTCACCGCGCGCCAGCCGGGCCTCGAAGTCGGCATAGAAGGCGCACATCGCGGCGCCGTCGGCGGCCATGGCTTCGCGCACATGGGTGGCTTCCTGCGCCGATTTGCGGCTCTTCAGCAGCGTGCTGGGATTGATCGCTTCGACGACGCGGCTGCCCTGCGGCAGCGCCTGGCGCAGGCCCAGGGTGCTGCGCTTGGGGTCGAGCAGCACGGCGGCGTCGGCCGGCAGCGCGGCCAGTCGGGCCGAGGTGCTTTCGTAGGCGGCGAGCTGCACGCCGTCGGCGGCCAGGCGCTCGGCCAGCGGCGCGTCGATCTGCCCACCGCTGACGAACAGCGTGGCCTGCGCCGCGTCGATCAGCAGATGGGCGACGAAGACCGGGTTGTAGGGCACGTCGGCGCCGCGCAGGTTCAGCAGCCAGGCGACATCGTCCAGGCTGCTGACCAGATGGTGGCTGGCGCCTTGCCGGGCCAGCGCGGCACGCACCGCGGCCAGACGCTCGGCGCGGCTTTGCGTGGCCTCGGGCGGCAGATGCTCGCGCACCGGCTGTGCCGGCAGGCCGGGGCGCTCCGGCCAGACGGCGGCGGCGGCGAACGGGTCGTGGCTGCTGACCCATTCGAGCCCGCGCTGCCGGCAGGCGGCGGCCAGCAGGCCGGCCAGGCCCAGGCCCAGCACTTGCGCATCCGCGCCCAGGCGCTGGCCGGGCTGCAGGCGATCGCTCAGCCATTCGATCGCCGGTTCGGCGCTGTTCTTGCTGAGCTTGACGAGTTCGATGCCGGAACCGTCCAGCTCGCGCTCGGCCTGCTCCCAGTAGCGGCTGTCGGCGAACACGGCACAGGCGTCCTGGGTGATGGCCAAGGTGCCGGCCGAGCCGCTGAAGCCCGACAGCCATTGCCGTGCCTGCCAGCGCTCGGGCAGGTATTCGCTGATATGCGGGTCGCTGGACGGCACGAAGAAGCCATGCAGGTTCAGCGCGCGCAGCTGCTGCTGAACGGCGGCGACGCGGGCGCGTGCGGGATGGGAGCGGGTGTCCATAGTGGGCGGAGGCGGCTGGCGATGCCGCCCATTCTCCAACCTCCGGGACCGGCCGGCTGCGGCCCGGTTCAGGCCTGGACCTGCGGCGCCTCGGCGCAGACGCGGTTACGGCCCATGCGCTTGGCCTCGTAGAGCGCGTTGTCGGCGCGCGCCAGCAGCGTTTCGCCATCGCCGTCGCCCGGCCCCAGCACCGCGGCGCCGATGCTCACGGTGAAACGCAGCGCAGCTCCCTGCTCCTGCAGGATCTGCGCCTGCTCGGCCAGTTGGCGTAGCCGTTCGGCCATTGCCAGGGCCTGGGACAACGGAGTGCCGGGCAGCAGCAACGCGAACTCCTCGCCGCCGAAGCGCGCCACCAGGTCGATGTCGCGCGAGCCCTGGCGGCAGATCTGCGCCATCTCCCGGATGACCCGGTCCCCGCAGGCATGGCCATGGCCGTCGTTGATGCGCTTGAAGTGGTCGATGTCGATCATCAGCACCGCCAGCGCCAGGTGCTGGCGCCGCGCGCGGCGGATCTCTCGCTGCAGCGCCGGCATGAAATGGCGGCGGTTGCTGATCCCGGTCAGCGGGTCCGTGTTCGAGGCCTGTTCCAGCAGGCGCTCGAGCTCGTAGCGGCGCAGATAGTTCTGTGCGGCGACCGTGTAGAGCAGCACGGTGCACAGGCTCATCGGCCAGAGCAGCAGCGCGAAGGCCAGGTGGGGGAAGCCCGGCAGCGCGCCGGACAGGCCGAGCAGGTGCGGGATCAGCGGCGTCAGCAGCGCGTAGAGCAGGGTCCAGCGCAGCGACAGCCCGGCCAGAATGATCAGCGCGAAGAAGTAAAAGGTCAGGTAGCCGGCGAAGCCGAACTGCATGCCGCCCGCCAACCGGGTCAGCACCAGGCAGTACAGCGCGATCGTCCAGGCCAGGCTGAATATCAGCAGCAGGCCGACCCCCGTCGGGCGCCGCAGGCGCAGCGTCAGCCAGCCGGTGGGGATGAGCAGGAGGTAGAACAGGCGCGGCAGCCAGGTCTGCTGCGCGCCGACCGGATCGTTGGCCCAGTCCCAGCACCAGAAGGCCAGGCTCAAAGGCCCGATGACCATCAGGCAGGCGGCGATCAGGCGCCGGTGGTCGTCGAGCATGCGCTGGCGCAGCTCGGTGTCGGGCGCCCAGAGACGGCGCAGATCGTGCGACAGCGAGCGGACCGGCAGGGCGGTCGAGGAGGCGTGTGCGCTCATGGCCGGCTTATAGCCAAATCGCCGCGAATGCGGGGCTGGGCTTTCCTGCCCCAGCGCCGTGCCCGCATCGCCTACATCGCCGTGCGCACGCTCCACAGCTCAGGGAACAGCACCACCTCCAGCATCTTGCGCAGATAGGCCACGCCGGCGGTGCCGCCGGTGCCGCGCTTGAAGCCGATCACCCGCTCCACCGTGGTCACATGGCGGAAGCGCCAGAGCCGGAAGCTGTCCTCCAGATCGACGAACTCTTCGGCGAGCTGGTACAGATCCCAGTTCGCCGACGGGTTGCGGTAGACCTCGGCCCAGGCGGCCTCGACCTCGGCCTTGGCCGCATAGGGCTGGGTCCAGTCGCGTTCCAGGCTCTCCGCGGGCAGCGCCAGGCCGCGGCGGGCGAGCAGGCGCAGCGCCTCGTCGTAGAGGCTGGGGGTTTCGTAGGCCGACTGCACGGCGGCGCGGCGCTCCGCGTGGTGCTCGTGCGGACGCAGCATGGGTGCCTGGGCCACCGCGTCGAAGACGCCTTCGTCTCCGGCTTGGAGATGGCGTTGGCGATCGCCTGAACGCGCTGGGGCGCCAGCCATGACGGCCATGTACAGAGGCCGTTTCGCACCCTCCCCCACCGGTCCGCTGCACGCCGGATCACTGGTGGCCGCTCTGGCCAGTTGGCTCGATGCGCGCGCCCACGGAGGTGTCTGGCTCGTTCGCATTGAAGACGTGGACCTGCCACGCTGCGTGCCCGGCGCCGATGAACGGATCCTGCAGCAGCTCGCCCTTTGCGGCCTCGTGAGCGACGAGCCGGTGGTCTGGCAATCCGCGCGCAGCGATCGGTACCAGCGCGCACTCGATGCCTTGGTCGCTGCGGGCCGGACCTACCCCTGTGGCTGCTCGCGCAAGGACATCGAGACCGCCCTGCTCGCGCAGGGCTTGAGCCGCGAGCGGCACCACGCCGCCGTCTACCCCGGCACCTGCCGAACCGAACGCGGCGGCCTGCGCGGTAAGCCCGCGCGCGCCTGGCGATTTGCCGTGGACCCGACCCAGGCCCGCGTGGACTGGGTCGATCGACGCCTCGGTGCGCAAACGCAGGACGTGGCCACTGAGGTCGGCGACTTCGTGCTCAAACGCGCGGACGGCCTTTGGGCTTACCAGCTCGCCGTGGTGGTGGACGACGCCGCACAGGGCGTCACCCACATCGTGCGCGGAGCCGACCTGGCCGACAACACCGCCCGCCAGATCCTGGTGCAGCGCGCCCTGGGTTGGCCCACGCCCGCCTACCTGCACACCCCGCTGGTGCTGGGTGCCAACGGCGAAAAGCTCAGTAAGCAGAACGGTGCGCAGGCGATGGACCTGGCCGATCCCCTGGCCGCGTTGGGACAAGCCGCCAGAGCGCTCGGCCTGCCCCCGGCACAGGGCGCCACCGTGGCGCAGGCCCTGGCCGGGTGGACCCAGGCCTGGGCCGCCTAAAATCCAGCCCTTCGCCGTCCGACTGCCGCGCCCCATGACCGATCCCCGCCACGCGCTGCCGCGCACCCCTCCCAGCGAAGCGACGCACCTGCGCGAAGTGAAGAGCTACGTGCTGCGCACCGGCCGCGTGGGCCCCGGCCAGGCCCGCGCCTTCGAGCAGCACGGCCCCCGCTTCCTGCTGAACTACGCCCCGGGCGCCTTCGATGCCCGCGCGGCCTTCGGGCGCGACGCGCCGCTGATCCTGGAGATCGGTTTCGGCATGGGCGGCGCCACCGCGCACATCGCCAGCGTGCGGCCGCAGGACAACTTTCTCTGCTGCGAGGTGCACGAACCCGGCGTGGGCGCGTTGCTCAAGCTGGTGGGCGAACAGGGCCTGGAGAACATCCGCATCCTGCGCCACGATGCCGTGGAGGTGCTGGACCACATGCTCGGCGAGGACAGCCTGGACGGCGTGCACATCTTCTTTCCCGACCCCTGGCACAAGAGCCGCCACCACAAGCGCCGGTTGATCCAGGGCCCGTTCGTGAACCGCCTGGCGCGCCACCTCAAGCCGGGCGGTTACCTGCACCTGGCCACCGACTGGGAACCGTATGCCCAGCAGATGCTGGACGTGTTGAACGCCGAACCCCTGCTGCACAACACCGCGCCCGCCGGCGGCACCGGCTTCGTGCCCCAACCGGACTACCGCCCGCTCACCAAGTTCGAGAACCGGGGCCTCAAGCTGGGCCACGGCGTGTGGGACCTGGTGTTTCGCCGGGCCTGAACGGGACGCCGTGGCTCGCCAGCCCAGGAACCCGCAGATCCCCACGCGCGGGGGTGTCTCACCGAGTTGCGTCGCGCTGCCATCCCTCAAGACTGCGCCATGGCCCACCCTGCTGGATTTCCTGGCCGAGCGCCTGCCCGCCGTGCAGCGGGAGGACTGGCACCAACGCATGGCCCGCGGCGAGGTGCTGGACGACAGGGGTGAACCGCTGCGACCGGCGTCGCCCTTCGTGTCCGGATCGCGGGTGTACTACTACCGCGCGCTCGACCACGAACCCGAGGTGCCCTTCACCGAGTCCATCGTCTTTCGCGACGACCACCTGCTGGTGGTCGACAAGCCGCACTTCCTGCCCGTCACGCCCGGCGGGCGCTACGTGCAGCAGAGCCTGCTGGTGCGGTTGAAGCGCCACCTGGGCATCGACACGCTGAGTCCGATCCATCGCATCGACCGCGAAACTGCCGGGCTGGTGATCTTCAGCCTGCGGCCGCAGGACCGCGACGCCTACCAGGCGCTGTTTCGCGACCGCGAAGTGCACAAGGCCTACGAGGCCATCGCCCCGCACGATGCGGCGGTGGTCTGGCCGCTGGTGCGGCGCAGCCGCATCGTGGAGGCGGACGCTGCGTTCTTCCGCATGAACGAGGTCGACGGCGAGCCCAACAGCGAGACGCGCGTCGACCTGCTGGAACAACGCGGCGGGTGGGCGCGTTACAGGCTCGAACCCGTCACCGGCAAACGGCACCAGTTGCGCGTTCACATGAACGCGCTGGGCCTGCCCATCGCAGGCGACCAGTTCTATCCCCGGGTGCTGCGCGGGCCGGACGACGAGGAGGATTTCGCCCAACCCCTGCGGCTGCTGGCACGCGAGATCGGCATGGACGATCCGGTGACCGGCGAGCGACGCCACTTCCGCAGCGCGCTCGAGCTCAGCTGGCCGACGATCAGACCCGGACTTCTCGCGCCGTGATCTGGTATTTGAAATCGTCGGGCGCGTAGGAATCCAGCCGCTGCCCGCCCGTCTCCGCTGCGGGATACATGAAGAAGCCAAGCTCCGGGCCTTGGGCCTGCGGCAGCTTCACGTCGTGCGCCATGTTCCACGCCATCCAGTTGCCTTCCCAGCCACCGAACAGCGCGCGGTTCACGGGCGCCACCACCGGGTGCTGCGTGGTCTTGATCCAGTCCGGCGTTTCCAGGCGCATGACCTTGGCCACATCGGCCGGGTCCATCGCCACCCAGCCGTGGCCGGCCAGATGCACTTCGGCGCGGCAATGCTGCGCGCCTTTGAGGCTGGCGGGGTTGCCGCTGAGTTCCTTGTAGCCAAAGGCAGAAGGGGCGAGGCGGATGCCGTACACGTCGCGCGCTGGCAGGCCGGCGGCGCGGCACAGGCCGACGAAGATGGCATTGAGGTCGGCACACTTGCCACCCAGGTTGCCGGTCTCCAGCATGGTCTTGATGTCGCCCTCGCCGCAGCCGCGCACCTTGGGTTCGCGGTACGTGTTGGCCACCACCCAGTCGTAGATCTGCTGCGCCTTCTGGACGTCGGTGCGCGCACCGCGTGTGGCCTTGATCGCGGTCTCGCGCACGATGCCATCGGTGGGCAGCAGGCGCGTAGGCCGGGTCCAGAAACGCAGGCTGGCGGCGTCCTCGGTGCTGCCCACCTTCTGCGACAGATCGGTCGCGCGGTTGCGCGTCTGCACCCGGCTGCTGAGTTCGACGTAAGGTGTGGCACCGCCTTCGGCGAAGCTCACGTGCAGCATGCGCGCGCCGTAGTGCCGCTCTTCGGTCAGGCGCGCCGTGCCATTGGTGCGGAAGTCGCTCGTGAAGGACCTTTGCCAGGCGCTCTCCACGGAAGGCAGCGGAAGCCAGACCTGCGTGGCGCCCCGGGGCAGATCGATGTCCACCCGGGTGGTCACGTCAAAGGTGCGCCATTCGCCCGGCCGGGGATCGAATTCGCGTCGAACCACCGGGCTGGCCTGGGCCAGGGCGCCGGTGGCGTGAAAAAGCGGCGATGCGGCGGCAACGGACGAGGCAGCGCAACGCAGGAAGGTGCGGCGATCGGTGGTCATGGAAAGGACTCCGGAATGTTGGGCAGACGGGCGGAACCGCAGACACAGGGTGCGGTGCATCGCCTTGGGACAAGCCGGCCACGCAAGGTGGGCCGGATCGGGGATTATGAGCCGGCGAACGACGCTCAGCGTGCCAGCAGCTGTTCGACCCAAGTCAACGCCTCGGCGCTGCTCCAGTCCACTTCCCCGCGCACACGCTCGCTTGCACGACCGTGGCGGTCAATCAGCACCGTGGTGGGAAACACGCGAACGCCCCAGGCTTTGGCGTGCTCGCCCAGCGGGTCGAGCCACACGGGCAGGACAAGGCTGGTCTGCGACACGAAGCGCTGCACACGCTGCGGCGGCTCCTTGAAATTGAGCGCGATGACGGCCAGCCGGTCCTCCCCCAGCAGGGCCGGGAGGTCCTGCAATGTGGGCATCTCGGTTCGGCAAGGTTCACACCAGCTGGCCCAGAAGTTCAACAGCACGGCGCGGCCCTTGAGGTCCGCAAGGCGAACACCCTGACCTTGCAGATCGACGGTTTCCAACGGGGGCGTGGCCTCACTGCGCGGCCAGGGGGTGCGCTGGTGGGCCGGGGACTGCGCATGCGCCACCCGCATGAACACGGCCGCCCCCAGGACACCGAGGCAATCGCGGCGATTCCAGGCGATCACAGGCGCTCGGCCACCCAACCCGGAACCGATCGCAATGCCTTGGGCAGCCCGGCCGCGTCGGTGCCGCCGGCCATGGCCATGTCGGCCTTGCCACCGCCCTTGCCGCCGACCTGCAGGGCCACGAAGTTGACCAGCTCGCCGGCTTTCACCTTGGCGGTGCTGTCGGCCGTGACGCCGGCGGCCAGCTGCACCTTGCCGCCGTCCACGGCCGCCAGCACGATGGCGGCCGTCTTGAGCTTGTCCTTGAGCTTGTCCAGGGTGTCGCGCAGTGTCTTCGCATCGGCGCCGTTGAGCACCGCGGCCACCACCTTGATGCCCTTGACTTCCACCGCCTGCGCCATGAGTTCGTCGCCCTGGCTGGAAGCGAGCTTGCCCTTGAGCGCAGCGAGCTCCTTCTCCAGGATCTTCACCTGTTCCAGCGTCTGGCCGATGCGCGCCGTGAGTTCGGCCGTGGGCGCCTTGAGCGCGCCGGCCGCCTGCGCCACGGTGTCCTCGAGCGACTGCACGTAGGCGAGCGCATTCGCGCCGGTGATCGCTTCGATGCGGCGGATGCCGGCGGCCACGCCGCCCTCGCTCACCACCTTGAACTGGCCGATGTCCCCGGTGCGCTGCACGTGCGTGCCGCCGCAGAGTTCGCGGCTGCTGCCGATGTCGAGCACGCGCACGGTCTCGCCGTACTTTTCGCCGAACAGCATCATGGCGCCGGTCTTCTGCGCCGACTCGATGTCCATCAACCGCGCCTGCGTGGCGTGGTTGTCCAGGATCTCGGCGTTCACCAGGGCTTCGATGCGCCGGACCTGCGCGTCCGTCACGGGCGCGTTGTGGGTGAAGTCGAAGCGCGTGCGCTCGGCGTTCACCAGCGATCCCTTCTGCTGCACGTGTTCGCCCAGCACTTCGCGCAGCGCCTTGTGCATCAGGTGGGTGGCGCTGTGGTTGCGCACGGTGGCGGCGCGCAGCGCGGTGTTCACCTGCGCGTTCACGCTGTCTCCCACGTTGAGCGTGCCCTGCTCCACCGTGCCGTGGTGGCCGAACACGTCGGCCCGGATCTTCTGCGTGTCGCTCACGGCGAAGCGGGCCGAGCCGCTGGTGATCACGCCCTCGTCACCCACCTGGCCGCCGCTCTCAGCATAGAACGGCGTATTGTCGAGCACGACCACGCCACTCTGCCCGTCCTTGAGCTCGGCGACCGAGGTGCCGTCCAGGTAGAGCGCCACGATCTTGCCGGGTGCCTCGAGTTGTTCGTAGCCCAGGAACTGGTTGCCCGCGCCGGTGTACTCCAGCGCCTTGTCCATCTTGAACTTGCCGGCCGCGCGCGCCTGCGCCTTCTGCTTGTCCATGGCGGCGTGGAAACCCGCTTCGTCCACCGACAGGCCGCGCTCGCGGCAGACGTCGGCAGAGAGATCGAGCGGGAAGCCGTAGGTGTCGTGCAGCTTGAACGCCACTTCGCCGGGCAGCACCTTGGCGCCGCCGGCCAGCGCCGCGTCCAGGATTTCCATGCCGTTGGCCAGTGTCTCGTAGAAGCGCTCCTCTTCGGCCTTCAGCACCTCGGTGATGCGCTGTTCCTGTCGGGCCAGGTTGGGGTAGGCCTCGCCCATCAGCTTCACCAGGTCGGGCACGAGCCGATGGAAGAACGGCGTCTTCTGGCCCAGCTTGTAGCCGTGTCGGATGGCGCGGCGCACGATGCGGCGCTGCACGTAGCCCCGGCCTTCGTTGCCAGGGATCACGCCGTCGCTCACCAGGAAGGCGGTGGCGCGGATGTGGTCGGCGATCACCTTGAGCGAGGGGTTGCCCAGGTCGCTGATGTGCGTCTCGCGCGCGGCGGCCTTGATGAGCGCGTCGAAGATGTCGATCTCGTAGTTGCTGTGCACGTGCTGCAGGATCGCGGCCAGCCGCTCCAGGCCCATGCCGGTGTCCACGCAGGGCGCGGGCAGCGGCGTGACGGCACCGGTCTCGTCCATGTTGAACTGCATGAACACGTTGTTCCAGATCTCGATGAAACGGTCGCCATCCTCATCGGGGCTGCCCGGGGGGCCGCCCGGGATGTGCGGGCCGTGGTCGTAGAAGATCTCGCTGCAGGGACCACAGGGGCCGGTGTCGGCCATCATCCAGAAGTTGTCGCTCTTGTAGCGCCCGCCCTTGTTGTCGCCGATGCGGATCACGCGCTCGGGCGGCAGGCCGATCTCCTTCGTCCAGATGTCGTAGGCCTCGTCGTCCTCTTCGTACACGGTGGCCAGCAAGCGTTCCTTGGGCAGTTGGTAGACCTCGGTCAGCAACTCCCAGGCCCACTTGAGCGATTCGCGCTTGAAGTAGTCGCCGAACGACCAGTTGCCCAGCATCTCGAAGAAGGTGTGGTGGCGCGCGGTGTAGCCCACGTTCTCCAGGTCGTTGTGCTTGCCGCCGGCGCGCAGGCAGGCCTGCACCGAGGCCGCGCGCACATAGGGGCGCTTGTCGGTGCCGAGGAACACGTCCTTGAACTGCACCATGCCCGAGTTGGTGAACATGAGGGTGGGGTCGTTGCCCGGCACGAGCGGGCTCGACGCCACCACCGTGTGGCCCTTGGAGGCGAAGAAATCCAGGAAACTCTTGCGGATGTCGGCAACGGAAGCGGGGCGGGTCATGGGGGCCTTGTGGGTGGAAGGTCGTTGAACGCTACAGGGCGCACGGGGGCACCAAACCCGCTATTTTCCAACATGCGGGCCCGCTATGCTTTCACCCCTTGAGGCGGCACAATCGCAGGCCAGTTGTTTAACAAGTTAAATGATTGCCGCCACACCGGACACCGAATCGATGGAGACCCTCATGGACATGAAGACTTCCCCCCTGGCCCTGCTGAAGGACCCGACCCTGCTCAAGACCGATGGCCTCATCAACGGACAATGGGTGGCGGGCACGGACCGCTTCGACGTGCACGACCCGGCCACCGGCCGCAAGCTCGCCGACGTGGCCAACCTCGGCCCGCAGGACGCCGAGGCGGCGATCGCCGCCGCCAACGCCGCCTGGCCCGCCTGGAAGGGCAAGACCGCCAAGGAGCGCAGCATCCTGCTGCGCAAGTGGTTCGACCTGCTGATGGCGAACCAGGACGACCTGGGCCGCCTCATGACCGCCGAGCAGGGCAAGCCGCTGGCCGAGGCCAAGGGCGAGGTGGCCTACGGCGCCAGCTTCGTGGAGTGGTTCGCCGAAGAGGCCAAGCGCGTCAACGGCGAGACCCTGCCCACCTTCGACCCCAACCGCCGCCTGCTGGTGCTCAAGCAGCCCATCGGCGTGTGCGCGGCCATCACGCCCTGGAACTTCCCGCTGGCCATGATCACGCGCAAGGTCGCGCCGGCCCTGGCCGCAGGCTGCCCGGTGATCATCAAACCGGCCGAGCTCACGCCGCTGACCGCGCTGGCAGCCGCCGAACTGGCCATCCGCGCCGGCATTCCGGCCGGGGTGTTCAACGTCATCACCGCCGACAGTGAGCGCTCCATCGCGGTCGGCAAGGTGCTGTGCGCCAGCGACGTGGTGCGCCACATCAGCTTCACCGGCTCCACCGAGGTGGGCCGCATCCTCATGGCGCAGAGCGCGCCCACGGTCAAGAAGATGTCGCTCGAACTCGGGGGCAATGCGCCCTTCATCGTGTTCGACGACGCCGACATCGACAGCGCGGTCGAAGGCGCCTTCGCAAGCAAGTACCGCAACGCCGGCCAGACCTGCGTGTGCACGAACCGCTTCTACGTGCAGGACGGTGTGTACGACGCCTTCGTGCAGAAGTTCGCCGCCAGAGTGAAAACGGCCAAGGTCGGCAACGGCTTCGGCGAAGGCGTGAACCAGGGCCCGCTGATCGAAGAGTCGGCGCTGGTGAAAGTGCAGCGCCATGTGGACGATGCCGTGGCCAAGGGCGGCCGTGTGGTCGCCGGCGGCAAACGCTTGAGCACCATGGGCAGCGGCCAGTTCTTTGAACCCACGGTGGTGGCCGATGCCACCGGTGACATGCTGTGCGCGAAGGAGGAAACCTTTGGCCCCTTTGCACCGGTGTTCCGGTTCCACACCGAGCAGGAAGCCATCGACGCGGCCAACAACACCGAGTTCGGCCTGGCGAGCTACTTCTACAGCCGCGACGTGGGCCGCATCTTCCGCGTGAGCGAGGCGCTGGAGTACGGCATGGTGGGCATCAACGTGGGCATCCTGGCCACCGAGCACGTGCCCTTCGGCGGCGTGAAGCAGTCGGGCCTGGGCCGCGAGGGTTCGCACCACGGCATGGACGACTACGTGGAGATCAAGTTCCTCTGCCTGGGCGACGTCCTCAAGTAAACTCCACGCCTTCGCGGGTGTAGTTCAATGGCAGAACGGCAGCTTCCCAAGCTTCATACGAGGGTTCGATTCCCTTCACCCGCTCCACATTCCGTCAAGGCGCCACCACCTCGCGCATGCGCTCGAGGTCTTTCCGGTACTTGGTGGCCAGCGACTTCTTCTGCCGGTCGTTCAGGATCTTGCCCGACACCTGGAAGAACTTTCGCTCTTCCTCCTTCAGGTGGTGGTGCACCTCATGGGACAGTTTCTTCACCCACCCCTGCCATTCGTCGGGCTTGCCACGGCACTTGGCCAGCTCTTCCACGCACTCGTCGATGTCATGGTGTTCCGCCAGCGCATGACGCGATGACTTGAGCCCCATGTCGTCCAGCAGGATCTGGGCATAGAGGAAGCGCTCCTCGGCCGCGGCGTGGGCGGCGAGCTCGATGCGAAGCGCCCTGAAGATTTCCTGGGCGTGGGCATCGGCGGGCTTGGCGCGCACCAGTTGGCGGCACAGTTTGCGCTGAACTTCGTGGCTTTCCCGCAGGGCGTCGTAAATGTTGTCCAAGAGGTGCTCCTTTTTCTTCGTCGGCGTGCCCGGCACCTTATCCGAGGTGGCCTGCGCGAGACGTAGGACGGCGCCGCAATCAGCCGGTCAGCGATCCGATGCCCAGCAGCGCCAGCACGCCCAGCACGGCAAAGATCAGCGCGGCCACGATGTGGACCGTCTTGATGGGCACGCGCCGCGTGAGCGCATCGCCGAAGAACACCACAGGCGCGTTGGCCAGCATCATGCCGAAGGTGGTGCCCAGCACCACGGCAATCAGTGGTTCGTACTGAGCGCCCAGCGCCACGGTGGCGATCTGGGTCTTGTCGCCCATCTCGGCCAGGAAGAAGGCCCAGGTGGTGGCCAGGAACACGCCCATCTGGCGCTTGGGCACCGCGTTCTCGTCGTCGAGTTTGTCGGGAATGAGCATCCACACCGCCATGGCGATGAACGAGATGCCGAGCACCCAGCGCATCGCGTTCGGGCCCACCGCGGCCATGATCCAGGCGCCCGCAAAGCCCGCCAGCGCATGGTTGAGCAGGGTGGCGACGAGGATGCCCCAGACGATGGGCCAGGGGCGCTTGAAACGGGCGGCGAGCACCAGCGACAGCAACTGCGTCTTGTCGCCCATTTCGGCGAGGGCGACGATGCCGGTAGAGATGAGGAAAGCTTCCAAGACAGAACTCCGAGGGCCGGCAGAAACCAGAAGACCACACGGCATCCCCGGCCCATCCGGAGGCAGTGTGGTCAAAGGTCTTGCCAGGCTGGAAGCTGTCTGCGCCATGGCCGTGGGGGCCAAGTGTGTTGACGCGGACCCCTGCAGGTTGCAGGGCGGCTACTCCCCAATGACGGGTGCAGGCGGGAGTATACCCGCCCGCCGGTCAGACCAGCGTGACGCCGGTCTTCGACTGGATCAACTCGCGCGTGACGCCAGGCGCCAGCTCGACCAGCTTGAGGCCTTGCGGCGTCACGTCCATCACACCCAGGTCGGTGATGACGCGATCGACCACGCCCACGCCGGTCAGCGGCAAGGTGCATGCCGGCAGGATCTTCAGGTCTTCGGTACCGTCCTTCTTCCTGGCCACGTGCTCCATGAGCACGATCACGCGCTTGACGCCGGCCACGAGGTCCATGGCACCCCCCATGCCCTTGACCATCTTGCCCGGGATCATCCAGTTGGCCAGGTCGCCCTTCTCGCTGACCTGCATGGCACCCAGGATGGACAGGTTGATCTTGCCGCCGCGGATCATGGCGAAGCTGTCGTGGCTGCCGAAGATGCTGGAGCCGGGCAACGTGGTCACGGTCTGCTTGCCGGCGTTGATCAGGTCGGCATCGACCTGGTCTTCGGTAGGGAACGGGCCGATGCCCAGCATGCCGTTCTCGCTCTGCAGCCACACCTCCTTGTCGCCGGTGTGGTTGGCCACCAGCGTGGGGATGCCGATGCCGAGGTTCACGTAGAAGCCGTCTTCGAGTTCCTGTGCGGCGCGAGCCGCCATTTGGTCTTGGGTCCAGGGCATGGTCAGGCTCCCGCTTTTTCTGTGATGGTGCGCTTCTCGATGCGCTTCTCGGGGTTGGGGTTGTGCACGATGCGGTGCACGTAGATGCCGGGCAGGTGCACCTCGTCGGGCACCAGTGCGCCCGTTTCCACGATCTCTTCGACTTCCACCACGCAGACCTTGCCGGCCATGGCGACCGCGGGATTGAAGTTGCGCGCGGTCAGCCGGAACTGCAGGTTGCCCGACTTGTCGGCGCGGTGCGCCTTGACCAGGGAGACATCGGGCACGAGTGCGCGCTCCATCACGTAGGTCTCGCCATCGAAGTCGCGCAACTCCTTGCCGTCGGCCACCAGGGTGCCCACGCCGGTCTTGGTGAAGAAGGCCGGGATGCCGGCGCCGCCGGCGCGCAACTTCTCGGCCAGCGTGCCCTGGGGCGTGAACTCGAGCTGCAGTTCGCCGGCCAGGTACTGGCGCTCGAACTCCTTGTTCTCGCCAACGTAGCTGGAGATCATCTTGCTGATCTGGCGCGTCTCGAGCAGCTTGCCGAGGCCAAAGCCGTCGACACCCGCGTTGTTGGAGATCACCGTGAGGTTCCTGGCGCCGCTGTCGCGCAGGGCGTCGATGAGGGCCTCGGGAATGCCGCAGAGGCCGAA
>VFQP010001407.1_pt1 | contig 32414 bp, 33 predicted proteins | sample 3512351 | NCBI WGS metagenome assembly VFQP01 (sample SAMN10412372, study PRJNA504923) | tailings metagenome | isolation source: Relicate 1 Philex TSF1 revegetated site | place: Philippines: Tuba, Benguet | collected 2017-08-29
AAGTCGCCGGGTCCAGGGGCCGCCTGGCCCCTGGCGGGTGGGGTTCGGGGAGGGCGGAGCCCTCCCCGACGACCCGCCGCCCCCAACCACGGAGCCTCTGATGCCTCACGACGCGGGTTTCGCAGCGGCGTTGGCGGCCGGGCAGGGGCAGGTGTTGTGGCGGGAGCGGGTGGCGGATCTCGATACGCCCGTGGGGGCGTTCCTGCGGCTGGTGCAGGGGCGCCCGAATGCGTTCCTGCTGGAGAGTGTCGAGGGCGGCGCGGCGCGGGGGCGGTTCTCGGCGATCGGGCTGGCGCCGGACCTCGTCTGGCGGTGTCGGGACGGGCGGGCGGAGTTGAACCGCCATGCGCTGGCCGCGCCGCATGGCTTCGTGGCGGAGGAGGTGCCGCCGATAGAGAGCCTGCGGCGGCTGGTGGCGGAATGCCGGCTGCCGATGCCGGCGGGCCTGCCTTCGATCGCGGCGGGGCTGTTCGGCTTCCTGGGCTACGACATGGTCCGGCAGATCGAGCGGCTGCCGGCGAAGAACCGCGATGTGCTGGACATCCCCGAGGCGGTCATGTTCCGCCCGACGCTGGTCGCGGTGTTCGACCATGTGCGCGACACGCTGACGCTGGTGACGCCGGTCTGGCCCGAGCCCGGCCTTGATCCGGCGGCGGCGTGGGAGGCGGCGCAGGCGCGCCTGGATGAGGCGGAGGCCGCGCTGGATCGCCCGCTGCCGCGCCCGGCGCCGCCGGCGGTGCTGCCCGCCTTGCCGGCGCCGGCGTCGAATTTCACCAGGCAGGGCTATTGCGAGGCCGTGCTGCGGGCGAAGGAGTACATCGCCGCCGGCGATGCCTTCCAGATCGTGCCCTCGCAGCGCTTCAGCGTGCCCTTCGCACTGCCGCCCTTCGCGCTCTATCGCGCGCTCAGGCGGCTCAATCCCGCGCCCTATCTGTTCTTCCTCGATCTCGGCGGCCTGGCGCTGGTGGGGGCCTCGCCCGAAATCCTCGTCAGCGTGAAGCATGGCGAGGTGAAGCTGCGGCCCTTGGCCGGCACCCGTCCCCGGGGCGCGACGCCGGAGGAGGACCAGCGGCTGGAACGCGAATTGCTGGCCGACCCCAAGGAACTGGCGGAGCACCTGATGCTGCTCGATCTCGGCCGCAACGATGTGGGGCGCGTCGCGGAGATCGGCAGCGTGCGCGTGACGCAGCGCTTCCAAGTGGAGCGCTACAGCCAGGTCATGCACATCATGAGCGAGGTGGTGGGACGGCTGCGCCCGGGGCTCGATGCGCTGGATGCGCTGATGGCGGGCTTTCCGGCGGGCACGCTCTCCGGCGCGCCCAAGGTGCGCGCGATGGAGATCATCGAGGAGTTGGAGCCGAGCCGGCGCGGCACCTATGCGGGCGGCGTCGGCTATTTCGGCGCCGATGGCGACATGGACACCTGCATCGCGCTGCGCACCGCGCTGGTGAAGGATGGCGTGATGCATGTGCAGGCTGGCGCCGGCGTGGTCGCGGATTCCGACCCCGAGGCGGAGTACGCCGAGACGCAGCAGAAGGCGCGCGCGCTGTTCCGCGCCGCGGAGGAAGCGGTGCGCTTCGCGGCGGGGAAGCGATGACACCCTCGCCCGCTCGCCCTTCTCCCTCCCCCGCCTGCGGGGGAGGGAGAGCACATGACCACGCCGACGCGCGCCGAACGCCTGGCCCAGACGCTCGCCGACGAGATCGTCGCGGGCCGCCTCTCCCCCGGCACGCCGCTCGAGGAAATCCCGCTCGCGACCCAGCACGGCGTCTCCCGCACCCCGGTGCGGGAGGCGATCCGGCGCCTCGAAGCGAGCGGGCTCGTCCAGACGCGCCCGCGCCGCGGCGCCGTCGTCGCCCGGCCCGAGCCGGGCCGGCTGCGCGAGATGTTCGCGGTGATGACGGAGCTCGAGGCGCTGGCCGCCGCGGGTTGCGCGCGGGCGATGCGCCCGGAGGCGCGGCAGGCGCTGGAGGCGCTGCACAAGCGGATGGGCGCGATGGTGCGGGCGGGCGACCTGGCCGGCTATCGTGCCGCCAATGTCGCCTTCCACCAGGCGCTCTATGCGGGCGCGGGGAACGGCTATCTCGCGGAACTCGCGGCCGACACGCGCCGGCGGCTCGCGCCCTTCCGCGCCGCGCAGCTCGAAGCCGGGGACCGCCTGCGCCGCTCGCAGGAGGAGCATGGCGCGATCGTCACCGCGATCCTGCGCGGCGATGCGGAGGGCGCGGCGGCGGGGATGCGGGAGCATCTGGCGCTGACCGAGGCGGCCTGGGGGCGGATGATGGACCTGCTGATGGGCAGCGCGGGCAGGGATCTGCGCGTTTTCTAGTCACTTTCGGCGCGAAATCACCGCCGTGCATACATGATCCGCTGGCACGGGGATTGCTGATCTAGTCGGCATGACGCCGCCGGACGACCTCCCGCTCGACCGCGCCAGCCTGCACGCCGCCTATGCGGCCGGGCTGCGGCCGGAGGCCGTGCTCTCCCTGATCCGCCGCCGCCTCGCCGCGCTCGACGATCCCGGCATCTTCCTCGCGATGGCGGAGGATCTGCCGGCGCTGCCGCCCTTCGATCCCGCGCGCTTCCCGCTCTGGGGCCTGCCCGTCGCGGTGAAGGACAACATCAACGTCGCGGGGCTGCCGACCACCGCCGCCTGCCCCGCCTTCGCCTATCGCCCGGCGGCGGATGCGACCTGCGTGGCGAAGCTGCGCGAGGCCGGCGCGCTGATCCTCGGCAAGACCAATCTCGACCAGTTCGCGACGGGGCTGGTCGGCGTGCGCACGCCCTACCCCGCGCCGCGCAACGCCTTCGACGCCGCGCGCGTACCCGGCGGATCGAGCTCGGGCTCCGCCGTCGCGGTGGCGCGCGGGCTCGCGACGCTGGCGCTCGGGACGGACACCGCCGGATCGGGGCGCGTGCCCGCGGCGCTGAACGGGATCGTCGGCCTCAAGCCTTCGCTCGGCGCGGTCTCGACGCTCGGCGTAGTACCGGCCTGCCGCTCGCTCGACTGCGTCTCGGTCTTCGCGCTGACCGTCGAGGACGCCTGGGCGGGCTTCGCCGCGATCGCCGGCGAGGACGCGGCCGATCCGTATTCGCGGCCGATCCCGATCAAGCCGCCGTCGCGCGCCGCGCTGCCGCGCCGGATCGGGGTGCCGGCCACGCCCGAACTCGACGAGGAGCCTGCCCGCGCCGCCTGGGCCGCCGCGCGCGGCCGCCTCGCGGCGCTTGGCCTGGCGGCCGAGCCGGTGGCGATGGAGCCGTTCCACGCCGTCGCGCGGCTGCTCTATGACGGGCCCTGGGTCGCCGAGCGTGCGGCGGCCATCGGCGATTTCCGCGCCGCGCACCCGGACGCGCTGCATCCCGTGACGGCCGCGATCGTGGATGGCGCCGCGCGCTTCTCGGCCGTGGACGCCTTCCGCGGGCAGTATCGCCTGGCCGAATTGCGGCGCGCGACGGAGGCCGTGTGGCAGCGGGTGGAGGTGCTGGCAGTGCCCTCCGTGCCCTGCTTCCCGACGCTGGCCGAGGTCGCGGCCGATCCCTTCGGGCCGAATGCGCGGCTCGGCGCCTACACCAACTTCGTCAACCTGCTCGATCTCGCGGCGCTGGCCGTGCCCGGGCCGAGGCGGCCCGATGGCCTGCCGGCCGGACTCACGCTCATCGGCCCGCGCGGGTCCGATGCGCGGCTGGCCGCGCTCGGCGCGCGCTTCATGGACGCCGGCGCCGCCGAAAGCCGCGCCGCATGAGCGAGGCGATCGAGATCGCGGTGGTCGGCGCGCATCTGTCCGGCCTGCCGCTGAACCACGAGCTGACTTCGCGTGGCGGCGTGCTGTGCCGCGCTGCCACGACCGAGCCGAGCTATCGCTTCTACGCGCTCGCCGGCGGGCCGCCGCGCCGGCCCGGCCTGCTCCGCGTGGCCGACGGCGCGGGCTTCGCCATCGCCGCCGAGGTCTGGGCGCTGCCACCCGGGGGCTTCGCGCGCTTCGTCGCCGCGATCCCCGCGCCGCTCTGCATCGGCACGCTCCGTCTCGCCGACGGCACGCGGCCCAAGGGCTTCCTCGTGGAGCCCGAGGGGCTCCACGGCGCCGAGGAGATCAGCCGCTTCGGCGGCTGGCGCGCCTTCCTCCACTCCCTCATCCCCGCCTGAAAGGATTCGCCGACGATGCGCCGACGCCACCTGCTGCTCGCCGCCCCCGCGCTTCTTTCCGCGCCGCACCTCGCCAATGCGCAGGCGCAGCGCACCGTGAAGATGGGCTCGCTGCGGCTGATCCATTCGATGACGCCGCATTTCTACGAGCGCTTCCTGCCGCCGAACCTCCGCGTCGAGATCACCACCTTCGACAGCCCGACCGACGGCAAGAACGCCGTCGTCACGCGCAGCATGGATTTCGGCGGCTTCGGCATCGCCGCCGCGACGCTGGGTGCGGCGGCGGGCGAGCCCGTCGTCGTCGCCGGCGCCTTCTGCAACAAGGGCATGGGCGTGATCAGCCGGGCGGGCGGCGACATCCGCGCCATCGCCGACCTGCGCGGCAAGCGCGTCGGCATCTGGCCCGGCTCGACGCAGGAGGTGTTCATCCTGGAGCGCCTGCGCCAGTCCGGCATGACGATCCGCGACATCACCGCCGTGCGCGTGCCCTTCGGCGAGATGCACGCGATGCTCGCGCGCGGCGACATCGATGCCTATGTCGGCGCCGAGCCCGGGCCGGGGCTCTCGATCTCCTCGGGCGTCGGCCAGCTTGTCGAATACCCCTACGGTACCGCGATGGGCGGGCTCAACATGATCTGGGCGACGAGCGAGGCGATGGTCGCGCAGGATCCGGCGCTGATCCGCACCATGCTCGGCGTGCACCGCCGCGCCAGCGAATACATGATGGCGAACCCGCGCGAGGTGGCGGATGCCACGGTGCGGATCCTCGGCGCGCCGCGCGCGGCGGTGGAACAGGCGCTCGGCGCGGGCAATGTCGAATACATCTGGAAGCTGGACGACACCGTGCTGACGCAGTCGCGCACCTACGCGCAGCACATGCTGGAGCTCCGCCAGATCCGCCGCCTGCCGGACTTCGCCACCTTCCTCAATCCGCGCTTCTCCAACGAGGTGGCGATGGCCTGATGTCGGAGGCCGCGATCCCCGCACCGGCCGCGCTGCCGGCCGCGCGCCCTGCTGGCGCGCGGTGGGCTGCTCGGCTGAAGCCCGTGCTGCTCGCGCTGATCGTGCCGCTCGCGCTGCTGGCGGGCTGGCACTTCGCGGTGCAGGCGGGGATGACGCGGCTCATCCCCTCGCCGGCCGAGGTCGCCGAATACATGGTGGACTTCGCGGTGGGCGGCATCTGGGACGATGCCTTCTCCGCGACGCTGCATCTGCATCTCTGGGCGTCCATGCAGCGGGTCTATGGCGGCTTCTTCCTCGCCGCGCTGGTGGCGATCCCGCTCGGCCTGATGATCGGGCGGCTGCCGGTGGTGGCGCAGCTGCTCGATCCCTTCCTGCAATTGATGCGCCCGATCCCGGTGACGGCCTGGCTGCCGCTCTCGATGATCCTGTTCGGGCTCGGGCCGAAATCGGCCTTCTTCCTGGTCTTTCTCGGCGCCTTCTACCCGATCCTGCTCAACACCGTCTTCGGCGTGAAGAACGTGGAGCCGCGCCTGTTCGAGGCCGCCGCGATGCTCGGCTGCCGCGGCAACGCGCAGTTCTTCAAGGTGGTGCTGCCGGCGGCGCTGCCCTCCATCTTCACCGGGCTCCGCCTCGGCCTCGGCCTGGCGTGGTTCGTGATCGTGGTGGGCGAGATGACGGGCGTGCCGCAGGGGCTGGGTGCGGTCATCATGGATGGCCGCACGCTGAGCCGCACCGAGCTCGTCATCTGCGGCATGATCGTGATCGGCATCGCCGGCTTCATCTCCGATCGCCTTGTCGTCCTGCTGATGAACCGCCTGCTGCGCTGGAGCCCGATGCACCGTGGCTGAGATCCCCATCATCGAGGTCAGCCATGTCGGCAAGACCTATGTGCTGAACGACCAGCGGATCGAGGCGCTGCGCGACGCCAACCTGACGGTCCGCAAGGGCGAGTTCGTCTGCCTGATCGGCGCCTCGGGCTGCGGCAAGTCCACCCTGCTCCGCATCGTCGCCGGCTTCGAGCAGCCGACCGCCGGCGCCGCGCGGATGTGGGCGAAGCCGATCTCCGAACCGGCGCCCGACCGCGGCATGGTGTTCCAGGACTACGGCCTGTTCCCCTGGCTCACCGTGCGGGAGAACATCGGCTTCGGCCCGGCCTCGCGCGGCCGCCCCAAGGCCGAGGTGCGGGAGACGGTGGAGCGGTTCGTGGCACTCGTCGGCCTCACGCGCTTCGCGGATGCCTATCCGCACCAGCTTTCGGGCGGCATGAAGCAGCGCGTCGCGATCGCCCGGGTGCTGGCCAACGACGCCGAGATCGTGCTGATGGACGAGCCCTTCGGCGCGCTCGATGCGATGACGCGCGAGAGGCTCCAGGACGAGCTGCTCGATCTCTGGCAGCGCACCGGGCTCACCGTGCTGTTCGTCACCCATTCGATCGAGGAGGCGATCTTCCTCGCCGACCGCGTGGTGGTGATGGAGCCCGGCCCGGGCCGCATCGCGAGCGAGCACCGGATCGAACTGCCCCGCCCGCGCGACGTGTCCTCGCCCGAGTTCAACGAGGTGCGGCGCGACCTCTCTGCGCGGCTGCATTCGCACCACGCGAAGAAGGCGGCGTGATGAATCCCGAACGGAGGCTGCGCTACGCGGCCAGCATCGACCGCCCGAAGCTCGCGCTGCCCGGCGGCAAGTCCGTCGCCGTCTGGCCGGTGGTGAATGTCGAGCACTGGCTGATCGAGAACCCGATGCCGCGCCAGGTGCTGAGCCCGCCGACCGGCGCCGCGCTGCTGCCGGACGTGCCGAACTGGGCCTGGCACGAATACGGCATGCGCGTGGGTTTCTGGCGCCTCACGGCGCTGTTCGAGCGCCTCGGCATCCGCCCGACGCTCAGCGTCAACGCCTCCGTCTGCTCCGCCTATCCGCGCGTCGCGGCGGCGGCGCGCGACGCGGGGTGGGAGTTCATGGGCCACGGCTTCGTGCAGGTGCCGACCCACAAGGTCGCCGACCAGCGCGCGATGATCCACCAGGCGGTGGAGACGATCGGCCGCTTCACGCGCGAGCCCGTCCTCGGCTGGCTCGGCCCGGGGCTCACCGAGACGCTGGAGACCCCCGACCTGCTGGCCGAGGCCGGCATCCGCTACATCGCCGATTTCGTCGTGGACGACCTGCCGGCTCGGCTCGCCACCGCGCATGGAGAGGTGCTGACCATGCCCTACAGCGTCGAGCTCAACGACATCCCCGTGGCCATGATCCAGCACCACGGATCGGACGAACTCGCCCGCCGCGCGCGGCTGACGGCCGCGCGGCTGATCGCGGAAGCGCGGACGCAGGGGGCGAAGGTCATGTGCATCGCGATCCACCCCTACATCACCGGCGTGCCGCACCGCATCGCCGCGCTGGACGCGCTGTTCGAGGAACTGGCGGCAATGCCGGAGGTGGCGTTCATGCAGGGCCGCGAGATCCGGGATTGGTACCTGGCGAGCGACGATCCGACCTAGTCCTGCCCCCCGCATCGCTTCTCCCTCCCCCGCTTGCGGGGGAGGGCGCGTTTTAGCGGGCGAGGGCGCGCGCCACAGCCGCCACGCAGCGCTCGAACACCTCCAGGCTGTCGAAGGGCAGGTCGCGCGCCGGCAGGAAAACGGGCAGCCCGCCGCCCTGCTCCACCGCGCCCGGGATCATCAGGTTGTCCGGCAGGCCGAAGCCGCCGACCGTGAGCCCCGGCATCGGATCCGGGCACAGGCGCAGCAGCGCCGCGCTGCGTTCGGCGAACGACGTCGCCGTGTTGGAATAGGCGAAGATCGGCTTGCCGCGCCCGAGGAACCAGCCGAGCTCCACCAGCGTCCCCGCATCCGCGCTGGCGCCGCGGAAGGGCGTAAGGTTGGCGATCACGAGGTCCGCCCGCTCCATCATCGCGATGTCCTTGGCGAAGATGGTCCGCCAGGCCGTCTCCTGGTCCATCGCGGCAAGGCTCGCCACGTCCTCGTTCAGCGGCGGCAGCGCCGTGATTCCGTGCCGGGCGCAGATCGCCGCCTTGCGCGCGGCCTGGGCCGGCGCGTCGGGGAGGAACACATCTGGGCCTGCGAGATAGGCGAGCATGACGAAGAACTGAGCATCGGCCGTGCCGCCGGCGCAAGGGATCGCCGCGCGCCCCCTCGACAGCCCCGGCCCGTCTGCCAATCTCGCCCACCATGAGGCCCTTCGCGTGAAGCCCGCGCCGTTCGAGTGGCACGCGCCCGACAGCATCGCCGCGGCGCTCGCGCTCAAGGCGGCGCATGGCGAGGCGGCGCGCTTCCTCGCCGGCGGGCAGAGCCTGGTGCCGGCGATGAATTTTCGTGTGGCGCAGCCGGCGGTGCTGGTGGACCTCAACCGCACCGCCGGGCTCGACGGCATCGGCCATGAGCCCGACGGCACGCTCGTCATCGGCGCCATGGCCCGCAACGCGGCGATCGAGCGCAGCGCCGCCGCGCGGTCCCACCCCATCCTCGCCGAGGCGCTGCACGAGGTCGCGCATCCGCAGATCAGGAACCGCGGCACGCTCGGCGGCAATCTCAGCCACGCCGACCCGGCCTCCGAGATGCCGGCGGTGATGCTGGCGCTGGAGGCGCGGTTCCGCCTGTCGAGCGCGACCGGCCGGCGCGAGGTCGCGGCGCGCGATTTCTTCCTCGCCCCGCTGACCACGGCGCTCGCGCCCGAGGAGCTGCTGGGCGAGATCGTCCTTCCGCCGCTCCCGCCCCGCACCGGCACCGCCTTCCTCGAAGTCGCGCGGCGGCAGGGCGACTACGCGATGATGGGCGTGGCCGCCGTGGTCACGCTGGACGCGGCGGGACTCTGCACCTCGGCGCGGATCGCGCTCTGCAGTGCCGGCCCGACGCCGATGGCCGCACCCCGCGCCGCCGCCGCGCTGCACGGCACGCGCCTTGCCGAGGCGGACATTGCCGCCGCCGCCGAGCTGGCGCGGCAGGAGGTGGACCCGATGGGCAGCGTGCAGGCCAGCCCGGCCTATCAGCGCCATCTCGCCGGCGTGCTGACCGCGCGCGCGCTGCGGATCGCGAAGGCGCGCGCGGCATGAGGCACGCGGTCACCGTCACGGTGAACGGCACGGCGCATCGGCGCGAGGTGGAGCCGCGCCTGCTGCTCTCGGATTTCCTCCGCCACGAGCTCGGCCTGACGGGGACGCATGTCGGCTGCGAACATGGCGTCTGCGGCGCCTGCACCATCCGCCTCGACGGCGCGCCGGTGCGGTCCTGCCTGATCTTCGCCGTGCAGGTGGACGGCCAGGCGATCGAGACGGTGGAGGGCCTCGCCCCGCGCGGCGAACTCTCGGTGCTGCAACAGGCCTTCCGCGACGCGCATGCGCTGCAATGCGGCTACTGCACGCCCGGCTTCCTGATGACGATGACCGCCTTCCTGGAGGAAACGCCCGATCCCACCGAGGACCAGGTCCGCCACGCGCTGTCCGGCAATCTCTGCCGCTGCACCGGCTACCAGCACATCGTGGAGGCCGTGCTGCTCGCGGCGCGGAGGATGCGCGGCTGATGGAAACGCGCCATGTCGGCCGCCCGCTGACGCGCAACGAGGACCCGCGCCTGCTGACGGGCCGCGCGCTCTTCGTGGACGATGTCGAGCGGCCGGGGATGCTGCACGCCGCCTTCCTGCGCAGCCCGCATGCGCATGCGGAGATCGTCTCGCTCGATCTGTCGGCGGCGCGGGCGCGGCCGGGCGTCCACGCCGTCATCGTCGCGGAGGATCTCGGCGAATACTGGAAGCCCGGGCCGCTGCTGGTGCCGCCGCCGCCGATCGCGGGGATGACCTTCCGGCAGAACTGCCAGGTGCCGCTGGCGAAGGGCGTGGTGCGGCATCTCGGCGAGCCCGTCGCGATGGTGGTGGCGGAATCCCGCTACATCGCCGAGGACGCGCTCGGCGACATCCTGGCCGCGTATCGCCCGCTGCCGGTGGTGGGCGAGCTCGAGGCCGCGCTCGCCCCCGATGCGCCGCGCGTGCATCCGCACCTGCCCGACAACATCGCCGCCGAGGTGGTGCAGCGGAAGGGCCGCGAGGGCTACCAGGCCGCGCGCGCCCGCGCTGCGCATGTGATCCGCCGCCGCTTCCGCTACGACCGCGGCGCCTCCATCCCGATGGAGACGCGCGGCATCGTCGCGGAGTGGGATGCGAAGGCCGACCGGCTGACGGTGTGGGACACGACCCAGGCGCCGGTCGTCATCCGCAACGGGCTCGCCGCCATGCTCGGCCTGTCGGAGCGCCAGGTGCGGGTGATCGCGCCCTTCATCGGCGGCGGCTTCGGCCCGAAGATGATGATGTTCTACCCGGAGGAGGTGCTGATCCCCTGGATCGCGATGCGCCTCGAACGGCCGGTGAAGTGGATCGAGGACCGGCTCGAGCACTTCACCGCCACCACCCATGAACGCGGCCAGATCCACGACGCGGAGATCGCGCTCGACGCGGAAGGCCGCATCCTCGGCCTGCGCGACGACTTCCTGATGGATACCGGCGCCTACAACCCCTATGGCCTGACCGTGCCGCTCAACAGCCAGTGCACGCTGCTGAACTGCTACGACATCCCGACCTACGAATCCCGCTTCCGCGCCATCTACACCAACCGCACCCTCGTCACGCCCTATCGCGGCGCCGGCCGCCAGCACGGCATCTTCGTGATGGAACGCCTGCTCGATGCGGCGGCGCGCGAGATCGGGCTCGACCGCGCCGAGATCAGGCGGCGCAACCTGATCCCCCCCGACCGCTTCCCCTACCGCAACGAGGTGATCTACCAGGATTTCGCGCCGCTCACCTATGACAGCGGCAACTACGCGCCCATCCTCGACAAGGCGCTGGCGGCGATCGGCTACGCCGATTTCCCGGCCGAGAAGGAAGCGGCGCGCGCGCAGGGACGAAGGCTCGGCCTCGGCATCGTGATGTATGTCGAGGGCACGGGGATCGGCCCCTATGAGGGCGCGCGCATCCGCGTGCAGGCGAGCGGCAAGGTCACGCTCGCCACCGGCATCGGCACCCAGGGCCAGGGCCACGCCACCGCCTTCGCCCAGGTCGTCGCCGAGCAGCTCGGCTGCGATCCGCGCGACGTGGAGGTGACGACGGGCGACACCGACCAGTTCGACTGGGGCGTCGGCACCTTCGCCAGCCGCGGCGCGGTCGTCGCCGGCGCCGCGACGCATGAGGCGGCGAAGGCGGTGCGCGCGAAGATCCTCAAGGCCGCCGCCGCGCATTTCGAATGCGCCGAAGCCGATCTGGAGATCGCCGACGGCAAGGTCGCGATCCTCGGCGTGCCGGAGAGGCACATTTCGCTCGGCGCGCTGGCGCAGCTCGCGAATCCCATGCGCGGCGCGGTGAAGCCGGGCACGAAGCCGGGGCTGGAATCCACGCAGTATTTCGGCCCGGAGATGGGTGCGACCGCCGCCGGCGCGCATGCGATGGTGATCGAGATGGATGCCGAGACGCTCCGCCCCACCATCCTGCGCTATGTCGTGGTGCATGATTGCGGCACGGTGCTGAACCCGCTGATCCTCGCCGGCCAGATCCAGGGCGGCGTCGCGCAGGGCATCGGCAACGGCTTCTTCGAGCAGCTCGCCTGGACCGAGGACGGCCAGCTCCTCAACGCCTCGCTCGCCGACTACCTGATCCCGACCGCGCTCGACGTACCGCGGATGGACCTGCACCACACCGTCACGCCCTCGCCGCTCAACCCGCTCGGCACCAAGGGCGCGGGCGAGGGCGGCGCGATCCCGGTCGGCGCGCTGTTCGCGCAGGCGATCGAGGATGCGCTCGACCTGCCGGCGCTCGGCATCGAGATTTCCGAGATTCCGCTCTCGCCTTCGCGGCTCTGGGAGATCGTGCAGGGCGGCTGACGCGCCGCGCTATCGCCGCCGCTCCCGCGCGAACACGCAGACCAGCCCGCCGCCCGGCGGTCCCTGGTGTTCCGCGCCGCCGCTGACGAACACCCGCCCATCGCCCGCCACCGCCGCGACGATCGCGCCCAGCGCGCCGCGCAGATGCCGCTGCGCGTCGAGATCGGTGTCGCCCAGCATCGTGTGCCGCTGCCCGCGGATCGCGCCCGAGCGGTCCGGCTCCCCCTTCGCGATCACGCCCAGCACCTCCCCGGGTGCCGCGGCGAAGGCGGCCTGCACGCCGGCGAGATCGAGCAGGTCGCGCATCGGCGCGACCCCCGCCGCGATGCCCTCCGCCCAGCCTTCCGCCCGGCCGAACACCACCACCTCGTTGCAGGTCACCTCGACGCCGGAGGAGACCGAGGCGCGGTTCGAGAAGAGGGTGAAATCCGCCAGCAGCGCGTCCTCCGCCGCCCGCGCGGCGGGAATCTCACCGAGCGCCAGGCCGACGCCGAAAGCCGCGGCGGCGCGCGAATAGGCCATCAGCGCCTTGGCATCGCGGGTCCGCGCGGCCCCGTCCGGCGCGGGCGGCGCCGGCGCCTTCACCTGCACCAGCGCGACATCCTCGGCACGTGCGATCCCGGCCTCGGCCATTGCCGCCTGCACCGCCGCCGCCACCGAGGCGATCTGCGCCGCGCGCCCCACCTCCGCCGCCGGACAGGGGGGCGAGAAGGCGGCGCCGAGCGCGAGTCCGCGCTCCCCCGGCGCCGCCCCGGCGCTCACCGAGAAGACGAGATAGTGCGGGCTGAGCGCCCCTTCCGTCCCGCCCGAGAGCACGCAGGGGATGCGCGCGGCGACCGCCGCCGGCGCCTCGCCCAGCCGCTCCGCCAGCAGCAGCATGAGGGATTGGGTGAAATAGCCGCGCGTGAAGTCGTTCAGGCCGCCATTGCCCTCGGTCTTGCCGATCACGGCGCGGATCTCCCCCACCCCGACCGCGCCGGTGCCGATCAATTCCCCGAGCGCGGAGACGTCGCCGGGATGCGCCATGGGCAGGCGATGGATGGCAAGTTTCGGCATCCGCACAAGATAGCCGAAGCGGCGCATGGCTTGCACGCCCCGGGCCTCGGGGCCAGAACGGAAGACGGCATGCGGATCGGGATCATCGGGACCGGCGTGGCAGGGAGCCTGCTGGCGGAGGCGCTCAACGGCGCCCCCGGCATCACGCTCGCCGCCTTCGAGCGCGTCGCCGCCGGCGAGCATGCGGAAGCCGGCACCGGTCTCAATGTCGGCCCGAACGCGATGAAGGCGCTGCGCCTGCACCTGCCGGCGCGCCATGCGGCGCTCCGGGCCGCCTCGCTGCCCTGGCGGCGCTGGTTCGTGGACCTTGCCGAAGGCGCGCGCCTGCTCGACCTCGACCTGCTCGACGTCGCGGAGGAGCCCGGGATGCGCATCCGCTGGTCGGAGCTCTATCGGCTGCTGCGCGCGCCGCTGGCAGGCTGCACGACCAATGGGCACGCGCTGGAGGCGATCGAGGAGGATGCGGCCGGCCGCCTGGTGCCGGTGTTCCGCGCCGGCGGCGAGTTCGTCCGCCATGGCGGCTTCGACCTGCTCGTCGGCGCCGATGGCCGCTATTCGCGGCTGCGCGCGCTGACCTGCGGGGAGCCGGCGGCCAACCCGCTCGGCGTCTGCATCTGGCGGCTGCTGGTGACGGACGCCGAGGACTGCCCCTATGACGACTACGGCCAGTGGTTCAACGGCAATGCGCGGCTGCTCTCCTTCCGCGTGCCGGGCGGCGCGGTCTACATCGCCGGCACCTTCCCGCTCCCTGGCCCCTTCCCCCTCCAGGGCGAAGACCGCATCCCGCCCGCGATGCAGACCATCGAGGGCCAGCGCGCGCTGTTCACCCCCGCCTCCGGCACGCCCTCGCCGGCCGTCGCCTGGATGCTGGACCGGATCGCGGCGCATTTCGCGGACATCCACTGGGCGCGCTCGGCCACCATTCCCCTGCTGCGCCATGATCCGTCGGGGCGCGCCCTGTTCCTGGGCGATGCGGCGCAGGCGATGGTGCCGACCCTCGGGCAGGGCGCGACGCAGGCGGTGGAATGCGGCGTCGTCGCGGGCCTGGTGCTTCGCCGCGGCGGCACGGCGCGCGATGTGGCGACGGTGCGCGATCCGCGCGTCGCCTTCGTCCGGCAATTCTCGCTGGAGGCCTCGGACACGCTGGTGCCGGGCGCCGATGTCGTGGCCGGCACGCGGGCCAAGCTGACGCCCGGCTTCCTCGGCAAGCTCCGCCGCACCTATACCGAGCTCGCCTGAGCGGGGTTATCCTGCCCGCGAAGGCGCGGGAGGAAGGCGATGGACTGGCCGGCACGCATCGGCGACGAGGCCGAGCTCGAAGAGGTGATGAGCCGCCCCGACCCGGCGCTGGTGGCCGATCTCGCCGCCGTGCCGGGCGACCTGCTTGTCCTCGGCGCGGCCGGCAAGATGGGCCCGACGCTCTGCCGGCTCGCGAAGCGCGCCGATCCTGCGCGGCGCGTGATCGCCGTTGCCCGCTGGTCGGAGCCCGGGCTGCGCGAACGCATGGAATCCTGGGGGATCGAGTGCCTGGCGGCGGAGCTGACCGACCGCGCCGCGCTCGCCGCCCTGCCGGATGCGCCGAACGTGGTCTTCATGGCGGCGCGCAAGTTCGGCTCCACCGGCAACGAGGCGCTGACCTGGGCGATGAACGTGCTGCTGCCCGGCATGGTCGCGGAACGCTGGGCGGCGTCGCGCATCGTCTTCTTCTCCACCGGCAATGTCCTGCCGCTCTCGCCGCTCGCCGGCGCCGCGCCGGACGAATCAACGCCCCCCGCGCCGCTCGGCGAATACGCCGCAAGCTGCCTGGGCCGCGAGCGCGTGTTCCAGCACGCCGCCGCCGCGCGGGGGACGCGCTGCTTCGGCATCCGGCTGAACTACGCGATCGACCTGCGCTACGGCGTGCTGCACGACGTGGCCACGAAGGTCTGGACCGGCGCCAGAGTGCCGCTCGCGATGGGCCATGCCAATGTGATCTGGCAGGGCGACGCGAATGCCTGGACGCTGCGCGCGCTGCGTCATGCGGATGCCGCCTGCCCGATCATGAACGTCACGGGGCCGGAGACCGTCTCCATCCGCTGGCTCGCGGGGCGCTTCGGCGCGCTGCTGGGCAAGCCGCCGGTGCTGGACGGGCAGGAGGCGCCGGAGGCGCTGCTCTCCAACGCCGCCTGGGCACATGCGCTGTTCGGCTATCCGCGCGTGCCGCTGGAACGCCTGATCCATTGGGTGGCGGACTGGGTGCAGCGCGGCGGCCGCGCGCTCGGCAAGCCGACCAAGTTCGAAGTGCGGGACGGGAGGTTCTGATGGGCCTGCGATGGGAGGACTGGCCCGCCGGCCTCGTCGAGCGGCTGCGCGCCGGCTGCGTCATCCCGGCGCATCCGCTGGCGCTCGATGCGGCGCGCAGGCTCGATGCCCGCCGCCAGCGCGCGCTGTCGCGCTACTATCTCGATGCGGGATCGGGCGGGCTCGCGGTGGGTGTCCACACCACGCAATTCGCGATCCGCGAGGTCGGGCTGTTCGAGCCGGTGCTGCGGCTGGCCGCCGAGGCCGCGGCCGAGCGCGCGACGCCGCCGATCCTGATCGCGGGCGCGATCGGCCGCACGGAGCAGGCGGTGCGCGAGGCCCGGCTCGCGCGCGATCTCGGCTACCACGCCGTGCTGCTCTCGCTCGCCGCCTGGAAGGGCGCGGCCGAGGACGAGATCGTCGCGCATTGCGCGGCGGTCGCGGCCGAGATGCCGCTCGTCGGCTTCTATCTCCAGCCGGCGGTGGGTGGCGTGCGCCTGGCGGCTTCGTTCTGGCGCCGCTTCGCCGCCATCCCGAACGTCGTCGCGATCAAGATCGCGCCCTTCAACCGCTATGCGACGCTGGATGTCCTGCGCGGCGTGCAGGAGGCGGGCGCGGAGGATCGCATCGCTCTCTACACCGGCAATGACGACCACATCGTGGCCGACCTGCTGACGCCCTTCGATCTCGGCGGGCCGAAGCCGCTGCGCATCGTCGGCGGGCTGCTCGGCCACTGGTCGGTCTGGACACGCGCCGCGGTGCGGCTGCTGGAGCGCTGCGCCGCCGTCGGCGACGGCCCGATCCCGCGCGACCTGCTCGCGCTCGATGCGCAGGTGACGGAGATGAACGCGGCGGTGTTCGACGTCGCGCATGATTTCCACGGCGTCATCGCCGGCTGCCACGAGGTGCTGCGGCGGCAGGGGCTGCTGGAGGGGATCTGGTGCCTGGATGCGCGCGAGGGTCTGTCGCCCGGCCAGGCAGACCTGCTGACGGCGGTTGCGCAGCGCTATCCGCATCTGACGGATGATGCGTTCGTGCGGGAGAATCTGGCCAGGTGGCTGGGCTGACGGATGCTGAGCGCTGCGCCGGGTCGGGACCGCGCCGCCTTCGAGGCCGAACTGGCCGAGCGGACAGGCGCCGTTCTTGCCGCTCATCCGACGATCCCGGATCATCGCGAGCGGTTTCCCTGGTTGACGGGCGGCCTCGGCGACCCATTCGCGCCATGCTGGTTCATCGCAGAGAACCCGAGCCTCAGCCAGTTGGAGAAGCTGCAGCGGCAATACGGCGAGACCCTAACCGCCGACCACCAGTGGTTCGCGAGCAACGGCGACAGGCTGTTCCGCGAAGCGCTCGTCGAGGCCGGCTTAAAGAGCAACGGGGCGATGGAAGCCGGCGGGTGGCGCTGCTACGTTACAAACTTGATGAAGGGGGTCGCATACGCCGGGGAGTGGAAGCGGCACGGCACCGACATGCACCGTGCAGCAGCGGTTGCCTGGCAGCCAGTCCTTGAATGGCAGCTATCAGTCGGCCGGCCGCGGCGCGTGGTGCTGATGGGCAAGACGCGTGTCGTACCACTTGCCCGATTCCTCGCCAGACAGAACGGACTGGTTCTCCCGGCCGTTGAGGAACTGGATCACTATAGCTACGTCGCCCTAAATGCGACCCGCGACGGCTTGCCACCGATGCACCCGGATCGCGTCGCCGCCTACAAGGCTTCAATACGCGCGATCGCTGAACGCGCTGCCAGCGATACGGCTTGACCCATCGGCACACGCGCCATCACGGCCAAGCCGCCTTCGGCATCGCTTCCATCGCCGCGCAGTCGGGCTCGGTCGCCGCGCCGAGCCCCGGCACCTCGAGCGAGCCGATATCGAGCAGCCCGTCGCGGATCGCGAGCCGCGGCCCGCGCGGCGTGTCGGCGTAGAGATCGGGATGCGCCTCCATGAAGCGCACCGCCTCCGCTTTCGGCCGGCCGCTGAAGCCATCCACGAAATGATGGCCGTTGCGCTCCACATGCGGCAGGCCGAGCAGCGCGACCAGCGCGAGATCCTGCTGCACGCACACGCCGGCCAGCGTCGTCAGGTCCTCGGCCGACATGAAATACCGCTCGCGCCCCTCGGCGTCGTTCCAGGCGCGGCAGCGCGCGAGGTTGACCAGGCTGCGCCACACCCCCTTGCACGCCTTGGACGACACGCCGGCATAGCCCAGCGCGCGGCCGGTGACGAAGGCGTCGAGCGGGCCGTCGGACTCGTCGATGATCACCGGCCGCTCCGCCGCCAGCGCCCCCATCCCCGTCTCCAGCGCGCGCGCGCGCTTCACCGGCTGCTCGATGTAGAGGATGGACCGGCAGAGCCGCGCCAGGCGCGGTTCCGCCTGCATCGCGCGCCACAGCGCCAGCGCGCCCTCCGCATCCTCGTACTGCTCGTTGCCGTCGAGGCTCGCATGGTAGCCGCCATGCAGCCGGTCGAGCACGCCGGCGATGCGGCAGAGCCGGTCCACATCGGCCGCGACATGGCCGCCGACCTTGAGCTTCCAGTAGCGGTGGCGATAGGTCGCGGCGACCTCCTCCAGCGTCTCCGGCAGCCCATCCTCCACGCGCTCCGCCTGGTCCGCCGCGGTGATCGGGTCCACGAGGCCGACGGTATGCCGCGCATGCAGGCGCCGCAGCGGATCGAGCCCGGCGAGGAAGTCCGCGAAGTCGAAGCCGGCAAGGTCGGGCGCCACCGCATGCGGCGCCATGCCGCCGATATTGGCGCGCATCCCCGCGAAGAAGCAGAGGCCCTTCGCCTTGAGCAGCGCATCCAGCATCGCGCGGTCCAGCAGCGCGCGGCCATAGCTCGCGACCAGCGGGTTCAGCCCTTCGGCCGCGCCGGCCGCCGTCACCGCCGCGTAGGTGTCGGCGAAATGGCCGAAGGCGGTGTTCGCGCCCGCGGCCAGCGTCGCGGCCTCGGCGAGTTCCAGCGCGCGGCGGAGTTGATGCTCGTTCTGCGCGTCGGACAGGCCAGGATCCTTGTCGAACCACTTGGCCGCGAGCGTCTCCGCCGCGATCCCCCAGTGCTCGCTGCCGTCCTCCAGCCGGATGCGCGCGCGCAGCACCGCCTGGCGGCCATGCGTCACCGTGATCACGCCGAAGCGGAAGGGCAGGCGCAGCCGGAAGGGCCATTCGAAGCGCTCGGTGGCGAGCAGGCGGAACTTCATGCGTCGCGTTCCTCGATGCCGCGCAGATAGCCGATCGCGCGCGCCGCGCAGGTCGGGCCGTCGGGATGGTAGTCGAAGGGCTCGACGGCGCAGAAGCCGGCGTAGCCCGTCTCGCGCAGCGCGCGCAGGATGGGCGCGAAGCGATCGTCCCCCTGCCCCGGGCCGCGGCGGTTGCGGTCGTTCAGATGCACATGCGCGACCCAGCCGCCGGGCACGAAGCGCCGCAGCAGCGCCTCCGCGCTCTCCGTCTCCCCATTCCCCGCCGCACTCGCATCCAGCATGGTCCTGAGCGCCGGATTGCCGATGCGCGCGACGATGCCGGCCGCCTCCTCCACGCCCGTCGCCCAGTTGGTCTGGCGCGCATCGAGCGGCTCCAGGCAATAGGTCAGCCCGTGCTGAGCCGCCCATTCGCCCGCCTTCGCCATCGCCGCCTCGGCGCGCGCCGCATCGCCATCCGCCGCCAGCATCCGCTGCTTCGGCGAGCCATGCACCAGCAGCGTCGCGCCGAGATCGGCCGCGAGCCCGATCAGCCGCTGCATCACATCGAGCGTGCGCGCGTGCAGCGCGGCCTCCGTGATCGAAAGCCCCGCAGGCACCACCAGCAGCCAATGCAGCGAGGTGATCGGCGCGCCCTCGGCTTCCGCGATGCGGCGCAGCTCCGCGCGGCGCGAGGCGGGCAGCAGATGCGGCGCCTCGGCATCCAGCGTGAAGGGCGCGACCTCGAGCCCCGCATAGCCGAGCCCCGCCGCCAGCCGCGCCTGCTCCACGAAGGGAAGGCCGGCGATCACCTCGTTGCACAGCGCGATGCGCATCACACCTCCACGACCCGCCCTTCATGCGCGGAACGCCGCGCCGCGTCCAGGATGGCGAGCGGCGCGACGCCGCCTTCCACCAGCCCCGGCCCCTGCGGCATCCGCGTCGCGACCGCGCGGAGGAAGGCCGCGAGTTCCGCCGCGACCACCTCCACCGGATCGGCCGCCGGCACCGCCGCCACCTCGCGTGGCGCATGGCGCGGCAGCCAGGCGCCGCCGGCAGCGGGCTCGTGCCGGCCACGCCGAATCAACAACCGCTCCGTCGCGAAATCGACCTCCGCCAGCGCCTCCCGCCCCGCCACCGCGAGGAGCTTGCGCGTCTCGGCACCGGGAACGACGGCGTCGTCATGCTCGCCCGGTAGCACGCAGCCGGCCTCGATGAAGCCCGTCAGGCCCGAGGGGAACAGCAGGTGGATCAGCGCCAGGTCCTCCCGGCCGCGCCGCAGCGGATCGGCCAGCGTCGCGAAGACGCGCGCGGGTGCCTCGCCGGCCAGCCAGGGCAGCAGGTCGGCGAAATGCACCGCGTCATTCAGCAGCGCGCCGGAATCGCCGCGCGCGCGCTTGAGGCCGCTCATCCGCGCCGAGAGGTGATGCAGCGCGCCGAATTCGCCGGCGCGGATCATGGCGTGCAGCGCCCGCGCCTTCGGATGGAAGCGGAAATAGAGCCCGACCTGCGCGATCCGCCCGCGATCCTCCGCCAGCCGCGCGAGCGCGGCGCTCTCCGCCGCATCCAGCGTCGCAGGCTTTTCCAGGAACAGGTCGCGCCCGGCGCGCAGCACCGCCTCCGCCAGCGCGGCATGGGTCGCCGGCGGCGTCGCCACGATCGCCGCCTCGCAGGCCGCGAGCCCGGCCTCCATCCGGTCCACGAAGCGCAGCCCCGGAAGCGCCTCGCGCGCCGCCGGATCGGGGTCGAAGCCCAGCGCCGCCACGCCGAGCCGCGCCAGCGCCGCCGCATGCACCCGCCCGAAGGCCCCGCAGCCGATCAGCAGCACCCGCGCCATGCGCGGCAGCGAAGGACGCGCCCGCCGCCCGGTCAAGCTTGACCCGCCCCGCGCGCCGCCCGAGCCTCGGCCCCTGATGCAGATGCGACCGCTCACGCCAGGGGACCTGCCGCGCGCCGGCGCGCTCTCGGCCCGTGTCGGCTGGAACCAGAACCTGGCCGATTGGCGCCTCTTCCTCGACCACGGCAGCGCCGTGGCGATGGATGACGGCGATCCCGACTGCCTGGCTGCCACCGCCGCCGTGCTGCCCTTCGGCGCCGATCTCGCGTGGATCTCGATGGTGCTCGTCCGCCCGGATCGCCGCCGGCAGGGCCTCGCGACGCAGCTCATGCGCTGGGCCATCGCGCGGCTCGAGGGCACGCGCTGCATCGCGCTCGATGCCACGCCGGACGGGCGGGAGGTCTATCGCCGGCTCGGCTTCGCCGATGTGTTCGGCTTCACGCGCTGGCACCTGCCGCACGCCCCCGCGGCGCCCGCCATCCCGACGCGCCCGATCGCGGAAGCCGACTGGCCCGCGCTGCGCGCCACCGATGCCGCCGCCTTCGGCGCGCCGCGCGAAGTCCTGCTGCGCGCCTTCGCCGCGCGCGCGCCGGGTGCGGGCTGGATCGCCGCGGATGGCAGCGGCTTCGCGCTCGGCCGCGACGGGCTGCGCGGGCCGGAGATCGGGCCGGTCGTCGCGCGCGACGAAGCGACCGCGCTCGCCCTCATCGCCGCCGCATCGCGCGCCATCGGCCCCGCGATCCTCGATCTCCGCGACGAGGCCGCGCCGATCGCGCAGGCGCTCCGCGACGCGGGCGGCGAGCCGCGCCGGCCCTTCACCCGCATGGCGCGCGGCGCCGCGCCGCCCGGCAACCCGGGCCGGCTCTTCGGCATGGGCGGGCCCGAGTTCGGTTGACGCCCCCGCCGCGCTTCCGCACCATCGGCGAACCGGGCGGTTACCGTCATGGGAGGAAGGACAGAATGAGCACCTCACGCAGAACCCTGCTCGCGGCCGGCGCCGCCGCGCTCGCCATGCCCCGCCTCGGCGCGGCGCAAGGCGCCTGGCGGCCGGACCGGCCGGTGACGATCATCGTCCCCTGGGCCGCCGGCGGCTCCACCGACCAGATGGTGCGCCTCGTGGCACCCGAGCTCGAAGCCGCGATCGGCCAGCGCTTCGTGGTGGTGAACCAGCCCGGCGCCTCGGGCTCCATCGGCACGCGCAACGCGATGGAAGCGGCGAAGGACGGCCTCACCTGGGCCGCCGGCGCGGCGGTGGATGTCGGCTGCTACAAGGTGCTCGGCCTGCTCGATACCGCGCTCGCGGACTGGAACCTGTTCTTCGCGGTGGCGAATGTGAACATCCTCGTCGCCAACCCGCAGGCCGGCATCCGCGATTTCGGCGCGGCGATGGAAGCCTTCCGCAGCCGCGGCGCCAGCCTCGCCGTGGCCACCGCGGGCGTGAGCTCGGCCGGCCACAACATGATGTCGGCGATCCGCGCCAACACGAACATCCAGTACCGCCACGCCACCTATGACGGCGGCAACCCGGCGATGATCGCGACCGTCTCCGGCGAGACGCCGATGGGCGCCGTGCTGCTGGTGGAAGCCGCGGAGATGATCCGGGCGCGCCGCCTGATCCCGCTCGCGGTGCAGGCGCCGCAGGCGGTGACGCTGCAGGGGCATGGCGAGATCCCCTCGATCACCCGCTGGCTGCCGAACATCCCCGCGCCGCTCAACTATTTCGGCATCTGGTGCCAGAAGGGGACGCCGCAGAACGTGGTGGACACGATGGGCCAGGTCTGGCGCGAGAAGATCGCCAACAGCCAGCGCCTGAAGGACTACGCCGCGCAGCGCGCCGCGATCTTCTCGCCCATCCACGGCCAGGAAGCGCATGACGAGGCGTGGAAGATGGTCCGCCAGACCGCCTGGCTCTACTTCGACGGCGGCACCGCGCGCGTGAGCCCGGACACGCTCGGGATCCAGCGCCTTTGAGCGATGAGGCGCAGAGCCCGCTCCAGGGGGATCGGGCTCCGCTGCCGCCGCGGGCGGATCTCTACACCGCGGCGGTGCTGCTGGCCTTCGGGCTCGGCGTGATGGCGCTGGCCTGGAACATGCCGACCTTCGTCGAACAGTCGCGCACCGGCCTCACCGCGCCCGGCATCGTGCCGGGCTTCCACGCGACCGTGATCTCGCTGCTCGCCATCGTGCTCGGCCTGCGCGCGGTGCGCCGCGGCGCGCTGCGCCAGGCCGCCGCCGCCGGCGCGCGGCCGGCCGGCGATGCGCGCCGCCTGCTGACCGCGGCGGCGCTCGGCGTGCTCTATGCCGGCGTGCTCGTCGGCCGCCTGCCCTTCTGGGCGGCGACCGCGCTCTTCGTCTTCGCCTTCACCACCGCCTTCGAATGGGAGCAGGGCCCGGCGGGACGCCTGCGCCGCATCCTCGAAGCCGCCGCCCTCGGCCTCGGCACCGGCATCGCCGTCATGCTCGTCTTCGAGCGCATCTTCCTGGTCCGCCTGCCTTGACCGACCCGATCTCGATGCTGGGCGCCGGCTTCGCCCATGTGTTCCAGGGCGGGGCCGCGTTCCACGCGCTCTGGGCGGTGCTCATCGGCATCCTGATCGGCGCGCTGCCGGGACTGACCGCGACGATGGGCGTGGCGCTGCTGACCACGCTCACCTTCACCATGGGCGCGAACGTGGCGATGCTCGTGCTCGTCTGCGTCTATGTCGGCGCGATCTATGGCGGCTCGCGCTCCGCGATCCTGCTCAACATCCCCGGCACGCCGGCCTCGGCCGCCTCCACGCTCGATGGCTTCCCGCTCGCGCGGCAGGGCCTCGCCGGCCGCGCGATGGGCATCTCCACCCTCGGCTCCTGGATCGGCACGCTGTTCGGCACGCTGATCCTGGCGCTCTTCGCGCCCACCTTCGGCGAATTCGCGCTGCAATTCGGCAGCTACGAGATGTTCTGGGTGGCGATGTTCGGCATCGTCATCGCCGGCTCGCTCTCCGGCGGCGATCCGCTCAAGGGCTACATCGCCGGCTTCCTCGGCCTGCTCGTCGCGACCATCGGGCAGGAGGCGAACCACGCCTATCCGCGCTTCGCCTTCGGCACCACCGACCTCGCCGGCGGCCTCGGCCTGCTGCCCGTGCTCGTCGGCGTCTTCGGCGTGGCGGAGGTGCTGAACGCCATGCGCGGCCCGGCCGTGCGCGCCGCCTCCTCGAAGCTCGACAGCGTGATCCCCCGCGTGAAGGATGTCGCGCAGTACTGGCGCACCATCCTCCGCTCCGGCGCGCTCGGCACCTTCATCGGCGCCATGCCGGGCCTCGGCGAGGACATCGCCGCCTGGACCAGCTACGCCGCCGCGAAGCGCGCCAGCGCGGAGCGCGAGAAGTTCGGCCGCGGCAGCGTCGAAGGCCTGATGGCCGCCGAGACGGGCGAGAGCGCCTGCGTCCCCGGCGCGATCATCCCCGTCCTCACGCTCGCCGTCCCCGGCAGCGCGCCGGCCGCGGTGCTGATGGCCGCGATGATGATCCACGGCCTCAACCCGGGCCCGATGCTCGCGATCACCGCGCCCGAATTCATCTACCAGATCGTCGCCATGCTGGTGATCGCGGACATGGTGAAGCTGGTCTACGGCCTCGTCCTGGTCCGCCCGCTGCTCTGGGTGCTGCTGATCCCCCGCGCGCGGCTGATGCCGATCGTCTTCGTGCTCTGCACCGTCGGCGCCTTCGCCATCACCTCCCGCCTGTTCGACATCTGGGTGATGCTCGGCGCGGGGCTCGTCGGCTTCATCCTGCGCGAACTGCGCTTCCCGATGGCGCCCCTCGTGCTCGGCATCGTGCTCGGCGACCTGCTCGACAAGAACCTGCTGCGCGGCCTCACGCTCTCCGGCGGCGACCTCACGCCCTTCTTCACCCGCCCGATCAGCGCCACCCTCTGCATCCTGACCCTCGCGGCGGCCGCGTGGTCCATCCCGGGCCTGCTGAGACGACGCGGATCGGGCTGAGGCGGGTGTTTGCGGGGAGGGCTCCGCCCTCCCCGGACCCCTCCCGCCAGGGGCCAGGCGGCCCCTGGACCCGGCGACTTTTCATGGCTGGGATGGGGAGGGGGCCTCGAGCGCACACCCTTGACGAAGGGCACCACCGGCCCCCTCCCCATCCCAGCCATAAACTCATGGGTTCCAAGGGCCCGCTGGCCCTTGGTGGGGTGGGTCCGGGAGGGGCGAAGCCCCTCCCGCGAACGCCTCGCCCCCAGGCCGACCCGCGTCAGTTCTCCAGCATGCGGCGGAGGAGTTCGACGTCCTCGGCGAAGGCGGTGTCCTGTTGCATCAGTTCGGCGATGCGGCTGACGGCGTGCATCACGGTGGTGTGGTCGCGGCCGCCGAAGCGGCGGCCGATTTCGGGCAGCGAGCGGGTGGTGAGTTGCTTGGCCAGGTACATCGCCACCTGGCGGGGGCGTGCCACGTTCCGCGCGCGGCGGGGAGAGGACATGTCGGAGAGGCGGATGTTGTAGTGTTCCGCCACCTTCTTCTGGATCTCCTCGATGCTGAGCTTGCGGTCATGCGCGCGCAGCACGTCCTGGAGCACTTCCTGCGCGCTCTCGAGCGTCACGTCGCGGCCGAACAGGTTGGCGTGGGCGATGAGCCGGTTCAGCGCGCCTTCGAGCTCGCGCACATTCGCGGTGATCTTGTGGGCGAGGAATTCGAGCACCTTCTGCGGCACCGCGACGCCCGCCAGCCCGGCCTTGGCCTGCAGGATCGAGATGCGGAGCTCATAGGTCGTCGCGTGCAGGTCGGCGACCATGCCGCAGGCGAGCCGCGTGCGCAGCCGGTCCTCGATCCCGGCGAGGTCCGAAGGCGGCTTGTCCGAGGAGACGATGATCTGCCGTCCCGCATCCACCAGCGCGTTGAAGGTGTGGAAGAACTCGTCCTGCGTGTTGTCCTTGCCGATGAGGAACTGGAGGTCGTCGATCAGCAGCACGTCCACGCTGCGCAGGGTCTCCTTGAACTCCATGGTGGAGCCGGTGCGCAGCGCGTTGATGAAGCGGTACATGAACTTCTCGGCCGACATGTAGGCCACCGTCATCGGCCGCCGACCATCGCCGTTGCCGTGTTCGCGGATCGTCCAGGCGATCGCGTGCATCAGGTGCGTCTTGCCGAGCCCGACGCCGCCATAGAGGAAGAGCGGGTTGAAGCCGGCGCTGGCCGGCTTCTCGGCGACGCGCCGCGCGCAGGCATGGGCGAATTCGTTCGGCTTGCCGACGACGAAGGTGTCGAAGGTGAAGCGCGGGTCGAGCGGCGCGGCCCAATCGGGGCGGCCATCGGGCCTGCCGTCGTGCCGGGGCTCGGCGGGGGTGCTGGCCTGGTCTTCCTCGCGCAGCTTCGTGGCACGGCCGGAGGGCGCCTGGTCGGCCTGGGTGCGGAAGGCCACGCGCCGGATGGCGCGCAGCTCCGCCTGCCACAGCCCGAGCAGCCGGTCGCCATAGTGGCTGCGCACCCAGTCGCGGAGGAAGTTGGTGGGCAGCGCGATCACCACCTCCTCGCCTTCGACCGAGGCGAGGGTCATCTGGCGCAGCCAGGTCCGGTATTCGACCTCGCCCACCTCGCCACGCAGCCGTCCGCGGATGCGCGCCCAGACTTCCTGAATCTGCGAGGTCGGGGCGGTGGCTGACGGAGCTGCGGGAATCGCCATGGATCGCACCTGCCCACCCTCTCCGGCCACTTCGAGCCTGTCCTCAACCGACGGTTTCCCGCGGCTTGCGATCCAGGCTGGCGGGCTTGGTCTCCCTGTGACCGGGCCCGCGTTGCCTGGAAGCTACCGCAGCGGAAATCCGCTGCGCAAATGATAACTTCTCATGCTCCCAGCATCGCGATCCGCAGGCCAATATGCAGCGGAGAACCGTGCCAAAAGCGTGCGCCCGAAATGCAGGCATGACTTTTCCCAGCGCTGCCCGTGACTTGGACGGGCGGCACTGGATTTGTCCGCTATGCTTCGAAAATCAGCAGGTGACTGGCGCGCGAAGGGCGCGCCGAGGCGCCTGTTCAGGCCTGGGGCTGAACCGCCAGCGCCTTGATGCGGCCGGAAAGGCGCGAAAGCTTCCGTGCCACCGTGTTGTCGTGCAGGACGCCCTTGGTCGCCGCGCGCTGCAGCTCGGGCTGGGCCGCCTGGAACGCCGCCTGTGCCGCGCCCTTGTCGCCGGCCGCGATCGCCTGCTCCACCTTCCGCAGGAAGGTCCGCACCCGCGCCTTCCGCGCACGGTTCCGCGCGGTGCGCTTCTCGATCTGCCGGATGCGCTTGCGCGCGGAGTCCGTATTCGCCATGGGCTGCCGTGTCTGACCACTGGGTGAAAAAAGCCGGAGGGCGGTGGCCCGCCGGCGAAGGTGGGGCTTCTAGCCCCGCGGCCTCGGCCGAGTCAATGCGAGCGGGCACCGTCAGCGGTGCCGGAAATTCGCCGCGCGCTTCTCCGCGAAGGCCCCCATGCCTTCCTTCTGGTCCTCGGTGGCGAACAGGCTCTGGAACAGCCGCCGCTCCAGCCGCACGCCTTCGCGCAGCGTCGTCTCGTAGGCGGCGTTCACCGCCTCCTTCGCCATCGCGACCGAAGGCGCGGACAGGCTCGCGATCTTCTCGCCGAGCTTCACCGCCTCCGCCACGAGGTCAGCCGCCGGGACCACGCGCGCGACCAGGTTGGACCGCTCCGCCTCGGCGGCGTCCATCATGCGGCCGGTCAGGATCAGCTCCATCGCCTTCGACTTGCCGACCGCGCGCGTCAGCCGCTGCGTCCCGCCGGCGCCGGGGATGATGCCGAGGTTGATCTCCGGCTGGCCGAAGCGCGCGGTGTCGGCGGCGAGGATCAGGTCGCACATCATCGCGAGTTCGCACCCACCGCCCAGCGCGAAGCCCGCCACCGCCGCGATCACCGGCTTGCGGATCGTCGTCACCGTTTCCCAACGCTTGGCGATGAAGTCGTCCTCGCAGATCGCGGGGAAGGTGCGGTCCTTCATCTCCTTGATGTCGGCGCCGGCGGCGAACGCCTTCTCGCTGCCGGTGATGACGATCGCGCCGACCGCCGCATCCGCGTCCATCGCGCGCAGCGCCTGGCCGAGCTCCTCCATCAGCTGGTCGCAGAGCGCGTTGAGCGCCTTCGGCCGGTTGAGCGTGATCAGCCCGACGCGGCCGCGCGTCTCGGTCAGGATCATCTCGTAGGGCATGGCGTGTCCTCGTCGGTCGCCCCCAAGCCTGCCGTGCTGCGCGGCGGAGTCAATGTGGGGTGGGTGCACTCATCTCTGTCGCTTCGCGCACCAGTAGGTACTGCGCCCGGCCTGCACCATGTGCCGCACGCCGGCACAACCCGCGCCGGGACAGTCGGGGCAGGGAAGCCCCGCGCGGTCATAGACGGCGAAGCGGTCCTGGAACCGCCCGAGCTCGCCATCGGCGCGCACATAGTCGCGGAGCGACGACCCGCCCGCGCCGATCGCCTCCGTGAGCACCGCGCGGATCGCCGGCACCAGGCGCTCGGCGCGCGCCCCGGGCACGGTCTGCGCGAGGCGCCGCGGCGAGAGGCCGGCGCGGTAGAGCGCCTCGGCGACGTAGATGTTGCCGAGCCCCGCGACCACCTTCTGGTCGAGGAGTGCCGCCTTCATCGCCGTGCGCTTCCCCGCCAGCGCCGCGGAGAGCACGGCGGGCGTGAAGCCCGGCTCCAGCGGCTCGGGCCCGAGGTCGCGGAGCAGCCGGTGCGCGTCCTCCGCCACGGTCGGCACCAGGTCCACGGCGCCGAAGCGGCGCGGGTCCACGAAGCCGATGCGCGTGCCGTCCTCGGTCTCCATCACCAGGTGCTCATGCGCCTCGGGTGGCCTGTCATGCGAATGCATGCGGTCGAAGCCATGCGGATGCATGCGGTCGAAATTGTGCCCGCGCGCGTCGGAGAAGCGCCCGGTCGGCCCCATCCAGGGCACGGGCGGCGCGCCCATCGGCCGCGCCACCAGCCGCCCGGACATGCCGAGGTGGATCAGCAGGCTTTCTTCCGTATCGAGCCGGACGAGCATGTATTTGCCCCGGCGGCGGAAGCCGGTGGCGCGCGCGCCGGTCAGCCGCTCGGCCAGGCGCGGCGGGAAGGGCCAGCGCAGGTCCGGCCGCGTGGTGGCGGCGCGCGCGATGCGCCGCCCCTCCAGCACCGCGGCCAGCCCGCGCATCACCGTCTCGACTTCGGGAAGTTCGGGCATCTCGTCTCCCTCCCCTGCGAAGCGGGGGAGGGCGGGGTGGGGGCCGCCGCGCCGTGCGCCAGCCCCCCCCCGCCCCGACCCTCCCCCGTGAACGGGGGAGGGAGCCTCATTGCCCCTTCCGCGCGCTTCCGCCAAGTTGCGCCCCATGCAAGAGACCACCGATTTCGGCTTCCGCGAGGTGCCCCGCGCCGAGAAGGCCAGCCTCGTCCGCCAGGTCTTCGACAGCGTCGCCCCGCGCTACGACCTGATGAACGACCTGATGTCGCTCGGCATCCACCGCGTCTGGAAGCGCATCTTCGTCGCCGCGATCGCCTGTTCCCCGCGCGAGACGCTGCTCGACCTCGCCGGCGGCACCGGCGACATCGCCTTCGGCGCGCTGGCGCGCGGCGCCGGCCGCGTCCTGCTCACCGACATCAACGCGGAGATGCTGGAGGTCGGCCGCAAGCGCGCGCTCGACCGCGGCATCCTGCGCAACATCCAGTTCTGCGTGGTGGATGCCGAGCACATCCCGCTGCCCGACCGCAGCGTGCACAAGGTCTCGATCGCCTTCGGCCTGCGCAACTGCACCGACAAGGCCGCTGTCCTGCGGGAGGCGCGGCGCGTGCTGATGCCGGGCGGGCGCTTCCACTGCCTGGAATTCTCGAAGCTCGAAGTGGCCGCGCTCGCGAAGCTCTACGAGACGTGGAACTTCCGCATCCTGCCCGAGATCGGCGCCCGCGTGGCGAAGGACCGCGCGAGCTACGAATACCTCGCCGAGAGCATCGCGAAATTCCCCGACCAGCCGACGCTCGCCGCGATGATGGAGGCGGCGGGCCTCGAGCGCGTGGCGTATCGCAACCTCTCGGGCGGCATCGTCGCCATCCACACCGGCTGGAGGCTGTGAGCCAGCTCGACCGGGTCCGCGCCGCCTTCGCCGCGCAGGGCTTCATGCGCCACCTCGGCGCGGAGCTCCTCGCGCTCGAGCCCGGCCGCTGCACGATCGCCTGCGCCTTCCGCGCGGAGCTGACCCAGCATCACGGCCTGTTCCATGCCGGCGTGCTGACCACCCTCGCCGACAATGCCTGCGGCTTCGCCGCGATGTCGCTGCTGCCCGAGGGCGCCGAGGTGCTGAGCGTCGAGTTCAAGACGAGCTTCCTCCGCCCCGGCGCGGGGGTGGCCGCCATCGCGCGCGGGGAGGTGCTGAAGCCCGGCCGCACGCTGAGTTTCTGCCGCGCCGACGTCTTCGCCCGCGACGCCGCGGGCACGGAGACGCTCTGCGCCACCATGCTCGCGACGATGATGCGGCTCGACGCGCAGCGTCCCGGCGGGGGGTGATGCCCCGCCCCATCGTCCCGGGCCGGTTCCTTGCCGCCGCAGGACGGCCTACACTGCCGACGCTTCGGAAGGCTCGGCCTGCGGGAGGCGCGGATGGTCACGGCTGTGAACGAGGCCGAGTTCCTCAATTCCTGGCTGCAGGCCGAGGCCGAGGGCTTCCAGTACGACCGCGCGGCCGGCGCGCTGCGCCGCATCGCCGATCCCAACCCGGACCAGGCACAGCGCAACCCGCGCGGTGTCTTCGACCGGACCGGCGGCCTGTTCTATCGCCGGCGCGTCAATCTGGGGAACGACACCCGGCTCTACCGCTTCGCGGCGAAGAAGTTCCTCGGCACCGGGGCGCAACCGCTGCTGCCGCTGCTCAACTCGCCCTGGTGGATCGAACGCGAGCGCCTGTATCTGCTGGGCTGGCGCGCGCGCGAAGCACGGCGCGGCCTCGTGGAGATGGCGCGCGACCAGCTTGCCTTGCCGCCCGACTGGACCGATGCGGACATCCTCGTCGCGGTGACCATCCGCCCCGGCATCGCGGTCGCCGCCTATGCGGGACCAGGATTGACGGCGCAGGGCGCGACCGAGCGGCGCGTGATCGCGCATGAGGCCCCGCACCTGTTCCTGGAGCAGCTCTACGTTCCCGGCCTCGGCCGGCACCCCGCGCTCGGCAAGCCCTGGGGCGCGGCGGGCGAGCGGAATGCGGCCACCTGGTTCGACCTGGCGACGGCGAGCAGCTTCGACCCGCCGGACAGCGCGATACGTGGCTGAGGCCGGGTTTCCCGCGCCTGCGGGACGGCGATAGGGTAGGCAGCCATGACCCTCGCGGCCCGCAAGATCCTCCTCGTCGTTTCGGGCAGCATCGCCGCCTACAAGGCGCTCGAGCTCGTCCGCCTTCTTCGCAAGGACGGCGCCGAGGTCATGCCGATCCTGACCGCCGGCGGCGCCCGCTTCGTGACGAAGGAGGCGCTGGCCGGCATCTCCGGCAGCCGCGTCCATGACGACCTCTGGGCCGCCGAGGCCGAGATCGGCCATATCCGGCTCGCCCGCTGGCCCGATCTCGTCCTCGTCGCACCCGCCAGCGCGAACCTGATCGCGCGCATGGCGCAGGGGATGGCCGATGATCTCGCCGCCACGGTGCTGCTCGCCACCCGCGCGCCCGTGCTGCTCGCGCCGGCGATGAACCCGGCGATGTGGGAGCATCCTGCGACGCGCGCCAACGTCGCGGCGCTCTCGGCCCGCGGCGTCGCGCTGGTCGGCCCCGAGGAAGGCCCGATGGCCGAACCCGAGAGCGGCCCGGGCCGCCTGGCCGAGCCCGCCGCGATCCACGCCGCCGTGGCGCGCCACTTCCCCGCCGGGCCGCTCGCCGGCCGCCACGTCATCGTCACCAGCGGCCCGACCCACGAGCCCATCGACCCGGTGCGCTACATCGCCAACCGTAGCAGCGGGAAGCAGGGCCATGCGATCGCGGCGGCGCTCGCGGCACTCGGCGCGCGCGTCACGCTCGTCAGCGGCCCCGTCGCCATCCCTGCCCCGCCGGGCGTCGCGCTCCGCCGGGTCGAGAGCGCGCGCGAGATGCTCGCCGCGGTGGAGGCCGCGCTGCCGGCCGAGGCCGCCATCTGCGCCGCCGCCGTCGCCGATTTCCGCCCCGAGGCGGCGCCCGCGCAGAAGATCAAGAAGGAACCCGGCGCGCCGCCGCCCGAGATCCGGCTCGCGCTCAATCCCGACATCCTCGCAACCCTCGCGCGCCACGCCACGCAGCGCCCGCGCCTCGTCATCGGCTTCGCCGCCGAGACCGAGAAGCTGATCGAGCACGCGGCCGCCAAGCGCGCGCGCAAGGGCTGCGACTGGATCGTGGCGAACGATGTCTCGGGCGACGTGATGGGCGGCGCGGAGAACGCCGTGCATCTGGTCACCGAGGCCGGCGTGGAAAGCTGGCCGCGCCTGCCGAAGGAAGAGGTCGCCCGCCGCCTCGCGGCGCGCATCGCGGAGGTCCTTGCCTGATGGTCGAAGTGCTCGTCACCCGCCTGCCGCATGCCGAGGGCCTGCCGCTGCCCTCCTACGCCACCGAGGGCGCGGCGGGGATGGACTTGCTCGCCGCCGTGACCGCGCCGGTCACGCTGCTGCCGGGCGGGCGCGCGCTGATCCCGACCGGCCTGCGCGTCGCGTTGCCGCCGGGGCATGAGATGCAGGTCCGCCCGCGCTCCGGCCTCGCGCTCAAGCACGGGCTGACGATGCCGAACACGCCGGGCACGGTGGATGAGGATTATCGCGGCGAGCTGCAGGTGATCCTGATGAACGCCGGCACCGAGCCCTTCACCATCGAGCGCGGCATGCGGATCGCCCAGGCCGTCGTCGCGCCCGTGACGCGCGCGACCTGGCGGGAGACGGACACGCTGCCCGACTCGCAACGCGGCGCCGGCGGGTTCGGGAGCACGGGGACGCGCTGAGGTTGCGGCGGTTTCTTGCGGGGGCTCTGCCCCCGCGCCCCCGCCGGGGACCCGAGGGGGTCCCCGGACCCCAGCCATCTGTTTTTCATCGCCGTGCCGGGGAGGGGGTCACACGCAGCATGCTGCGTGTGACCCCCTCCCC
>VFQP010001408.1_pt1 | contig 32399 bp, 22 predicted proteins | sample 3512351 | NCBI WGS metagenome assembly VFQP01 (sample SAMN10412372, study PRJNA504923) | tailings metagenome | isolation source: Relicate 1 Philex TSF1 revegetated site | place: Philippines: Tuba, Benguet | collected 2017-08-29
TATGTTTTCTGTAATTTTCAGGTAAATCTGCAGCCATCTGAAGCGGCATATACATGGTTACATACAATGCTAACTGCTTAGCCAATGTCGTCTTTACAAACCTGGTATCTCCAGGAAAATAATAGTCTAATTTTGTCTGAAAAATTCCCGGTGTATAATCCATAGAACCTCCCATCCATCTTGTAAAAGGCAGAATTGTCTGATGGTCGGGATTGTTTCCACCAAAGGCTTCATACTCTGTTCCTCTTGCTGCTTCAGCAGAAATATAGTTTGGATACGTTCTGCTCTCTCCAGTCGGACGAACCGATTCGTGGGAATTTATCATAATTTTATACTCATTTGCCTTTTCAGCAATTCTGTAAAAATGATTGATGGTCCATTGAGAATAATGATGTTCTCCCCTTGGAATAATATCACCCACATAGCCTGTTTTAACGGACTCATAACCATATTTATTCATCAACTGAAAAGCCTTATCTGCCCATCTTTCATAGTTGGTGGCTGAACCTGAAGTTTCGTGATGCATAATGAGTTTGATCCCTTTAGAATGTGCATATTCATTCAGCATTTTAATGTCAAAATCAGGATATGGAGTAATGAAATCAAATACAAATTCTTTTGAATTTCCAAACCAATCTTCCCATCCTATATTCCAGCCTTCTATCAACAGACCGTCAAAACCATTTTCAGCAGCGAAATCAATATATTCTTTCACTTTAGTGTTATTAGCAGCATGTTTTCCGTTGGGAGTCAGTTTTGCAAAATCAGTTTCGCCAATCCGGACATTAGATTCAGGTTGACCGTAAGCCCACTGAGATTTACCAATAATCATTTCCCACCAAACTCCCATGTATTTGGTAGGATGAATGTAAGAAGTATCCGTATATTTTGTAGGTTCATTAAGGTTAAAAAGCATTTTAGAAGCCATTACTTCTTCTGCTTTTGGAGAAATAATAATGGTTCTCCACGGTGTAACCATCGGAGTCTGAATATATCCTTTAGCTCCCTGTCTGTCTGCAGTAAGGTGTGTTTTAAATTTAAAATTCTGGGCATCAACTTCCAAATGAGAGGCCGGATAATCTAATACTGCTGCTTCAGCAATATTGATGTACAAGGGCTCCTTACCTTCTTTTTTCAACATTAAAGGAGACTGCACTGCATTTTTTATTAAAGTCTGGGAAGCATTTGCATCTGCTGCACCTGCCCATTTTGAAGGGATTTCAGAAATTTTTGTCTCCTGATATTTGTACTCCTGTGAATCATAATCTGCAACCATCCACCATGCTTTCATATCAGAAGTCAGATCTATTTCAGAGTCTTCTTCTCTGATGACGAAGTAGTTTAAATTTTTCTGCTGAGGAAATTCATACCGGAAACCTAATCCGTCATTAAATAATCTGAATTTAACAATAATACTTCTTTCTGTAGAAGCCTGATTAAGAGTAAGAGCCAATTCGTTATAATGATTGATGTAATTTTTCTTTTCGCCTAATATAGGCTGCCAGGTTTCATTTTTAGCATCTCTTTTTTCGGAAATCTTTGTAAATCCGCTGTTGAGATCAAACTTAGCATCTTCTGGCTTTGCAATTTCAGAAGCAAATTTTATGGCTTTGTCTTTAAAAATTCTTAATCCTAATTTTGAATCTTCTACAACAATATTTCCATTGTATTTAAGATTATAGTAAGGAACTCCCTGTTTTAGCTGGAAGTTCATTTCAAATTTCCCGTCAGGAGATTTGAGGGATTGTGCATTGATACCGGCAAACATCATGGAGAACAAAGCTGCTCCCATTGTAATTTTCTTCATAAGAACTGTTATTAAGATTTAAAAATAAAGAAAGTGTTGCCGAAAAGCAACACTTTTTTCTGATTTTTTAGAATAGAATTAAAGTTTAGTTAATGTCAGTTTATAGTAAGCTGAATTATGTACATCAAGTTCAATCTTGTAATTGCCGGATACTCCAACTTTATAGTTAGGATCCCCCGTAACAGTTCCTTCAGAGCTTAAAAAAGTTTGGATAGCTGTTCCAGAAGCGATGGTTTGATCTGTTGAAGCAGGTTGAAACTTCATTGCCCAATCATCATTAGCTCTAAATTTGAAGATACCCGAAGCAGACAAAGCTATTGAATTGATAACATAAGTTTTGGTTGAAGGGTTGTAAACAAAATCAGTATCTGAATTCCATCCAGTTGGAGTTGCATCTCCAATTATTCCAAAATTCGCAACAACTGCAGAGTAAGTATTGGCAGTCCAGTCTACATTTATATAGTATGTTCCGGCTGAAGCGGCTTTTATATTTTGCTCACCGGTCTCAACTAATTTTCCTGTATTAGTACCATCATCGCCCTTGTCTCCAGCCCAATCCTGATTAATTGTAAACTTATACTCACTATTAGGGTTGGTCACATAAATAAATCCTCTGTATTTATTATTTTTTTCCGGAGAAAATAAATTGGGAGAATTAGCTGGAGTCCAGTCCTGATAACCTGCAGCTCCGGCATAACTACCTGGCACATTTATTTTAGGATAGATTAAATCAGGATTTGGTGTATAACCTGTCATTGAAATAGTGAGTACATTTGAATAAAATGCAGTAACACTATTAGCATTAGATTTTAATCTCACCTCAATGTTTTTTGCAGAGTTAGGAGCAATTTCTAATTGTGCTAAAACATTATTCAATTGCAAATGCGTAAGAGAGAAAGTATTCGTTTCCTTAGAAACTGCAACAGTAGTGCTTGGTGAAAAATTGGTTCCTGCCAAGGCAAACTCTACAGAGTTTGTAAATGATATAGCAGGATTAAACACAGGATTTGTGTAGGTAAAACTAACAGCAGCCTGATCAGCAATTGTTTCATCTAAAACAACAGCAGTTTTATTAGATGAAATAGTACTGGCTATAGTATTATTTAAGATCAATTTTTCATCTTCACTTTCACATGAGATAATAAATAATGTGATTAGTCCTCCTAATAATATGTTTAGTATTTTTTTCATTTTAATCAATTTTAAAATTAATAGCCTGGATTTTGTGTCAAATTAGGGTTTGATTGTAATGCAGTTAATGGAATAGGGAAAAGTTTATAGTTGTCAGATATGGATGTTCCGTTTGCCACACCTCCTTTCCACGGCCAAAGATAAGTTGCTCCAGTAAATCTACCGAATCTGATTAAATCCTGTCTTCTAACTCCTTCAAGTCCTAATTCTCTACCTCTTTCGTCTAATATATTCTGTAAGGTAAGTGCCTGAAGAGAAGAAGCATTTGATCTTGTACGAATTTGATTGACGTATGTAAGGCCTTGTGCTGTATTAGCCGTAGAAGCTCCTCTCAAAGCACATTCAGCATATATAAGATAGGCATCTGCTAATCTGAAAAGAGGAAAATCAGTCGATGAAAAAGATGTTGCAGTACCAGAACCATCCGAGTTCTTATTAGAAAATTTTATTGATGGGTATCCGTCTGTCCATTCTTTATAATCTGTCATTTCATAATTATGCCCAGTTAACCAAAACTGTTTTGCTCTAACATCAGTACTCGTTGCGAGTGTCGCAGCATTTGGAGCGAAAAGACCATACCAGGCTTTTGTTGCACGATGACCACCCCACCCTTCTGTTGCTCCGTAGGTAGCCAGAGTCATTGTTGTGGCATTTAAACTTCCATTAACAATATATGTCGTATTTCCAAAACTTTGTGAGTTGGAAGCGTCAGCAATTAAAGGAAAAATAATTTCTTTAGAAGTATTGTTGTCTGCCCTGAAATTTTTAAGAAAATTAGTTTCTAATTGGTAAACTCCTGAATTGATAACTTTTGAAGCATAGGTTGCAGCATCACTATATTTTGCAGTTCCTGTATATACTTCTGCATTCAGGTAAAGTTTTGAAAGGAGCATTTGAACAGCCGCCTGAGTAGCTCTACCATACGTATTAGAAGGAGCAATTTTCCCTTCAATATCCTTTAGCTCAGATTCTACAAAATTATATAATTCTACGCGCGAAGACTCCGGTAGAGGTGCAGATGTACCAAAAGTAGCATCGTTTATCAAAGCTCCCTTTCCAAAGAAATCTATTAAATAATAATAGGCTAAAGCTCGCAGAAAACGCAACTCACTTATGTATTGATCTTCATTTTGAATATCTACTTTATTTTTGAGAATGATAATAAGATTGGTAGTTTGAGCAATCGTATAATAGTTTCTGTCATAGACATATTTGAAAAATTTATTGTTAGAATTCCAGCCCGACGTAGTAGTTAGCTGATCCAGTCCGTTGTCTCCCCATCTGTTTTTCATTCCATCAGCCGTAAAATCATTAAGATTTACAAGTCCTCTGACAAATGGTGATTCCCCCGGATCAGCTCCATCAATATCAGAACTTCCTGGTCCATCAACGCTTGAAAGAGCAAATGTAGAATACATTCTAGAAAGAAGCCCCTGTATAGCATTAGGATCTCTTTGTAAAAGTTGCTCTAAAGTAAGTTCAAATTTAGGTTCTGTCTGTAGATCATCTGTACATGAATAAAGGAATAATCCAGAAACCGCTAATAAAGTATATAATTTTATTTTTAATTTTTTCATAATTTTAAAATTTAGAAATTTAAGTTTAATCCGATGGTATAGATTCTTGGTCTAGGGTAAAAGTTATTGTCAATACCTCCGAAATTCTCCGGATCTTGTCCTTTATATCTGGTAATAATAAATGCGTTGTTTACAGATCCGTACAGTCTCATGTCTGTTTTGTTTCCAAAGATTGAATTTATTTTATATCCTAAAGTAACATTGTCTAATCTAAGGAAAGATGCATCACTCAAATAATAATCAGAAAAATACATATTATCGGTAGGTTGTACCAAATTAAATGAAGATTGACCATTATAAAAGTTCAGTACGTTATTCAAATGCTCGGAATTAGCGGGAACCGCCTGTTGGGTAAATCCTTGAGCAACCTTTCTTCCATTGTAAACTTTTCCACCTATCTGTCCACGCAAATTGGCGGTGAAATCCCAATTTTTATAATTAAGACTTGTTCCAAATCCGTAAGTAAAATTAGGTACCATATCTACATAATACCGATCGTCATTATTAATATTACCATCTCCATTTCTATCTACAAATGTGTCTGCAATAGGCTGGTTGTTGGCATCATATACTTGTTGAAAAACCCATCCTGCTACAGGCTGTAATCCCACAACATAATTATGGAAGTTAACGCCAGTTCCGACAGGTAATCCTCCGCCTTGTGTATAATTGGTAATATTACTTAATTCTAAGATTTCTCCTTTATTGTATCCAAAGTTTCCGAAAATATTCCAGTTTAGCTTTTCTGTTTTTATTGGATTAATGTTTGCATTAAACTCTACTCCTTGATTCCTTAACGAACCAACATTCAAAGTTCTTTGGTTAGACAATGCCTGTCCTGGTGCAAATGAAACTCTGGCTAAGAGATCGGTGGTTTTTCTGTCATAAAAATCTATACTACCTGTAATTAGATTATTATTAAACAATGAAAAATCTAGACCCAAGTTCCAACTAGTGGTTGTTTCCCATTTTAAATCAGGATTAAAATCTTTGGCATTATATATTGATAAGCCCGGTAAATACTGAGCGTTTTCTGAACCCAACGAAAATAGTGGTCTTGATGGATAGAAACCTCCTATGCCTGTAATATCCTGCTGTCCAGTCTGTCCCCATCCTAATCGTAGCTTTAATTCCTTGATGGCAGAAATGTTTTTAAGAAAAGATTCTTCATGTATTTTCCATCCGAGAGCGACTGAAGGGAAATACCCCCATTGATTATCAAACCCTTGAAATAATGAAGAAGCATCTGCTCGGAATGAAGCCGTTATTAAATACTTATTTTTCAGATCAATATTCGTTCGGGCAAAGAAAGACTGTAAGTTGAGGTGATTATAATATCCGAATGTTGGATTTTCCCTGTTGGGTCTTGGAATTCTTACACCGCTGCCCAAAGGATCTGCATAAAATTCCTGCTTATTTCCATCATATCTAAAATCCTGATAAGAATACCCTCCCTGAATCAAGAAATTGGTAAAAAAGTCATTTATCTTTTTGTTGTATACTAAATATGCATCAAAAGTTCTGTTGTTAGCAAATTGGTTTTCAGCGTAAGATAATCCCGGATTAAAAATAATATCGTTTAATGTTGGATAATCAACATTAATAACAGAGTTTCTTGCATTAGCAACATAAGTCTCTTTAATATCTGTTTTAGATGATTCTAAACCTAAATTCACTACTGCTCTCAGATCCGGTAAAAAGTGAAATTTATAATCAAACTCTACATTTCCTAAAAACCTATAGGTCTGCTCAGGTCGGAAACGCTGTGTAAGCATAGCCACAGGATTAGCCCCTCCTGTAAGGTTGTATTTATTATTGGTTCCATCACCTGAATAATAATAATTTTGAAAAAAACCTCCAAATAAGCTATCATCACTGTAAATTGGTTGTGTCGGATTCATTGTAAGAGCAGCTCCTATCGCACCACCTGCGTCTACCACTTGTTTATCTACTCTAAAACCTTTTGCATTAATATCAACTTTTAAATGCTTGTCAAAAAAAGTAGGTGTAATTCTTAAAGCAGCAGAAAATCTCTCAAGTTCATCATTTAAAACTACTCCCTCGGTTCTATTATACCCCAAAGACATTCTGATTGGCAATTTGTTAAATAAACTTCCCGCAATGCTAAAATTATTATCTGTAGATACAGAAGTTCTGTATATGGCATCCTGCCAATTCGTGTTATAGATTAATCCTTGTTTCGCTACAACAGTATTACCAGTCATAGGATCTACGTATGTTGGATTTCCACCTGCACCCAACTGCCATGTTCTGGAAGGATAATACGTTTTAACAAAATCTACAAATTGATTTGAATCCATTACATCAATATACTTTGTAACTTCTCCAAAGGAAACATTAGTATTAAAACTCATTCTCAGCTTACCACCACCAGATTTTGTTTTGATTAATATGACCCCATTAGAAGCTCTTGCTCCATAAATCGCCGTTGCAGAAGCATCTTTCAGAATTGAAAATGATTCAATATCATTAGGATTTACCAATGACAATGGGTTTTGTATTCCAGCAGGGTTGGTAGAGTCTATAGCAATTCCATCAATTACAATCAAAGGGTTGTTTGATGCATTAAGTGATGCTCCTCCTCGAATTCTTATATTTGGATTTGAATCTGGAGAACCACCATTGTTAGTTATTCTGACTCCTGGAGCTTTACCCTGTATCAACTGATCAGCAGATACGATTGCACCTTTATTAAAATCCTTTTCAGAAATTGCCGTTACAGATCCTGTAAGATCTGACTTCTTTTTGGCTCCAAAACCGACTAAAACAACTTCTTCAATAGTCTTTTCTTTTGTAAGAGAGTCTTGTGTTTGTGCCTGCAATATTGAGCTTGCCAATAAAAATGCCGGCGCAATTTTTAACACCGTTGTAAAGTTTTTCACAATATTATATTTTATATAGTTTCTTATTTCTTTTCAGCTTCAAGCTTTGGTGCAATTTATAAAAAAATTATAATTATCATAATTTTATTTTAATTTAACATAAAATTATGTATATTAAACGAGTTATTTTAGATAAAGTATTGATAATAAATATTTTATTAAAAAATATGCATAACATAATATGGTTTGAAAATTAACAATAAGTTAAACAAGCATTTAACTTATTGTAATGTTAAATACCTCATTAAGCCTTCTTAAGTTCAAAGATTTCAATTTTAGATAATTCTGAAGGATTTACCTTATCTTTGCAGACTTAAAACTATACTATAAATGTCAAACAGGAAGATGATTACGGCAGCGTTGCCTTATGCAAACGGACCGGTTCATATAGGGCATTTGGCGGGAGTGTATATTCCTGCAGATGTTTATGCAAGATTTCAGAGAAGATTGGGAAAAGACGTGGCGTTTATCTGCGGTAGCGATGAGCACGGAATTCCTATTACTATAAGAGCTAAAAAAGAAGGCGTTACGCCACAGGATATTGTTGATAAATACCATGAAATTATCAAAAAATCGTTCTCAGATTTGGGAATTTCTTTTGATGAATACTCCAGAACAACTTCTGTAAACCACCGGGAGACAAGTCAGGACTTCTTTAAAGTTCTTTATGAAAAAGGAAAGTTTACAGAAGAAATGTCTGAGCAGTATTTTGACGAACAGGCAGGAGAATTCTTAGCAGACCGTTACATTGTCGGAACATGTCCTAACTGCGGCAACGAGAACGCTTACGGAGACCAATGTGAAAAATGCGGTTCTACCCTTTCGCCTTCTGAATTGATTAATCCAAAATCAATGCTGAGTGGGAATGTCCCGATTTTAAAAGAAACCAAAAACTGGTATCTTCCTTTAAATGAATACGAAGATTTCCTAAATGAATGGATTATTGAGGGTCATAAAGACGACTGGAAACCGAATGTTTACGGACAGGTTAAATCCTGGCTGAATGACGGTCTAAAACCTCGTGCCATGACCAGAGATCTGAACTGGGGTGTTCCTGTTCCGCTTCCAGGTGCAGAAGGAAAAGTATTGTATGTTTGGTTTGATGCGCCGATTGGCTATATTTCTTTTACAAAAGAATGGGCTGAGAAAAACGGAAAAGACTGGAAAGATTACTGGCAAAGCGAAGAAAGTGATTTGGTTCATTTTATCGGAAAGGATAATATAGTGTTCCATTGTATCATTTTTCCTTCGATGATGAAGGCTCACGGAGATTTCGCTATGCCGAAAAACGTTCCTGCTTTTGAGTTTCTGAATCTTGAAAACGATAAAATTTCAACCTCAAGAAACTGGGCTGTCTGGGCACACGAATATGTGGAAGATTTCCCTGGACAACAGGATGTTTTGAGATATGCTCTACTTTCATCAGCTCCGGAAACCAAGGATAACAATTTTACATGGAAAGATTTCCAGACAAAAAACAATTCGGAATTGGTTGGAATTTTCGGAAACTTTATTAACAGAGTTGCCGTTCTGATTCATAAATATTATGACGGAATCATTCCTCAAGGTGATGTAAATGCTCCTGAATTAGCAGAAATCAATAAATCAGCGAAAGAAATTTCAGCATTCTTAGAAAATTATGAGTTTAGAAATTCTTTAACTGCTTTAATGAATTTAGCACGTTTCGGAAACCAGTATCTTCAGACAGAAGAACCATGGAAAACGATCAAAGATAATCCTGAAAAAGCGGCACATTCTTTATTTGTAGGTGCTCAGATTGCTGTTGCTTTAGCACAGTTATGTGAACCGTTTATGCCTTTCAGCTCAGAAAAATTACTGAATATGTTCAATGTTCAGAAATCAGATTGGAATGATGTTGAAAATAAATCTGTTGTCATTGAAACAGGGCATAAAATCAACGAAGCCTCACTTCTTTTCTCAAAAATCGAAGATGATGTCATCGAAGCGCAAATCCAGAAATTGGAAAATACTAAACAAAATAATAAAAAAACAAACCCTAACGCCAACCCTATGAAAAACGAAATCACGTTTGATGATTTTACAAAGATCGATTTAAGAACAGCCACTATTTTAGAAGCTGAAAAAGTAGAAAAAGCAGATAAACTGTTAAAGCTGAAAGTAGACACCGGAGTGGATGTAAGAACAGTCGTTTCAGGGATTGCAGAAAGCTTTAGTCCGGAAGAAGTAATTGGAAAACAGGTGATGATTTTATTAAATCTTGCTCCAAGAAAAATCAGAGGAATCGAATCTCAGGGAATGTTGCTTTTAACCACAAAACCGGATGGAAAATTATCTTTTGTAACGCCTGATGAAACGGTGGAAAATGGTATTGAGATCGGGTAAAATCAATTGTATATAATAAATAATAGCTCCTTATTTTCAAGGAGCTATTTTATTTTTAAAGAATGTAATTAATAAATCTGAATATAACTATATACAGTTCCTCCGGAAGTAATATAAAACCATTCTGCCTCTGAGACTGAACCAACTGCATTTGTAGGATAAGTGCCTGCACATGGAGTAACTCCTAATTCAACCTGATCATAACTGTTATTTGCTGCATCTCTTAGATCAAATGCATAGAATGACCAGTCGGTGGTAGGTGAGATAGCCACTACATTCGGATGATTGTAAGGTAGTACAGACGCCGGTGTCGTATTGGACATTCTCACAAGATAATCGAATACGGGAATAGCAGCGGTATTAGCAGTGTAATATTTAACATATTCTGTACTCGAAGAAGCCGAAATTGTAAAATTACCACTAGACAAAGTATTTCCCACGTAAAGTTCCGGAACGCAATTCGTCAGATCAGCAGCTCTTAATCTTCCTGTAATCGTATAATTTGTATAATTATTTATGGTGAGCGGAGTGACTTGGGAAAATGCAATCGTGCTTAAAAATAAGCTGAACATTAAAAATATTTTTTTCATAATCTTCAATTAAAAAATATCAATAAAAGTATATTTTATGCTTCCGGACGAAATAGTATACCATTCAGCATAGCCATAAACACTGGAAATATTGGTCGGTCCGCTGAAGCAGCTATTGGTTCCGTCTCCCAGATTTCCGTTAAAGTAAGTTTCGGGAATGTTAGTTCCACCTGATGATACCGGTGTACCTGTTCCGGCAAAATACATTTGAAATTTAGTATGTCTCCAGTCGGTGTTTACTGAGATAGGTCCAGTTGGGGATAATGTAGGATGACTGGGAGCTCTTACTGTAGCAGGATTGGTGGGTGAGGTCGTAACTAAAAAAGAGCTAATACCTGAAGCCAGACCATCACTATACGTAGACAGGTTGAAACTGCTGGATGCCGGTACAATCAGCTGATTAGGTATAGCCGGATCTGCAATACTTACCATAGGATAACAAGTTCCTAATGGAGTTGCCATTAGCTGACCATGAAAATCATACGTTGAATAGTTGTTGATGGTAAGCTTACTTTGCTGTGCAGAAATCTGGATTCCCAAAGCACAGCAGATTATTAAAAAATGCTTTTTCATGATATTACAATTTCACATTATTTCTTATTTGAGCCATTTTTTCCTGATTAATCTGGATCGCCCAGACCAAAATCGCAGAAATATCTCCGTTTGTTTTCTGTTGGATCTGTGCATCTGTAACTCCAGTAGATTTAATGAGTTCTGTGGCAGAAGGGAGAAGGATTCTTTTTCTTCTGTCACTTAATTCTGCACTTCCGCTTTTTTTCTCTTCTTCGGTAGCCCTATTGGCTGGATCTCCCAGACTTCGCATTGCTTTGGCAAAATTTTGCATTTCAGGAGTTTTCATAGATTCCACAGTGTTAACAGTTGCACTTTCATTGGTACACGAATTTAATACGACCATTACCAGGCTAAGTGTAATAAGAATTTTTTTCATAGTAAAATAAATTTTTGTTATTAAAAAGTTTGATGAAGTTTATAAGTCTAGATCTAGTTAACCGGATTAATTTTTTTCAAAAAATAATGAATTAAATGCACTGCAATTTAACAATAAATTATTTCCATTATTATTGATTAAACTGAAATATTTATAAATAATGGGAATTATTTATAAATTTACACTTATGATTAAAATATAAACATTTAAAATTCAATGTTTTGCATAACATTTTTCAAAACTTAATGTTTCATGTTAAAGTATTATTCAAATTAAAATGATATATATAAATTGCGAGATATCGTTTAAAACTTAATTGATATCGTATTAAAAAAACAACGGGTCTGATGTTATCTGAAAAAATTATTTGTTAAAACACTTATTTTAAGTCTTTTAGGTTAAATACTATTCAATAATTCACTGATATTTGACGATGAAAGAAACATAAATTGATAAATTATTACCACAACAGCTTGTGGTGTTGGATATCTATGAGTAGTTTAACGCAGGATTAATTTAAATCAATTAAGAATGAAAAATGCAACTCAAACAATAATTTAAACCAGTATGATCAGAAATATTAAATATTATTCTAATAAACTAAATTAAACATTATGAAAAGGAATATTTTAACTTTATTCTCAGTATTGTGTCTTACAGTATGCGTCAATGCACAGCAGTCGACATTGCTTGTTTACAACTATTCATCCTATTTCCTGGAGGCGAGAATTGAAGCAAATGGTCTCAATGGCAGCTGTTATCCCAGGGTTTCCAGTAACGATTACAGCAACTATAATTTGACTTTTGATCCTGCAAGCGGCGGAAGTCCCTATATTGCAGAATTCAGAAAATTCAACCAGGGGCTGTCTTCTACCCCACCGATTAGCCAATGGTTAGTGCAAACTTCAGCAACAAATCCCCCATCATGGAGAATTCCCGGTCATCCCTCATTAAACAATACCAGTATTATCACAACCGCAACAGATTGGACCGACTGTCTGATGGTTGGGAGAGATTCCAACTTTAATTACGGTGCAGAGCTTGAATTGGGAGATCCTTCTTATGATTCTTGTAACGGACCTTCACAAACGTATCAGTTCAGATCAACTTTAGAAGGAGAATGGTTCACCATTACTTCGGGATCTGAAAAATTCACGATCGTACAGGTTTTTTAATCTTAAAAAATAAGGCTGATGGATTATCAGCCTTATTATACTGATCATTGCTTTATTTTTTTTGCCACATAATCACTTTCATTTCCCAAACGGTCTATAGCCTTTATCGCTACGGCATTTAATGCTTTCCCATCTTTAAATTTCGGAATCTCTCTTGAAAGTGTTTCCAAAGTCAGAATTTCAGTATTCCATACTCCGTCATATTGTGTAAAAAGCACCCATTGAAATACATTACCAATTTTTTTTGAACTCCAGCTGGTCTGTACAAAACTTCCATTCTCGTTGGTAAACAAAGTAGGTTTTTCTAAAGGAGATGTTTTTATCCATGGACTTTTTGGAGTTAATGCTTTTTCTTTATAGGGTCCATTTTTTAATGTAGTAAGCATACCGGCGTTTTTTGTTAAGCCTGCAATACTCCAATGGATGGTTCCTGTACTGTTATTTAAAATCTGTCTTGAGATTTCAACCTGATTTTTAATCTCGGAAGGACGGTCAGCAGCTTTGATTTCCACCGTATTTAAACCTGGCCAGAGATGGCGGTTCATGGTATTTTCTGATTTCCACCAGTTTAATAATGCAGGAAAACTTTGCCCTTTAGATTCAATAGGCCAGTATAACTGCGGGGAAAAATAATCTACCCAGCCTTTGTTAAGCCATAATTTAGCATCAGCATACAATTCATCATATTGTGATGAACCGACAATCCCTTCAGGATAACCGGGTTTCCATATCCCAAACGGACTTATGCCAAATTTTACATGATTTTTTTCCGCATGAATTTCTTTATAGATTCTTTCTACAAATTTATTGACATTGTCTCTTCTCCAATCTGCTCGGCTTAATGTTCCTCCATTTTTGATATATTCGTTCCACGACGTATGATCAGGGAAATCTGCACCGCGGTTATACGTTGCATAAGGATAAAAATAATCATCAAAATGCACGGCATCAATATCATATCTTTTGACAATATCTTTTACCACATTAGAAACATGTCCCTGAGTTTTAGGATTGGCAGGATCAAACCAATACATCCCGTTTTTTAATCTGATGGTTATATCAGAAAGTTTATTAACCATAGACTGACTGGTAACCGCACCACCGTTAGAATGATGTGCTCTGTAGGGATTCAGCCATACATGAAGTTCCATTCCTCTTTTATGAGACTCTTCAATCCAGAATTGTAAAGGGTCATAATTGGGATAAGGTGGCTCACCGGTTTTCCCGGTCAGGAAGTATGACCATGGCTCAAGCTCGCTTGTATATAAGGCATCTGCCGAAGGACGAACCTGAAAAATAACAGCATTAAAATTGTTTTCCTGCAGCATATTCAGCATACTGACAGCTTCTCTTTTCTGTTGTTCTACAGATAAATTATTTCTTGAAGGCCAGTTGATATTGGCTACACTTGCAATCCACACTCCACGGAATTCACGGTTAATAGCCGGAAGATCTACTTTTAACTCTTCCTCAACTGCTGCTACAGGAGGAACGGGTACAGGATTGGGTATTTTAACGGTTTTATCTGGTGTTTTTGCGGGTTTTGCTGCAGGCAATTTTTCTCTCACAGCACAAGAAGTAGTGAAAGATGCAAACAGACCCAAAAGGCATACTAATTTTATATGAGTGATTTTCATTGATCTATAATTCAAACTGATCTGTAATTAAGGATTTCAAGATAATAAAAATTAAGAATATAAAAAAGTATACACCCATTCAGACTCATTAATTATGAAAAAAACATTATTCAAGCCTGTCTGAATATATAAATCCTTCAGTTCCGTCATCAGTTTTTATATGACACCAGTCTCTAGCTGCGGCAAGAATTGTTATGGCGGTCCTGTCTGCTAACTTTTTTAGATCCATATATTCTGTGCCCGGTCCGGATCTTATCACAGAGCCTGCTTTGGCAAACTTTGCAGAAAATATCTTTAATCGTGGAGAAACAGATTCGGGTAACCTGGCATTTTTTACAAAAGGATAAGGATCTACTGCACCTCCTGAAGTATAAATTCCGAAATGAAGATGGGGTGCTCCTCCGGCTGCATTGCCTGTACTCCCCACCAATCCTAATGTGTCACCCGCTTTTACCCTCTGACCGCTGTTTGCGATAATACTGTCTAAATGAGCATAGTAGTAAGAATAATTCATCTCCTGATCTCTCATCCAGACCTGCTTTCCACCTAAACCCTGATTTCCGGTTCTTGTGACAGTTCCGTTGACGACGGCTGTTACAGGTGTTCCTCTTCGTGCAAAAATATCTATTCCTTCATGGCTCCTTCCGCCTCTGTCACGACTTGCACCCCAAAAACTCTGGACATCACTGTTCCCTTTTCCTGCCACAGGAAAACTGAGCGAAGGCTGCGTGTAGATCTTTAATACCAATGTTCCGGCAAAATTGATTTCCGGCTGCACAATAATTTTATACGATCCTGTATTTTCAATTCTTTTTGTAAATCTCCCTTTACTGATGAGAGCGCTTTTTGCTTTTTCTTTTGAATAAACGTTTTCGCTGATGTCGACAAAAATCTTTGCATTGGGATCATCGGCAACCGCTTCTACCACTAAAAGCCTGCCCTGCTGAAGTTCCACAGAATAGCCCAACGCAGGAATACTGCTTTTACTGATCTGAATAGACAACACAACACCGTCCTTTACAACAAGCTGATTTTCTGCGGCAGATGTAAAATTGTTTTTCCACTTCATCATGAGACTGTCTGCGCCGGAGAAATTTCTTTCATATTTCATACGCTCTGAAGTTTCAAAAATGTTTCTGGCTTTTTTTAATCCGTCACATGATATGAAAAAGATAAAAATAAGAGAAAGAATGAGTAAGTTTTGAAATATTTTCATATCCGATGTCAGCTAAAGTTAATACAAAAAAGAGATGATGTATTCATTCATCTGTGATAGTAAAAATTTTTATGCAAATATTCAGCCGCTAATGATGAGAATAAAAAAGCCCCGGAATTCCGGGGCTTGATTTATATAGGTGATGAAGAATTATGCTTTCGCCATTCTTTCCACTCTTTTTCTTTCTTCTTCAGAAAGAATTTTCTTTCTCATTCTGATGAAATTAGGAGTAACCTCAATTGCTTCATCTGCCTGAATATATTCCATACATTCTTCCAGTGAGAATAAGATTTTTGGTGCAACACCGGTATCTTTATCTTTTCCGGCTGCACGCATATTGTTCAGCTGCTTAGCTTCAACGATGTTTACCACCAAATCTCCAGGCTTGTTCTGTTCACCGATGATCATCCCTGCATAGATTTCCTCACCCGGATCAACAAAGAATTTGCCTCTGTCCTGTAGTTTATTGATTGAATATTCAGTAGCAGGACCTTGAGTTTTGCTGATCAGAACTCCGTTGTTTCTTCCCGGAATCGCTCCTTTGAAAGGTTTGTATTCTGTGAAACGGTGTGCCATAATTGCTTCTCCTGCAGTTGCTGTCAACATTTGGGAACGCAATCCGATCAAACCTCTTGAAGGAATTTCAAACTCCATGTGCTGCATTTCACCTTTGGTTTCCATAATGTGAAGGTCTCCTTTTCTCTGAGTAGCCAGATCAATAACTCTTGAAGCATATTCTTCAGGTACATCCACTACCAAAGATTCGTAAGGCTCACAGTTTTCACCATCAATTTCTCTCAGGATTACCTGCGGCTGACCGATGGTCATTTCATATCCTTCTCTTCTCATGGTTTCAATTAAAACCGATAAGTGGAGAATACCTCTACCGAATACAAGGAATGTATTGGCATCATCTGTCTGCTGAACTCTCAATGCAAGGTTTTTCTCTAATTCTTTGTGCAGCCTTTCTTTCAGGTGATTGGATGTTACATATTTACCATCTTTACCAAAGAAAGGGGAATTGTTGATAGAGAACGTCATGTTCAACGTAGGCTCATCAATCGCTGTTCTTTCCAACGGTTCAGGGTTTTCTAGATCTACGAAAGAATCTCCGATCTGGAAAGCATCAAAACCTACTACGGCACAGATATCACCTGCTCCTACTTCCGTTACTTTTTTCTTTCCTAAACCTTCAAAAACGTATAATTCTTTTACTTTTCCTTTTACAATTTTTCCGTCTGCCTGAGCAAGACCGATCCACTGAGATTCTTTAATCTCACCTCTGGTTACTTTTCCGATGGCAATTCTTCCCAGGAAAGAAGAATAATCAAGAGAAGTGATCTGCATCTGAAGGCTTCCTTCTTCTACTTTCGGAGCCGGAACGTATTGTAAAATACCATCCAGTAATGGCAAAATATCTTCAGTTTGTTCCAGTGAAGTGTTGAACCAGCCTTGCTTAGATGAACCGTAGAATGTTGGGAAATCCAGCTGCTCTTCAGTCGCTTCCAGGTTGAAGAACAAATCAAAAACCTGATCGTGCACTTCGTCCGGACGACAGTTTGGCTTGTCTACTTTGTTGATGACCACCAATGGTCTCAATCCCAGTTCCAGAGCTTTCTGCAATACGAATCTTGTCTGTGGCATTGGTCCTTCGAACGCATCCACCAACAAAATAACTCCGTCTGCCATTTTCAATACTCTTTCTACTTCCCCGCCAAAATCGGCGTGACCGGGAGTATCAATGACATTAATTTTTGTATCTTTATAAGTAACAGAAATATTTTTTGATAAAATGGTAATTCCTCTTTCTCTCTCAAGATCGTTATTATCCATTATTAATTCTCCACTTTCCTGATTTTCTCTGAAAATGTTTGTAGCATGAATAATCTTATCAACCAAGGTAGTTTTACCGTGGTCAACGTGTGCGATAATCGCAATATTTCTAATGTTTTGCATGAATGATTTTTACGGGTGCGAAATTAGTGATTTTTAATGAATTAAACATCAACAATAGCCATTATTTAACAAATTAATAATGAAGCAGTTATTCTGCAAATCTAAAAACACGGATGATTTCAGGTGGTGGGAATTAAAATTATTGATTGGTTTTCTGAGCCGTAGACTGAAAAAAGGTTTAAATCCATTCGGACTTAAACCTTTACTGCTTAATATAACGTATATTATCACTGACTGTTTTACAGTGTCTGCTCCTGATGCTTCCCTTCTTTTACTTCTTCTACCAGTTTTGCATTGAAAGCCGGTAAATCTTCGGGTGTTCTGCTCGTGACCAAACCATTATCTACCACTACTTCACTGTCTTCCCATTGGGCACCTGCGTTTTTCAAATCCTGGCTGATGGCTTTTACCGAAGTAAGATTTCTTCCTTCAACCGCTCCTGCATTGATGAGAATCTGCGGTCCGTGGCAGATTGCCGCAACCGGTTTATGCTGACTGAAAAAATCCTTTACAAATGACAAAGCGTCTTCATTGGTTCTCAACTGGTCAGGATTGATGACACCGCCCGGCAAAACAAGCGCATCATAATCTGATGCCGATGCTTCATTTAATGTTTTATCAACTGAGTATTCTTTTCCCCAGTCTTTTTCAGCCCATGCTTTAATACTTCCTGATTCCGGACTGATGATGTGGGCAGTCCATCCCTGCTGTTCGATGTGTTCTTTTGGTGATTTTAATTCGCTTTCTTCAAATCCGTGTGTTGCTAAAATGGCAATTTTTTTTGACATATTATTAAATTTTTTGGTGTTATGTAGTACAATACCTGAAAAAATAATGCCGTCAAGCGCTTTAAAATGCTAAAACTTTGTTAATGTACTGTTAAAGTTGAGTTTTACTCATCATGGATGTTTTAAGGTTGTTCTCTTAGCTAAGTTACCCGTGTACTACCTTTCCAGGGTAGCGCCTTCAATCACCAAAGAAAATCAATCATTACAGAAAATAGTTTATGCATGGAAATACAGTTTTAATAACTCACTAAATAGTTGAGAAAGAAAGTTGTAAACAGCAATGAAATTTGTTATAAGCCACTACAGCCATTATTTGTACAGCCATAACAAATACTGTTTTGAAGATAAACGATTTTTTGGAGATCTTATGTCTGAACACGATCATTCCCAGAAGTGTACCGATGGTTCCTCCCAATAGTGTTGCAGCTAATAAGGTATTTTCTGAAATTCTTCTCCGACGTTTTACTGCTTTCATTTTATCCAATCCAAACAACCCAAGACTGATGAGACTGATCACAGACACATAATAAATCATAGCTGCAAATATACACAACCTGAATGAGCCGTTATGATTAAAACCATTTGCTGCAACCGTGATAATTTTACCACAACGGACACAAAGCTAATCACAAAGCTCACGAGTGGTCAACAACGGATATTCAAAAAACTTTGTTCTTCGCCAAAAACTATGGATTTTGTTTTCTGTGTTTTTCTATTTTGGTATTTCATTGATAAGTTTACGCCTTTGTTTATCCTAAAATTATTTTAAAGATTCATCAATACTAATCTTTGTTTACCATTGCGATCAATAAATATCGCAAGGATAAACAAGGCATTTTTGAAATACACTCGTATTATTTAAAGTTAAACAAAGGCACTTCGCTTAAAAAAGAAATACAAAAATATTTTCTAAAATTGAGTAAAATTGCCATTATAAAATAATTTCCACACAAAATGGCGAAGAGGCAAAAACTTTAACCAATGAAAAAAGAATAAGTACATTTGTTTTTTATAAACAGTATGAACATACACGATCTTGCAGGAAATTATTCGATACAGGGAAGCAATCAGGAAGAAAACGGCAGCACGTATCACGGCTTTCTGGCTTTAAGTGTGGACGAAAACAACCGCATTACAGCCCAATGGATCATTGGTGACCATATTCAGCACGGCACAGGTTTTTACAAAGACCAGATTCTGGTTATCAATTTCAGCTACGAAGGTGATGACCAAAAAATATATAAAGGCGTTGCCGTATACCGCTGTCTCAATGCTGATACATTAGATGGCTTCTGGTCTGAGAAGCATGGAAATCCTTTGTATTTAGGGAGTGAATATGCGGTGAGGATTCAGGAGTCTGGGTTGTTGAATTGATAAAAACTATTTTTACATTAAAGGCAGAGAAATTCCAATCTTATATACATTATGATAAGCATTAATCTCTGTTTTTAGTAATTTTTTGAGATTTAAAGATTCATTGTTATCATCGTTTTTATGAAATTGTTTAGGATAGATTATTAAACAAGGTATTTCTTCATTACTGTTTTCTAAACCAACTTCCTTTCTAACTTTATTCAATCTTCCATATCCAGCAACCTGTCTAATATCTTCATGAATCTCTCCATAGTTATATTTTAACTTATATTTAGTATCAACCACAATTTTTTCATCTGCTGTAGAAATCAAAAAATCAAGAGAATTACCATGCGTAGAAAACTGATAATTTAGATTTTTACTATTTAGGTTACTATTATCTTTCAAGAGTTTTGCATACACGTACAATTCAAACATTTTAGGCATATCAATCCAAAATGGGGGTGTAGAAATTTTCTCGGCAGTCGTTTTAGTGATGTTGTATGAGAATCGTTTTAAAATCTGCTGTCCAATTTTGATGGCATCTTTATATTCTTTGAAAAAAGGATTGTATTTTAAATGTTTAATATCCTGCACATCAACACCCGAATCTACCTGCTCAAAAGCAGGACGAATAAAATTAACAATCCACGAAATATCATTTTTATTTTTAAAATAATACTCGTTATTTTCAATATACTGCGTGCAGAATAAAAAAACCTTCTTTAAAAAGCGATTTTCAAGAGAATCTTCTCCAAAAACCTGATATTCGCATACTGTATAGGTAAAGCGGTTTTTAAAAATATTCTGTTTAATCTGTTTTCCAACCAGGATTTTACCTTTTACTCTGTTTCTAAGATTTTCCTGAACTTTGTAATATGACTTTTTAAGTCCCTTTCTTGCAATATCCTGAAGAAGTTTTAAAAACTTAACCACCAAAAAAGGCGTAAGTAAATCTTGTTTTTGCTCGATTTCAATTTCAGGAGATTCCCAATCTATCAGTAATAATGAATCTGTTTCTTTTGCCACCTCGCTGTATGACATAATTTCCATCAACATTGCAATAACATTGACTTCTTTTACTGATTCATTTTTGACATCATCATTAACAATTGTAGAAGTTATTTCTTTTTCAGACTCTTCATCTAATTTTTGAATTTCTTCCTCTGAAATATCATCATCAATTTTGGAACTTATCTTTTCGAAGCTTTTTAAAACTGCAAAATTCAGTTTAGGTTCTACCTTAATGAACCTATCTTTTGTCAGCCAATCTAAACCTACAAAATAATCTGAGTTTAGTGTTACTTCTTTTTCAGAAGCTAAGTAGGAAAAACAATGGTAGTCTTTACCTCGTTCAGTTTTAAATTTGCGGGGACTAATTTCAAGTTTTTCTCCTAAGTCAAGAAAGAGGTATTTTGCTTGCTCAGATTTAATGAGAGTGGCATCATTTGTTAACAAAAGTGTAGAAACAATATGTTCCTTTAGCACAATACCCATTACAGAGATTTTATATAGTCTTCTACAGCTATTTTGTCATTTACTTTCCCCACAAGAACACCATCCTTCACGTACTCTAAAAGAATAGGTTTAATTTCATAATCAACTCGAATCCTAAAATCATTGGGCTCCAAGCTACTATTTTCTAATTTCTCCTGGATAAAATACGAATGACCAATCCAGACATCTTCCGGTCTAAATTCTCCTGAAAGCGTTTTAGCTCGTTTAAGAGCAACTTTGTCGTTAGCTACATACTCATCATAATTTTCAATAAAAAGCTCACTTACTTTTCTAAACCAATCTTGATGAAATATAATTTTATCATCTTTCAATTCTTTCGGCAAAACCTCAACAAACGCAAACCTTCTTCTAATCGCATAATCAATATGCCCAACACTTCTATCTGCTGTGTTCATTGTTCCTATTATATAAAGATTTGATGGTAATGTAATTTTATTGCCTTCACCATCTATTTCATACAAAATATCTACTTCTTTTCCTCTATATTCTAATGCATAAATAAGCTCGCCTAAAACTGAAGATAGATTGGCACGGTTAATTTCATCGATAATCAGAACGTAATTATTATCAGGGTTATCTTTCGCATCATTTGCCAACTTTATAATCGACCTATTTTCTGCTTTGTAAATTATACCTTGACCTTTGTCATTGGGTGCTGCAACAATTCCTCTTACAAAGTCTTCATAAGTATAGCTTGGATGGAACTGGATTAAACTAGGCTTTCTAGAAACATCAAGTTCATTCGAATCCTCATAAAGATTTCCATCATTCTTCAAATCAAATTTAGAATATAAAAAATGCATAAAATCTAAGGTTGTTATATCTGACGGATATTTATTTTTATAGTCATTAAAAATATTTTGGATATTTTTATTTAATTCAATAGTAGCTATCTTTTTAAAAGACATGTCAAAAATCCTCATCAAATTTACTAATGATGTTCTTCCATTGATTGGGAAATACTTTTCAGGATAATACGAATTAAGTATTTTGATAATAAAGCTATCACCAAATAGTTTTGACGCTTCAGTAATATCTTCTTTTTCAGCTAAATTGCTTAAAGCCTGCTGTATATTAATTAATACATCAAAAATACCTTGTTTAGGGAATTTAGTCAATCGGTAATCCTCATCAGTTTTACTGAAATATATTACATAATTACCAGAGTTGCCTGGTGTGAATTTTCCATATTTATCTAATCCTTTTTCTATCCACCAACAAAAGTTTGTATTATTGCTTTTTCCAATACAATAATCATCTAATTCCATTTTAGAAAATTGATTTTTGGGAAAAAAATGATAAAATTCTTCCAATCTATTTTTAAAATTTTCATTATATATTTTATCTGATTTACCCAACTTAAAAAAATTCTCGATGAGCTCTTTTGGAGATAGATTTTGAGGATTATCATTCATAAGTCCATTAGCGATTTCTTTTGCTAATCTTGTCTTTCCAGTTCCTGGAGGACCTTGTAAAATGATTTGTTTTTTATATTTTAGTAAATTAATATTATTTTCTAATTTTTCGTTATCCATTTTTACATTAATTTTCATTAGAAGATTTGTGATATAATCGAACGCTACATCATTTTCAATAGGCATTAACGTTTTTGGTATAAACCACCCTTTTCCATAGATATGTTCATTTTCGTAAGTTTCTAAGATATCCACAGTACAATAATTATCAAACCAAATATACTCATCCTTTAATTCTTGGGGTGTAACCTTTGGTTTGGATGTAACCCTAGTAAGCGCAAGTACTTGTCCTCCATGCCTGATTAAAATATGGTCTCCAATTTGTATCGTTTGAAATATACTAACTGGAGGACCACTACATCCAACCAATTTTCTATTAACAATATTTCTAATATCAGATAAACTCCATTCTGATTTATCATCCGGATGAAGTTGCATGTGCCAGTAATTCATAACTTTAATTTATAATTTCAATCCTACCTCCAAAATGTGAATCCAACATTCTTTCCAATAACTGAAAAGCTCTTGAGTCAGCAAAATCACTTGTATTACTAGAATGAAAAACAAATTCTAAAATTCCTTTGGGATCGTCAATATTGTATTCAAAATAAAAATGATTTGCATACTGTTCTCCTTTATGGGAGATAGCCTTCCCTGAATCATCGAGCTCCCAAGACCGAATTTCATTGTTTATAATTTTATCATTGATGTCATTTTGCAAGCCTTTTGGACTTTTTGTAGATACTTTTAAAGTTTTCATTGGTTAACATTTTTTATTTTAATATTTAGAGTTTCATCATTTTAAAAAATTATATCAAGCCCAACTGTTTAGCGAGATCTTGAGTATATTTTGCCATAGGTCTCTTAAATGTGTCGGAAGAATTAGCGTAGTTTCCTAATATGAGATTTTCCAGAATCTTCTTGTCAGGAAATAAATCATGAAAATTATTGACTAAACTTTTGTTATAAGCATTAGTATAGACTTTAGCCTTGTGAATAAGTTCTTCAGCAATATCATTCTGAGTATCGTAGATTCCCTGTATTCCAAAAATTTTATTGTATTCATTTAAAAGATCGTAATCACCCTCTATGGATTGAAAGTAAATTTTCAATTTAGATAAATCTGGAGCTTTTTCTAACCAATAATCAAAAATAGTTTTGTCATCAATCCAAAAATTAAACACGTCAAGCTTAGATGGATCATTGGTATAGAGTTCAAATTTTATATCTAATTTAGACTTTGCTCTATTACAATTTCCACAGACTGGATATAGGTTATAGAAAGATGTGCATAGAAAAGGATATTGCGATTTAGAATGATAGTGGTCTAATTCGAATTTTGCCAATATTTTAGGTTTTCTCCTCTTCTCTTTTTTATCATAAAACGAAATCTCAGATATTATTGCTAATTGAGAATTGCAGTAAACGCAGGTCTTAATTCCCGAAGAACTAACAAATTGATGAAATTCCGAACTTCTTAATTCTTCATATCGCATTGCTGATACGATTAATTCATGAAATTTTAATTTAGCACTAGGGGTTAGTGTACTTTCTAGTAAGCCACCTTTAGTGATTGCACCAAATTGTTTTATAAGCTCTTCCATTTCAGAAGGAGAAGCTTTTAAAATATCAGTATAATTATCTATGATTTTTTGAACATACTGTTTATTTCTACGATACTTATTTCCTGTTAAATCATCTTTAAGTTTAGTAAGATTATCTAAAGGAGTTTTAAAGTCTTTTCTTTTACCCGTAAATAAGTTTTTACTGTAGTTTTCAGCCTTAATTTCTAATTCACTATCTATCAGAATTCTTCTCATTTAATTCTTTAAGTTTTTGTTGAAGTTCATTGATTTTAGATTCCAAAGCCTCCTTTTCTGAGATATTAAATTTAATATCAAATAATGATTGTAGTCTCTGTTGAATAACTGGCTCACCTACGATTTCAATTAATTGTTGGGCTGAATCTTCATCCCATGTTCCAATCGGTTTATCTTCATCTGATGATGCCGTATCAAATGTTAAAAATGAAATTAAATTCTTAATTTTTTCTTTTGCAAAATCCCCCATTAAACCATCTGAGATAAAAAAGCTATCTGCTAAAAGTTCATTAACGTTTGCTCCAAATGTTTCTATGTTCTGTTCACTTATGATAGTCTGTCCTTCATCATTTTTATCTAAGAAAATGACATTTTGTTTTGGCACGTCAGATAATGCCAAGGGATCATGGGTCGTAAAAATTATTTGTATTTTTTTTCCTTTAAAAATTACTGGTAAAATTTTAATTAATAAAGAAATGTAGCGTTTTTTCCATGTTGGGTGGAAAGAAAGGTCAGCTTCATCTAATAAAATAAGATATGTTTCAAACTCATTTTCAAAATTAAATTCTCCATTTGATATTGCGATTTCCAACTTATACATTTGTGAAAAAAGCTCATACATAGAACGCTCTCCATTACTTAGCAGTATGTCTGTACTTAATCTTAAGATGGGATAATCATCATAAGTAAAATTAGACTTAAACGCTCTAATAAAACTTTGATACTTTATAATAAAATTATATGCAACATCTGAATTTACAGAAAATTTCGTCCAATTTGAAAAATTTTGCTGCTCTTCTACTATTGAAAGTAATGCATTCGCGAATTCTTTTATTTCTTCAAATGGTAAAAATATAGGCTGAGAATCCTTGGTTAATTTAAAATATGTTTTTTCAATAATCCAATAAAATGCTTCTTTATAAGAATTTACATTTTTCAACTCAGAAATTGGCTCATCAATAAAGCCTTCTTCTAAATATCTATTGCCTGTTCTTTCTAAAATTCTTTTAACCTTTAAGATTACAGCGTTAATTACCTCTAATTCCAAACGAATCTTATATGAGGTTTCATAATATTCTTTACTGAGTTTGATTTCGTCAACGTTTTTTAATCCTAGGTCATCGATTTTTTGCTGTTCCCTTACTGAGCGTTCTTGATCCTTTTTTAGCTCTAATTCTTCAAAATAAGGTCTCAAATTTCTAGAAATATTCCAATCATCTTCTTTCAATTTAAGAAGTGAAATTTCATATTTTTCGATATGAGGTAATCCCAAATCTAATAAAAGAGAGTTTAATTCTTCATTTTTCTTAAGTTGAATTAAATCTAAATAAAATTCTGAATTATGAATTTCAAGCATTTCTGTAACTCCAACTTCATCTCCCCGCAATTCTCTTTTTAATCTTGAATATAAAGAGAGATTAATGACTGTGTTATCTTCAAATTGGTCATTTTCATAACTTAAATTAGATGTATAATAAATTTTTAAAAAAGTAGACACAGGAACTTCTTCTCCTAAGTCATTTACTGCATCTATATACGAATCTTTGATTGATCTTAGTATGCTAGTTTTGCCAGTTCCATTCTTACCTACAATGGCGGAAACCATATCAAGATTTCCTCCCCAAAAAGAACCTTTAATAGAGCCTAAATTTAATTCTACTTCAACTTCTTCATCTTTAAAAAGAAAAGGGAAATTTGCAGTATTTAATATTATTTTTTGTATCATTTTATTAATTATGAAACACAACAATTTTTTCTTGTTAACTTCTTTGTTGTAAAATAAAATCTCTCATCATATTAACCGAATTTTCTAACTGTTCAAATGTAAATCGTAGATTCAAAGTATTCTCTGGATGATGTATTTGATGTCTTACATATTCTGTCAAGATAATCTGATGTACAGTTGTATTTCCTCGATATGTTTTATTATAGTTCATAGTTGGTTTTCCATTTTTATAATCATTCCATAATTCTTCGGCTTCAATATAACCATGTAGCTCATTATGATATTCTACTGTTAAATCTCTGAATGCAATAAAGTTAATTTCATTTAAGGAAGGATATGGAAGTTGATTTGGGATAACTTCCTCAATTAATTTATTACCATCATCGTTTTTAGACACTAAACGTAAATGATCAAATGATAAACCTTTTACCACTGTAGAGCTATGTGTTGTTAATAAAACCTGTGTCTTATCTGCTGAAGAAAGTTCTAAAAATGCTCTAATTAATATTTTTTGATGTTCAGTATGTTGAGATGTTTCAGGTTCTTCAATTGCATAAATAATAGACTGAGAATTAACCGAAGACATTCTTCTCTCGGCTTCTGCTCTGAAAAAATTTAACAAAATCAATCTCTTAACTCCGCTACCTCTTTTATTTACAGGTATATTTTCATCGCCTGAAATTGAGACACTTTTAAAAACATCAACCCATTTTAGTGCATTAGCAGGTGGTATAATAGGATTTAAACTACTAGCAATCTCAGGATTCATTTCTCTGAGTTTTTCTAATGTGGAATCTGAAACTTCTGTTAGTCGCTGCGAAACTCTTTGTGCAATATCTGCAAACATCGTAACTATTTCTTGATCTCCAAGAATCTGTGCAACAGCTTTTTTTAAAGGATCTTGAACCTCGCTATCATTATCGCTATTTTTTCTATCAGACTGAAACAAACAATACTGAGGAAGATATTGTTGTATTTTTTCCCAAATATTTTTTGCATCTTCTTTAGAAGCATCAATTTCTAATTCCTGTAATTGTAAATTACTTGAAAAATGTGACCAAATAGCGCTTCTCATCACTGCATTAATAGTACTATTCTCACAGACAATATTATGTTGCTGAATTATTTTTCTATAATCAGTAATTTTCTTAAGTAATAAATCTGAACATTCAACATTCGTAGGGTGATATGCTTTAATAAAAACTTTTGCAGCCCCTGCATTCGGATACTTTTTTGTAATTTCTAAGTTTCCGTCTGAGTTTAAAAGATATTCTGCGTCAAAAGAAGTCTCGTTTGTAGTATCTATAACTATTGAATTTGGTAATTCTGAAAATACTGTTGTAATAGAAATAACATTATCTCCTTCATTAACAGCAGATTTATTAACATCATCTTTATCCAATTTAACAGCACCTTTATTATCATTAAAGAATATATCTAACGCTTCTAAAATTGTTGACTTACCAATATCATTTTTTCCAACAAATGCAGTTAAGTCATCTAAATTTATTATTACTTCATCTTTATAACTTCTAAAATTTTTGAGTTTTAATTGTAATAATTTCATGGCTTAGTTATTAGTTTTTATTATTTATCATTCAGTCATTTTTAATAGTATATAATATTTTGACACCTAAGATCATACAGTATTTAAAGTTTTAAAAGTACAAAGCATTACAGCATGAAAATTATGGTAATCCGTAAAAACGATTTTTATTTTTAATTTCTACGATGCCACCCCATCAATAAACACCTCCACAAAATCTTGCACTTTCTGAATAATTCTTCTACCGATATTATTGCGTTCAGTAAGCTTTGGTTTTATTTCAAGAAGTTTTAAGGTGTCACTTATTTTAGGCGTTTTGGAAGTGAAAAGAAAATCATCAATAGCATCTCGGAATCTATCTTTATTTAAAGATTCTTCGACTGCTATTTTTTCGAAAGCCGAGTTTTTTTCTTTGTTCCAGTATTTTTCAAACTCTTCGTTCACATTATCTCCGTCAGAAATATGAGGTAGGTTTTCTTCAATGAATTTTTCGATCAGTTCTTTTTTACTTCGGAGTTTTGCATCGCCGGAAAGGATATCCCGGATTTCTTTTTTCTTTTTTTCTAATTTATCACCTTTTAGATTTGAATCGGTAAGATTGGCTAAAAGTGAAAGAATATAACTAACATTGATTTCATCACGATGAATCAGTTCAAGTTCAAAATCAACGTCATCTAAAACACTTACTTTTCCTTCACGATCTGGTTTTCCTCCTTTAATCTCAGTCCACAAATCAAGATATTTGCTTTTATAGCCATCAAATTCATATTCAGTCATTTCCAGTTTATTAAAATCAAAATCTGCAAATGATTTCAATACATTAAGAACCCGCATTAATTCACGAAAAGCGGTAATAAACTCAAACTTTTCCTCATCCGTTTGATAACCATTAATACTATCTGTTTCAGGAGCAACAATCTTTAAACTGTTTAAAGCTGAATTGAAAAGCTCAATATAATCTTCAATGGGTAGAATAATAATATCCTTAATTGCATTTTTGTTTGAAAAAAGAGTTATAGCATCATCTGTAGCAGATTTCAGATTACGGAAACAAACAATATTACCCTGCGATTTACTTTTATCAAGAACTCTGTTTGTTCTGGAAAAAGCCTGAATCAACCCATGATATTTTAAATTTTTATCAACAAATAGTGTATTTAATGTTTTACTGTCAAATCCTGTTAAAAACATATTTACAACTATTAATAAGTCAATTTCTTTATTTTTAACTCTTTTAGAAACATTATTATAATATTCATAGAAGCTTTGACTATCTTTAGTTGTATAATTCATCCCGAACATCTCGTTATAATGTCCGATATACCTTTCTAAAACCATTCTATCGTGAAAATCTCCATAATTAGCTCTCGGCTCAGCAACAAGTGCAAAATCATCCTCATCTTCCAATTTAAAATTTCCGGTTGCATTTTTTTCAGGAATGTTAGTTCCATAGCTGAATATGGTTGCTATTTTTAGATTATGCTTTCCCTCTTCTTTTTTCTTTTGAAACAGATCATAATATTGTTGCAAAACATCAATACTACTTACACAGAACATAGCATTAAACATTCTGTTATTTGTTTTTCGATTATATTGAGAAATAATATAATCTGTTATCTTCTCAATTCTTTGTGGACTGCCTAAAAGTTCTTGTGTATCTATTGCTTCTACATCGGTATCTATATAAGTATTACTGTTTTCTTTTTCTTTATATCGACCAACATATTCTACAGAAAATTTTAAAACATTTCCATCGCCAATTGCATCGGTAATTACATACTTGTGTAATGGCTCTTCAAATAACCGATTGGTTGTAGCAGGTTTTCCATCAAGTAATCCGACAGAATTAATCTCCGAAATTGGAGTTCCTGTAAAACCAATCATTTGTGCTTTCTGGAAATGCTTTTTAATGTTTTGATGGGTTTCTCCAAACTGACTTCTATGGCATTCATCAAAAATAAAAATTACCTTTTTATTTCTCAGATGCTCAATCTTACTTCCGTGTTTTTCTTTCGTAATAGCAGTATTAAGCTTTTGGAGTGTTGTAACAATTAATTTAGTATTGCCTGAAAGCTTTTGAACTAAGTTTTTTGTATTATTTGTAGTATCTACACTTCCTTCTTCAAATGCATTAAATTCAATCTGGGTTTGGTAATCCAGATCTTTTCTGTCAACTACAAAAATTACTTTTTCTACATTAGGAATTTCTTTTAAAATCTGACTTGCTTTAAAAGAAGTCAATGTTTTTCCCGAACCAGTAGTATGCCATATGAAACCATTTTTATTAGTATTCTTTACGCGGTCTACGATTTTTTCAACAGCATAATACTGATATGGTCTTAAAACCATTAAAATTTTATGAGCTTGATTGAGTACAATATATTTTGTAATCATTTTAGCTAAATGACAAGGCTCTAAGAAAGCTGAAGCAAATTCATCAATTTTGGTAATATTATTATTTTCCTCATCAGACCAGTAAAAGGTCTGTTCAAAACTTTCACTTGTTTTCTGACGGGCATTAATGCTGTTAGCATAATACTTAGTATTTTCTCCGTTACTGATAACAAAAATTTGAACATAGTTAAACAATCCATATCCAGAATTAAATGATTGATGTCTGTATCTGTCAATTTGGTCAAAAGCCTCTTTCATTTCCAGACCACGACGTTTCAACTCAATTTGTACCAAAGGCAGTCCGTTGACGAGAATGGTTACATCATATCGATTTTTAAAATTTCCTTCCTGAGCAATTTGATTTGTTACCTGAAACTGATTCTGACACCAATGGTCCTGGCTAATAAATTCAATCCACTCGGAAGTACCATCATCTTTAAAAAAATGAAAACGGTCACGTAATGTTTTAGCTTTTTCAAAAACATTTCCTTTGGAAAGATGATTGAGGATTTTTTCAAACTCAGTATCTGAGAATGTTTTTTTATTGTGAATTTCAAGCTGAGACTTTAGGTTTTTAATAAGGTCTGCCTCATTACATATTGTAACTTTTTTGTGACCTAACTGTTGTAATTGTTCTACTAATTTCTGCTCTAAAATATATTCCGGCTGACTTGACATTTGGTTTTTAAATTTGGTTATAAACTTTGTCAAAGCTTCAGAACCTTTGACAAAGTTTTTTTAGTTTTCCCAAATGTAAGAAATAATCCGTGATAACTGCAACTATTTTAGTGCTTTAAACATCTGATCAATTGCTTTTTTCTTCTGCTCCAGATTGGGATGTACATATAAATTTAAAGTGGTACTGATATTGGAATGTCCCAGCAAAACACTCACCGTTTTATAGTCGCATTTGCTTTCGATGCATCGTGTTGCAAAACTGTGTCTCAAACCGTGAAACTTAATGTCTGGAATTTCCAAAAATCTCATCAGATTTTTGTAATAACTTCGGTAAGTTCTTGGTTCTGTAGGTTTAGAATCGTTGGTTAATACATAAAACGCAGGATTTACAATTTTTTTAAAAGGCTTAAGCATTCTCAATAAATCCCTGCTCATCGGGATTTCCCGGATAGAGTTTTTGGTTTTGGGTGTGTCAATCAACAATTCTGTTTTTCGTACTCCATCTTCAATCACATAAATTCTCTGGATGGTTTTGCGGATGTTGATAATTCCGTTGTCCGTATCAATATCTTCCCAGGTCAGGGCACAGATTTCCCCAATGCGCATTCCCGAACAAAGGCAGATGTAAACCCCCAGATTTCTAAAAGTAAAATGCTCCTGAATATAGTTCATCACTTTTTTCTGATGCGTTCTGCTCAAGACTTCAATCGTATGGGTTTCCCTAACCGTAGGATATTGCACATCAAAATTGATAAACTCAATCCATTTATTCTTTGCCCCGAACTTCAATACCATTTTCAGAACAATCAGGATGTCTTTGATACTTTTCTGGCTTAAACCCTGTTCGAGTTTTTGAAACACAAACTTCTGTACCTCTTCATCTTCAATCTCAGAGTAGTCTTTGAATACAGGCAATAAATGATTTTCCAGCAACAGCACATAAGCCGAAAAGGTTGATTTTTTTACATACAGCTTTTTGTCATTCTTCCATAGTTCAGCGATTTCTGCCAATGTTTTCTTTCTTGTCATAATTTTTTTTGGTTTTAATATTTATTATTTAACATCCTAAAGTTAGTGATGATTAGAAATTATCTCCTCTACCAAGAATTAAGGGACAATTTTCTCCTTAATGTATTTGGGGAAAATTGAACTCTGGTTTTCCTAATTTACGATTTCCGGGGTTTGAAGGGGAATGGGAAGAAAAAATTTTGAGTGATCTGGGAACTTTTTCAGGAGGAGGAACTCCCTCTTCATCTAATGAGAAATTTTGGAATGGGCACATTCCTTGGATATCTTCTTCTGACTTAGAAGAAGATAATATTTTTAAAATTAATATTAGTAGATTTATTACTCAAGATGCAATTGAAAAATCTTCTACAAAATTATGTAAAGCACCTTCCGTATTAATTGTTTCAAGAGTTGGAGTTGGAAAAGTAGCATTATCATTAAATGATGTATGTACAAGTCAGGATTTTACAAATATTTCTGAATTAAAATGTAACCAACTTTATTTAGTTTTTCAGCTTTCTAAAGTGATGAAAAAAACTTCTAACGAAGTACAAGGAACTTCTATTAAAGGAATTTCATCTTCAGAAATAAAGTCAAAGAAAATATATCTTCCACCTATAATTGAACAAGAAAAAATTTCTTCATTCATAGAGAAGATTGACAAAAGAATTCAAACCCAAAAGAAAATAATTGAAGAGTTAGAATCACTAAAAAAATCAATATCGATA
>VFQP010001409.1_pt1 | contig 32358 bp, 26 predicted proteins | sample 3512351 | NCBI WGS metagenome assembly VFQP01 (sample SAMN10412372, study PRJNA504923) | tailings metagenome | isolation source: Relicate 1 Philex TSF1 revegetated site | place: Philippines: Tuba, Benguet | collected 2017-08-29
ATCGAGAGCCGCGCCTCCTTGAGCGCCGGATCGTAGTAGTCGTTGACCACGTCGATCCCGACAACCGTATCGCCACGCTCGAGCAGGCGCTTTGCGACATGGAAGCCGATAAATCCAGCGGCACCGGTGACGAGAATTTTCATGGCTCGAAGATTATCACAGACCGTCCCGTCCGGGATGCCACGAGTTTGAAATCACACCCAACCCAGAAGAACCAGTCACTAAGCCCAGCACCCGCTACTGCCCAAGAGGCGGCCCCTCAACTCGTCTTTGATTGACCCGCTCCGAGGCAAGAATGGCAATCATTCCCTCGTAGACAGAGAGCATGAGCGCGTACTGAATTCCGTAACGACCGTCCAGAAGGCCGCGCCGCCAGATAAGGATGTAGAAGAAGCGCGCCACCGGGCGGAACAGAAGCGGCATACGATTTGTCAGCCGCTTCAGAGCCCGGCGGCGGGAGGTCGCGTCCCTGGCCAAGAGGGCGTCCGAGGCCTGAGCTCCTCCGCTGCGCGTCTGCATCAGCAGATCGGCCTCATCCTGGGCGTACTTGACGTGCTTGCGAAGCCAGTTCGCCAGGCCATGCGAAAAGTTGTAGTGGAGGTAGGGCACATCGAACGTGCCCACCCGCTCTGGCGGCAGATCTTCGCGTTGTCCATGACCGACCTGCTTGAAGCGCAAGCGCACGCAGTGCCCCAGCCGGACCTGGTAGGTCGGATACATCCCCGCATATCGCAGCCACGTCTCGTGCAGCATGAGCTTCGACGGTACGCGATAGCCGTCGATCCCAACCGTCGGCACCAGATCCACGAGTCGTTGCTGAAACTCGGGCGTCACCACCTCATCCGCGTCGAGATGGAGGACCCATTCGTGACGAAGGCCGCCGTGCATCAGGCCGAAATTGCGCTGACTTGCGAAATCGTCGAAGCGTCGTTGGATTACCCGCGCTCCGGCTCGTTCGGCGATCTCGATCGTGCCATCGTTGCTTCCAGAGTCGAGCACGACGATATCATCGCACCACGCGAGTGCTGCAAGACACCGCGGAAGTATTTTCTCCTCGTTGAAAGTCAGGATGAGGACCGAGACGTGCATGAACGCGTCATCGACACCCATGCAGTGGAAATAATCTCGCGGAGATCGGAATGCCGGGTCTGCCATCCGAGTTCCTGCCGCGCTTTCGCAGGGTCGGCGACGAGCCTGGCTGGATCTCCCGTGCGGCGGGGACCGAACTGCGCATGCACTTTCTTGCCGGTTACGTGCTCGGCCATGTCGAGGATCTCGCGAACGGAGTGGCCAGCCCCTGTACCGAGATTGAAAGCGCGGAAGCGAGCTTCGTTGCTGCAAGTCTGTAAAGCGAGGACGTGAGCACTCGCGATGTCGCTTACGTGCGCAAAATCTCGCACGCAAGTCCCGTCGTGCGTCGGATAGTCTGTGCCGAAGATCGTTATGGGTTGCTCCGGGCCCAGGGTGGCCCTCAGCACCAAAGGAACGAGATGGGTTTCCGGATCGTGATCTTCACCGATCTCACCATCGGGATCCGCACCTGCCGCGTTGAAATAGCGCAGCGCCGTCGCAGACATGCCGTAGGCGCGCACGTAATCCTGGAGAACCCTTTCGATCATCAACTTGGAGCGCCCGTACGGATTGATCGGATTCTGTGCGGCTGCTTCCGTTATCGGTACACTCTCCGGTTCGCCATATGTGGCGCATGTGCTCGAAAACACGATCTCACTTACATCGCACTTCCTCATGGCGCTCAGCAGAGAGATCGTTCCCGTGACGTTGTTCGAATAGTACTTCTCCGGCTCGGTGACCGACTCCCCCACGTAGGCCGAAGCAGCAAAATGCATGACGGCGACCGGCCGATATAGCTGCATGACCTCGATAAGGCGCCCGGCATCTCTGATGTCGCCGTGCTCGAAAGGTCCCCATTTGACCGCACGGCGATGACCAGTCGCCAGTGAATCGAACGTGATGGGCCGATAGCCCGCAGTCGCGAGCGCCTTGCACGCATGACTGCCGATATAGCCGGCGCCTCCCGTGACGAGCACGTCGTGAGCCCTCATGTTAAGCCTCGCGATGAATCCTACAGGAAATACGCATCGACAATCTGATCGATTTTGACGGTGAGCAAGCTGCCTTGTCGTTCGACACCGTGGAGACCAACGACAGCTCTCTCACCACCTGCGAACGAGATCACCTGCGGCCCGGCCATATGCACGATAGCCATCCTCCAGCGGATGGTCATCGTCAGCCAGCCAGAATGCTCGACCTGCCTCTTCCGCCTCGGCACGAGCCTTAATGGTATGCGCGAGGGTGTCCACGAACGGCATCCGCTCGCTCACAAATGCATCCCGGTACGACTTGGCCAGCAATTCCTCGACGGCGACATACTGCCGGCCGCGCTCATTGATATCTGTCCTGCTCGCGTAAAAGTGATACTCCACGGCCGCTCGCGTCCGAATGAGCAAGAAGCCGAGCTTGCGGCCCGCATCTGCGTATCTTCGCCCCAAGTCCTTATAGAGCAGCAGGGACAGTTCGTAGTTGGAGCGGATGCTTTCGTCCCCGAGATCCATCGAGCGCTTGGCGAGCGCAAAGTGTTCTTCTGATCCAGCCGGGACGGGCCAGGCCGGCGTGCCAATGTCTACCATTCGGCCAGCTTCAGGCGCGCGTCCATCGAAATATCGTAGCGCGCGACTCGCGAGGAAGGGGGGCCACACATCGTGTTGATAGAGGATGCTCATGCTTGCCGAGTGCTGCACCAGCCATAGCATTGCGCGACTGTCACCCAAGCCGCGCGGCAATGGGCGCGCCGGATTGCGATCAAACCAAAGGGGGGACGACTTGTCACGCTCTGCATCCGCACATCCAGAGCGAGCGGATAGTCTGCCCAACTCCGCTTGCCAATAGGGTATCGCGAGTCTCTCGCAGACGCCCTGTGCAAGGTCATTGCCCAGATAGATTGCTATGATGGCGTCGACACCCGCCTCCAATCCCCTTTGGGCCAACCAGTAGTGTTGCGCAAAGCTGTAACCACCAATACCCTTGTTCACGACGCCGGATCCGATCGCGCCCTCGAGCAGCCTCGGCCACGAGGCCTCGGAGCCAACGTTGTAGCCGTAGGTGAAGGAGTCGCCGATCGCCCAAATGCCGGCCGCGCTCGATGACGAAGAGTGGAGCTTCGGATTGCGGAACCCGTGCTTATCGATATCCGGGTACCGCGAGTCGGCGATGACCCCCAGAAACTCATGACTCGCGCGGTTGCTGATTGGTAGCGGGTATGGGGTCGCCAGCCTCAGCGTCAGCTCGATCGCCGCAACACATAGAACGGCGACGAGCCCGAAGCGACCCGCGCTCCGCGCGTACGAACGAACACCCCTGCGCCCGTCAGCGCTTGGAGATGACACGTGCCGCATTACCAGCAACGATCGTATTCGCTTCAACAGACTTCACCACCACTGCACGCGCCCGCACAACGGCCCCCGACCCTACCGTAACGAGTACGTTGCGAATGCTCACGTTGGCTTTCGCGATGGCGAAGGCGCTAGGTATTTAGTCACGGCCGGGCTTGATCAGCACCAATCGGCCGAGGCACAGCGCGTCCATATCCGTTCGAAGAAAGCAATCGACGGCTTGCTCGGGCGCGTCGACCACAGGCTCGTTCTCGTTGAAGCTCGTGTTCAAAACCATGCCGACACCGGTTTGGCGCTTCAGGGCGCTTATGAGGCTGTAGTAGAGCGGGTTGCCATCGCGATCCACAGTCTGCAGACGACCGGTGCCATCGACGTGTGTAACGGCAGGCAAGCGCTCACGCCATGCCCGGCGAATTTTCACCACGTGCATCATGAACGGCGATGCCACGCTTTGCTCGAAGTACGTGTCGACGTCCTCGGCAAGAACGCTTGGCGCGAAGGGTCGGAAGGACTCCCGCCGCTTGATCTTTGCGTTGATCGTTTCCTTCATTGTGGAAATGCCGGGATTGGCGAGAATGGATCGGTTGCCCAGCGCACGCGGTCCCCATTCGCTACGTCCCTGATACCAGCCTACGACCCGCCCCTTGGCAATGAGCGTCGCGGCAGTCTCGACGAGATCATCGTCGTCGACGCAAGCCTCGATCGGAACGCCTGCATCGTCCGCCGCTCGGAGCAGACGCTCGTGCGGGTAGTCAGGCCCCCAGAACGCATGTCTCATGTGGAAGCGCTCGGACTTGTCGAGGGTATTGTGCCAGACCCAGAATGCGGCACCGAGGCAAGTGCCATCGTCTGAGGCCGCAGCCTGTAGATAGGGTGTCGTGAAAGGAGTTTCACGCAGAATGCGCGCATTGGCGACGCCGTTGAGAGCGCAGCCCCCGGCCATCACCAGGCGTTCGGTCGGCACCTCTCGGTGGAGGCGCTTGAGGCAATGCAGTGCAGCTTCCTCGAACCGGACCTGAGTCGATCGCGCAATATCCTTGTGGCGTTGCGCAATCTCCTTGTCGCGCCGCCGTGGAGCGCCCAACTTCTTGATCAGCTTCTCGGTATAGAGCCTTCCCATGACGAGTCGGCCGTCGGCATCGACCTCCCCACTTTCGCCTCCCTCGTGCATACCGAAGTACCCGGCACCGAGCCGAAACCAGTCTCCATCGGGCGTCTCGACCATCTCACGCATGACGTCGGCGTATTTGTCATTGCCGTACGGCGCCAGACCCATGACCTTGTACTCTTCGCCAAACTGGTCGAAGCCAATGAACTGGCAGAGTGCCGTGTAGAAGAAGCCAAGACTGTGCGGGAGCGTCACCCGGTCCAGGATTTCAATTCGCTTGCCTTCGCACCGCGCGGCCATGGCTGACGCGAAATCACCCGAAGCATCATAGGACAGCCCTGCGGCGACGCCATCGAACGGGGAGAGGTAGTACGCGCTCGCAATATGCGCGAGATGATGCTCGACGTTGACGGTCTCGAAACGCACCGTCGCCGGATCCTCATCGCAAATTGCAGCGAGCCGATCGAGCATCGATGCGGTTTTCTGGCCGCGACTGAAGTGCTCGAGCGCGGCGGCCGCCCCTCTCACGGGGTTTCTGGCAACCCACGCCACTTTGGCCATCCGATTGGCATTCGGATTGCGCGGCAGGGCCACATGGGTCACGTCGCGCAGGCGCAAGCCGCTACTCGCGAGGAGCCAGCGGATCGCGTTCTCGGGAAAGCGCGACGTGTGCTTCTCCCGCTTACCGAGCCGCTCTTCTGCAACGGCGCCGACAAGCTTGCCATCGATCAACAGGCAAGCGGCTGCGTCAGCGTGAAACGCATTCAATCCGAGAATGACACTCACCGATCAGCCCCGGCGCGTGGAGGCAGAAGCTGCAACGCTCGCAACGATGACATCCAACTTTCCTTGTCAGTCGAGCCGCACGGTTGCCGGCGGCACGTCGCCCGTCAGCAGCCAACGGTACATCTGAAGCATGTCGCGCGCGATTCGATCCCAGCCGAAATCACGCGCCATCCATGAGCGGCCGCGATTGCCCATTGCCCGCAGCTCGTCCTGTGGCTGCATCATGGCTTGGCGCAATGCAACAACCAGCGGCTCGACACCATGATCGATCCACCATCCGCAACGATGCGTCTCCAATCCAGGCCATGGCGCACCCTTCGTCGAGATCACCGGCACTCCTGCCGCAAGCGCTTCCGCAACCGTCAGGGCGAAATTTTCATTGATCGTTGGGAGAGCGAAGAGATCAGCCCTGCGATAGGCCGCAAGCTTCTCGTCCTCGTCGTAGATCGGCCCGTCGATGCTGACGCGTTTCGTGCTCAATTTGTGGGCGAGGGCTCGCAGCTCCAGATCGTGATTGAGCTGCGGAGACCCGACGATGCGCAGGCGCCAGTCGGGAAACTCATGCTCGATCACCGACCAGGCCCGCACCAGACGGTCAAGTCCCTTCTTGGGGTGAATTCGTCCGAGTGACAGCACCTCCCGGCCTGCTGTCAGCGGCTGCGCACGCGGCGTGAGATTGGGCAGCTCAATGCCATTCGGAATTACGGCGACCGGATTCTTGAGCCCTGCAGCACGTATTTCCTCGTACTCGGAGACCGCTGTTGCATGAAGGCAGTCAGCGGCCTCGACCGCCGAGCGCTGCAGCAGCCACCAGAAGGGGCGCTTCTTCCAAGCGGATATCCGAAGCGCGCCAGGCCCGAGCATTCCTCGAATCGAATGAACGAGCATGACCCGGCCTTCCGAGCGCCGCTTCACTCGTGCGGCGTAGAGGTTCGGCATCAACCAGAGGCCATGAGAGTGGAGGATCGCGCCAGCAAAGGCATCGGCGGTCATTGCTCTTTCGAGATCAGGCGAGATACGCAGCGTCCGGGCGAGAAAACTACCGGCAATAGGATGCGCGAACCACTCAGCGCCATCGGCTTGCCGCTGCAGCGGGTCGGAGACCTCGATAGTCCGCAAGCGAACACTGGCGCCGGTCCGCGCCAGCGCGCCTGCGAGCGCCGGAACGCTGTAGGACGGCCCACCATCCCCCTTGGCGAGGCCCGCGATCGCATGCGTTACGCGTATGATCCTCGACGTCCGATGGGCGAACAACGGGATATCGGCCGTACCGGAATGCAGTTCGCTGCGCTCAGGCATCGGCGCCGACAATCGCTTTCACACGCGACGCCCCTGCAACGGTGCCCTGTAGCGATGATGAGCCGGCCGCCTCGCTACAGGTCGCCTCATAGACCAGAACGCCAGAAGACGCGGGAGGATCAGGCGCTGAAGCAATAGGACGGCCGCCATCGTCATGAACCCGGCACCGATCGTTTTCAGCAGGCCCCTCTCGAACTGAATAAATGGCAGCATCGCCATCGCTGCGAATCCGCAATTGAGGAGACTGTCGGCGCCTCTATAGCCGCGAACAATTCGATAAATACGGCCAATTCCTACGCCGAACAGGAGTGCGGCTAGCCACCCTCCAAAGAGCCCAAAGTCGATGTAAAGCTCGCCCAGATAGCCGATGCTGATCGAAGTGTTGACCATATCGGTGAACCATAGGCCGGTGTAGTGCGCGGTAATGATCGTGTCATTCAATTGTGCAGGCTTGTCAGGAAAAAAGATCCTGGGCTGGAGTACGTGCGCAATGCCCTCCAGCGCTCGGGCCCCGTTCTCGTGCGGAACCCGCGCGGGCACATTCTCCATGGTGTGCGCCAGATAATCTATGTAACCGACCCGATGGACGAAACTCTGGAACCCCTCCTCGAATTTCGCGCGATCGAAGGAGGCCATAGCGGTCAGCAGATACTGCAGGCGATCCGAGATCGGCACCGCCACCACTTGCTGCTGCGTACCGCGACTTACGAAATCCCGGTAGTCAGACTTTATCGCCGACCAGAACACGAAGACGGAGAGAAGGAACGCGCCCCCTAACGATCCGAGGATCAGTGCCCTGGGTCTCAAGCGGGGCGTGGCAGCGAGCGCAGCGATGATCAGCACCATCACGGATGCCGTGAAATCGGCGAAGAAGCCTGTCATGCCGAAGCCCACCTCGAAGATCACAACGATCGCGAGGAGGCCGCGCTGCTTCTTCTGACTCAAGCACCAGTATGTCAGTGCAAAGAGTCCAACGAGCCGGATTCCCGAAAAACCGAGAACGATCTGCTGTGCCGGTCCCGCTCGCCACCAGAAGATTGCACAGAGGTGGCCGAACAACATCACGGCCAGGGAGAGCTTGATAAGGTCAGGTCCACGCCACCATGCCGCACTTTGGGCGAGAGCCTCAGCACTCTCGCGTCGGCGAGCCGAGGAGCCGATGCGCATTCCAATCGCCAGCGCAGCCAGCGCAGCGAGGGCAAAATAGGCAGCAGGCTCTAGGTCCGCGCCATACTCGCCAAGCTGATTGATCGGAACCCCAAGTATGGCCGTCTGCAGTGGCTTCATTGAAACTGCAATCCACTGGACGGCGAACGGCAGCAAAAGCAGCGGGGCATCGTTCTTCGGCCACAGCAGCAGGATGGCACCGCTGAACACGCTGCCCGCGAAGAGTACCAACATCGGGTTGGGACTGACGATCGACGCGAAGACGCCGATCACAAAGACGATCACCGCGGAGGCCCTGGATGGGTTCACGATTGATCCTCGTATCCCCGGCCCGGATCAGGAGAATGCCATTTGGTCATCAATGTCAGCTTCGCGGTCGGCAAAAATTCACGCCCATCGGCTGCTCGCCAATGCTCTAGCGTCTCTGCGCTCCCGGCACAGGGCTACTATCAACTGTCACTGGCCTCGTCACGGCCTTCACCGCCTCGACCACCCCCGAAACGGCTTTGGGTATGCCAAACGCTGCCGACCTAGCGGCAATTGCGGCGGCTGAAGGCCGCCGATCAAAGAACGCCGCAATGGCATCAGCGAGGGCGCCAACATCACCCACTGGAAAGACCCGGCCGGCAATACCGTCCGAGGCTAAGTCGGGCGCACACCCGACGGCATCAGAAACGACAATCGGCGTCCCGCAGGCAAGCGCCTCATTGCAGACGAGCCCCCAGGTCTCGTGGGCGGACGGCAGGACGAGCACATCTGCAGCACAGTATACCGCTGGCATCTGAGTTTGATTGCGGAAGCCGAGAGCGTGGAGGTCGACTCCCTTTGCCTCGGCTCTCGCATATAGATCTTGCTCGAGCGGTCCGGAGCCCGCGACGACCATCCGCACCCGTCGTCCCTGTGCGAGAAGGTGGGCCACCGCGTCGACGACATCCAACGGACGCTTGAGTGCAAGGAGCCTGCCGACGAACAGCACCACTTTATCTTCCGGCCCAATCCCCAGATCCGCCCGGAGCGCCGCTCGGGCTTCCGGCTCGGCCGCGGAGGCAAAGCGCTCGCTATCCACGCAATGCGGCGCGTGGAACAGCCGATCCGCTGGGTAGTGATAGTGCTCGTAGTAGGCACGGTTGTGATGACCGACATAGAGCGCAGCATCGAACTGACGCAACAGGACGGGGTAGGCCAACTCCTTGGCCAAGCGCTTGGCACGACCGCGGGGCGTGCCGAGGTGACTATCTCCCCGCACCAGGACCGGGATGCCACGTCGCTTGGCAGCCCAGATGCCCTGCAGATAGCTCTTGAGGTGCCAGCCCGTAACGAGCAACGCGCGAAAACCGCCAGCATCCAGCTTTTCACCGATCTGAGGCGTGTCGCAACCGTCAAACCGGAGCGCACTCGGCTCAGGCGAGATGTTATTCAGGAATTCGTGAGCGTAACCGCCGAGCAAATCGATGTCCCACTCGAACTCGGTTCCGTATCCGGCTGCGGCCTGTTGCGTTGACGTCGCACTATGGGCGAAGAACACTTTCAAATCGCATTGCTGCGCAATCCCCCGAAACAGAGGCGCGTAGTATTGGATGGGATGCGAGGTCAGAATGGCGAGGCGCATCAATCCGACCTGGAAGCCTGATTGCGCCGCTGAAAGGTCGCGAGGCCGGCATCAAGGGCGGCGGCCATCTGGCGCGCGCTCTCCCTGGCCGAGTATCCATCGAACGCTGCCCAGTTCACGACATCGGGATTGAACATCTCCGCGCGATCGACGAAGTCGGACAAGCGCTCGGAAATGGTCCCAGCGGTCGGAAGCCGCGTCTCGTCCAGCGTGATCACCATGCCGGCACCGCTCTGTTCCAGCACCTGAACGGCCGCGCTCGCTTCGTGGAGCAGCGCGAATACCCGACGCCTCGACTGCACCGCCTGAAATACCTTGGAGGGCGTATAGTGCGCCTCGGTCGAGCCAAGGATGAACGGGGCGGTGCAGTGACGCAGATGCGTCAGGACATCTGCATACGCCATCCGATGTGGATGCTCCGTGATCACGTCGGCAACTCCGATGCGCCGCGCAAGCGGGAGTACATTGTGACCGTCGGTTGCTGTCGGAGCCTTCCCTGTGCCGACAAAATGAAGCCGGATACGGCCATAGATGTCCGGTCGCTCTTTACGCATGACGGCCAGCCCCTCGAGCAGGACTTCAAGGACCGACCATGCCTTCGGTAATAGGGCTCCCGCGTACAGCATGTGAAAACAGCCATCGTGCGGGTCAAACAGGTACGGCTTCTTGTCGAGAGCGATCGCCGCCTCGAAATCCAGTTGGGAGTTCCCATACGGCATGGCTGCTGTCGCGCACCGTTGCTCGAGCTCGGGATGGCGGCTCAGAACGCCGGTGTAGTATCCAGGCGCTACACCTGTGATCAGGCTCGCATGTCGCACAGCGATTGGCTCGAGCCGATCAGCGAGGCGAGCGGAGATGCGGGCCTTCCGGCTCCGCAGTTGCTCTTCCGTCCAGTAGTGAATCCATGGGTCGATATAGTCGATACCGAATGGGATCGGGCGACGCTTGTACAAAGCACTGCCAAGGAGTGCCGAGAAAAAGGAAGGAACCGTCACATGCAGGAAATCGATCCTCTTGGACTTGAATAAGTGCGAGATGGCGCGCAGATGCCAAGCGAATGCGCGAACGCCAATGTCGCCGACGACGCGTATCGGGCGCGTTGGGAGCGCTGGCGTCCGAATGATCTCGAGGTCGGGCGCGACCATGCTCGCCAAATCCCAATCAAGCGCCTCCTCATAGTGGCGCCAGTGGGTCGTGACTATGATGGGACGCCAGCCGAATTCTTCGAGATGCTGGGCGAGCAGACGCGCACGATGCACACCTGCAAGATTGCTCGGTGGAAAGTGTGCCGCGACGAGCGCAACCGTACGAACCCCACGCGCGGCAACGTCGGACTGTGAACTCACACCGAGGCCAGCCACATCTCTCCTTCCCATGCTAGATGACTGCGCCTGGTCATGAGGTTCGCCGACTGCGTGAAGCGGCTTCGTCATGCCACTTCGCAAGCAACCGCCGGGCACGCGATCACACTTTCGACCACGCCCAAAAGCGTCCGCTGCTCTACTTCCCAGCAGTAACGTTGCTGACCGAGTTGCCACGCATGAGCGCGCGCCGCCGCGAGCCGCTCCGGATTGAGGAGGAACCTGTCCAGCTCGGTCGCAAGCGCCATCGCATCGCCAAGCGGGAATAGCCTCATGGCCTCACCGAGCTCAGGTGCAATCGCGCGGTAAGCAGGGATATCAGAAGCAAGGCTCGGCACCCCCCCGACAAGATAGCTGAAGAGCTTATTGGTCAGGGCGATTGCATTGCTGGTCGAGACGCCCGTCTCGCCCGTGTAGCCGAGATCATATTGCGCACCAAGCCGCTCCAATTCCGTTGGTACCTCGGGGGCGAGCAGATGCAATCTATCTGAGACGCCATGCTGGCGGGCAAGTTCACGCAAAGTGTCGGCATAGCCCGATGCCGGCGTCCCGCGCAGATAGAGGTGCGGCGCGCTCGCAGCCCGGGCAATTGCCTCGATCGCAGTCTCCAGGCCGCGATCAGGGCCAATAGTCTGAGAGAACCAGTAGAGGCTCGGACCCGGAGTAGCCGTGCCTCGCTCGGTCGGACCTGATGGAGCGTTGGCGCGCGGAAACACGTTGAGCACGACCGTCGGGCGCCGAATGCCATAGGTGTCGGCATACGCATCGGCAATCATCGGTGACGCCGCCGTGACAAAGGCTGCGCCCGGTAGGTAGCGACTTTCGATCTCACGAATGAGGCGCTTCTCAAGCATCGGGCGCCGCGAGTCCGGCTGGTCCTCCAGATGGAAATCCTCGGCGTCGAAAGCATAGGCTGCACCGTACTTCCGGGCAGCTTGCGCAGCCACCGGAAGTGCCGCGACGTAGTGCGCGATGTAAAGGTCCGCAGATTGTGCCGCTGCAGCACGGCCGAGGCGGCGGCTGATAGGGCTGTAGGCGGGGACGGCAAAGGCCGGTATGGCAGCAGCACTGAACAGCTTGCGGCAGGCCGCCTGGCGCAAGCGCTCCTGCAGCCACACGAAACGATCGTTGAAAGCCACTCTTTCAATCGGGTAGCGCGCGTTGGCCAATATGTCCTGATCCCTAGGCTCGACGAGGTCCAGGATCTTGGTTGCCACGACATGCACGTCGAAACCGGCGGCGGCGAGAGAATCCGCCTCCTTCACGACCCGCGGGTTGGACCCAACCTGTCCCGGAGTCACAATGCAAATCCGTGCCATGCTGACGGCAGACCTCTAGGCGGCCGTTACGTTGAATTCTGGCGGCGCGGCGAAATCGGGAGAGTAGCCGGCTCTCGTCAGGCCAATCGACACTGCGTCGATGAGCGCACGACGATAGTCGCTCCACTGCCAACCCTTTGCCGTCTGCAAGGCCGCGAACCGCATATGGGCCAGTCGCTCGCGGTTTCCCAAGCACCATTCGAGCGCTCGGGCGATGGCTACTGGGTCGCCGGCAGGAATGATGAGGCCATTCTTCTCGTGCTCGACGAGATCGGATGCACCTGCCTGCGGCGTGGTGATCACCGGCAGACCACGCGCAAAGGCTTCAGTGACAACCATGCCGAAGCCATCCGATAGCGTCGGGAACATGAGCACATCCGCCGCCTCGAACGCATCGAGCAGGGAAGAATGCGGAATTGAGCCATGGAAAGTCAGGCCAGCTGGTGGTGATCGCCAACTCCTGTCAGGAAGCGTCACCGCCCCGTAAATGTCCGCGGTGGCTTCCCCCGACTTCCCGACGGACCGCCAAGACTCCAGAAAGTGGTGAGCCCCTTTACGAATGCCGAATGTGCCTGCCCACACAATCCTGAGCGGCCTGTCCAGTGAGGGAATACGGACGCACTCGATTGGTGGTGGCGCGCCGAGCGGAACAGCAAAGATCCTGTCGGGATCGGCGCCGCCTGCAATGTGCGAAGCGCGGGTGAGCCGTGAGTTCGTAATGATGACGTCAGCGCGCGCCATCTCTTCATCGCGGCGCGCTTGGCGGCGCTCGAAGCGAGCCGCAAAATATGGATCTTCCGCGCGATGCAATTCTGGATGATTGGCCGTCTCCCGTCGCTGCAACTCTTCGAATTGGCGGCTATTCAAGGACGGGAAATCGAGAATTCTTGCTACACCGCGCTTCTCAGCAGAAGCAAAGGCCTCGAGCGCCGTGTACTCGTAGGCATAGATCGCATCGACACCGTTGCAAAGTCGTCGAGCCACGTGGCGCGTGTAGTCAAGGGACATCCGATCCCAGAGCCTGTCGGCGATCAGAGCGCCGCCACCGATTTTGCTGCAGAGCGTACGCAAGATTTCCCAGAATGGCCGATCCTCTATGACATCCCGCGGGAGCACAGAGATTGTTCGCCGCCTTAGCTGTGTCGCGAGCTTAGTTCCCATTGAGGCCGGCATCGCGCGCAGGAGACGTGCCGTGGTCCCGTCGTCGCGGTAGACGTACGACGTGACAAAAGCGGCAAGCGCGTCCCGCTCGTGGAATGCGAGCGCGACTTGCTGACCGAAGTTCGCGGTCGAAGGGAATGCTACCAGCGTACGCATCGCCATTTCTCAGGACGCTGGCGCCAGCGAGCCGCCAACTGCAATGCGACCCGATAAATATGCATCAAGATACGCGTCAGTTACGGCGCCGATATTGTAGAGACGCTCAACCCGGCGGCGACAATCCGACCGGTCAATGCTGGAAAGCCTGCCGACCGAGGCGGCCAGTTCCTCTACATCGTCGCGCACGAAGCCCGTGACGCCATCCTCGGCGACCTCAGGAACTGCACCGCGGCCCAAGCCCAGAACCGGTGTCCCGCAGGCCATGGCTTCCGCCATGACAATACCGAAAGGCTCGTCCCAAAGAATGGGCATGAGCAACGCACCGGCAGATCCCAGCAGACTGTTCTTTTGCGCGTCGTTCACCGGTCCGACATATTGGATCGACTCACCGTCCACATGGGACAGCACGTGTGCATCGGCCCAGCCGCGATGCTCGGTTGGGATATTTCCCGCGATTATGAGAGGCCGCTTCGAGCGGCGCGCGATCTCGATGGCGAGGTGCGGCCCCTTGATTTTCTCGACACGCCCCAGAAAGACGAGAGGCGCAAACTCGGGCACCTCGGGCTGGAACGTATAGGTATCGAGTTCGACGCAGTTCGGCACCATTCGCCACCTGCCGATCTGCTGGATGTCGCGCATCATCCACTCGCTGATTGCAGTGAACGCAAGCGTGCCGCGCGAGATCGCATGACCAAGACGCACCGATCGCGGTGAAATGGCACGCTGGTAGGTCATCAACTTGGGCACGGCCATAGGCAGAATTGGAGTCAAGTAGGCCACGCGAGAAAAGCTATGCACCACATCGAATCGGCCAGCCGCGACGTGCCGGGCCAAAGTGCCGGCATTGCGCACAGTATCGGATTTGCTTGTACTGCTCATACCCGGCCAAGCCACGCGCCGAACGGGACACGTCGAATCTGCATTTGCGAACAACGTGACCTCGTGACCACGAAGGCTTAGCTCCCGCGCCAGCATATCTACGATCCGCTCGATACCGCCATACAAGCTCGGCGGTACCGGAATCTCAGGATCGACCGTGAGTGCTATCCGAAGCGGTGCGCCAGTCATGCCACCTGCCGCGCAGGGCTCGACTGATAAAGTCCGATCATGTCATCCGCCACGGTGTCCATTGTCGGCACGTGACGACGCACAATCGAATGGTTCTCGGGCCTCGTCGCGAAATCGTAAAGAGTGCTCGACCATGCGTCGACATCCGCCATCGGAACGGTTGTCACACCGCCCCCTATGTTTGCCAGCTCGGCGATCCCACCAATGTTCGAACCAATGACCGGCACGCCGGCTGCTTGCGCTTCGAGCACAACCATCGGGCCTGTCTCGAGCCACTGCGAGGGAACGAGCAGCGCGTCGATGCGAGCCAACGCTTCAGGAAGGAGGTCCTGCCCGATCGATCGCTCGATACGAATGCGATCGTCACGAGCGGCGGAACCCTCGACGTAGCTCCGATAGCGATCGGCTTCTTGGTCTGCCCCTGCCGCATGAATAGAGAGGGACGCATTGACCTGCCTCGGCAAGCGGCTGAATGCCTCGACGATGACGTGGATGCCCTTGACCGCGCTCCACCGGCCGATGAAACCAAACCGGAAGACACTTGATCTCGCCCTTTCGCGCCGAGCCAAGGCGTCAGCCAGATCAGGATCCAGGCCCTGCCTCATAAGCGTAAGCTTCTCCAGAGGCACGCCGTTGGTGGCCAACGCATCGAACAACCATTGGCACACGGCTATGACCCGATCGGCCTCATTCCCGACGGTGCGAATCTCGGCGAGCTTCCGACTGGCACCGGCACGCGCACCGATGAGAGTGGCACCCTTTCCGAAAACAGTGGCCCGCTCGGCCAGCAAGGACACGACCTCCGGCACGCCCCCCACCAACTGAGCCAATGTCAACGGAACGCCCATCTTGTGCGCCCAGCAGGTGGCACAACGCCCTGAGGAGACCATGCCATTGCATGGAGTGTTCCCGTGCTCGAGCATGGTGCCTCGGATACATACCGCGGCGGGAACGTGAGCCGTGAATATCGTCCTGAGGCCACTCCTGCGCGCCGCCGACAGGTGATGAGCGCTGCAGCCGCGCGAGATCCCGTGCTGGTGATAGACGTCGAAACCGGCAAGGAGGCTTTCGAACACTCCCATCTCGCTCGGCGGATCGATGCCACGCAGTTCGCCACGCGTGGGCTCATCGCTGACCGGATAGGTAAAGACCTGCACGCCATCGAGCTCATACTGCTCAGGAGCACCTGCCGGCCTCGGTATCGCGATCGCTGACCGCACACCACGTCGAGACAGCGCGCGCACAAGACTGGAGACGTAGGTTTCAGTCCCGCCGATGTTGTAGGGCGGATACCACGCCGGTGCATGAAGGATAGAGAGAGACATTCTATCGCTACAACTGGGCGCGGATGCGCCCCACGGCGGGCGCCTGCAGCAAACGAACTATGAGAGCAAGGAGGCGGCGCGCGAGGGCGATGCCCAGCACACTGCTGAGTCTTGTCGACACCGCCGTGAGACGGCTCGGCTTGCCACCAACGCGCGCAATTCCCGCGACAGCATCATGAAAACGAGCGTCGCGATGCCAAAACAGCTCCCGCGCAGCACCGTCATAGATTTGGGTGAGTGCGACGCGCTGCGCATCTGTCAGTTCCGTGCGGTCGCGCCACGACGCCTCGATCTGCTCTCCGTTTCGGAGCACGTCGAGATAGAAGGCCCTGGCGCTACGTCGCGACAAGCTTATCGGCAGCACGCGATACAGAGCACCAACATGCGGCGAATGCTCGAAGCGAGCGCGTTGGCTTGCAACATCGAACAGCATTCGGGCGTCCTGAATGACAGGAAGATCGGGGCGGAAGCCACCTATTTCCTCGACTATGGAGCGTCGATAGAGAATGGCGGCGGTCGTCGCCCAGGCGATGGTGGCGGTGGCTATCTCAGGATCCTTGCGAAATTCGACCCATGGGAAAATCCGGCGACCCGCGCACGTCGGCTTCGATCCAGCGTGCCACTCTTGCCAATCACAGATGATGACATCGGCACCCGTCTCACGAGCGCAGTCGAGGCGTTGAGCAAGCGTGCCTGGCATCAGCAGGTCGTCGGCATCGAGGAAGACCAGCCAATCTCCGGTCGTCTCCGCAATGCCTCGATTGCGCGCTGCGGACACGCCCTGGTTCGGCCCGCTCAGAACCCGAACGCGCGGCTCGAAGGAGCGCGCAATTTCGAGTGAGCCATCGGTTGAGCCGTCGTCCACAATCACGATCTGCGCCGCTTCGCGCTGCGCGAGCGCACTCTCGATCGTGGCTGCGAGCGTGGCCTCGCCGTTGTAACAAGGAATGACGATCGCGATCGCATCAGAAAACGGCGGACCGGCTTCTCGTCCTGTCACATCACACCCAAAGGATCGCTAGATCCACAAGCAAGCCCTCTGTCCACACCACTATCGCGCCAACAGATGCTTATTCACGAGTGCGAACACGCGCGCCCCGAACACCCCCGCGAGATTGCAGGAGTGAGCAAACGAGTACAGCCTGTACCATCTACGGGATCGGATGGCGGCCCAATTGATGCTCTCGAGTAGGATTGAGACGTCGGCATAGCGACCTCCCCAGGCAAGCGAATGCGCACATCCCAGTATTCGCTGATCCAACGCCTCCTCGCGCTCAGGAGTCAGTACCTGCGCCGCTGAGAGCTTGACCTTCTGCCGGATCAGGAACCGCCCCTCCTGTAGGGGCTCGAAGTGATCGTAACGGATAGTCAAGCGCTGCTCGGATCGGTGCTGGCGCATGTTGCTCACAATATCGTCCACGAAAGTGGCGCGGACTCCCAGTGCCAGATAGTCGAGCCAGAATTCCGCGGCTTCCCAAACGCTGGATGCCTCATTAAATCGGACGACTGGTTCACGCCTTATGAGCACGCCGCCAGTGGCGCATCCACATTCGACAACTCGCGCGTATGCGTCATCATAGCCAGACCGCGGGCGTACGATCCTAGCTTCCTCCCCGTCTTCATGGATGTCTCTCCATGCCCCAAACGCAATAGCGGCGCGATCTGCTTGCAGGGCGTGAGCAAGTACCTCCAATGCACGGGGCTCCAGTAGATCGTCCGAGTCGAGAAACAGGACAAACTCCGAAGCCGCGTTCCTGAGCCCTTCATTGCGGGCCGCCGACACCCCTCTATTTTCGGTGCGTATGACCTTCACCGAACCCGTTTGCAATAGGGGCTGCATCGATGGCAGCGCAGACAAAGGCTCGGTCGAACCGTCGTCGACGATCAGGACCTCCGCAGGGGGCAGAGACTGTCGCAAAGCACTTTGGACACAGTCGACGATCCAGTTCTGCCTATTGAAATAGGGAATTATTATCGAGACCTGTGCCACGGGCAACGCCATTACGTTGAACTGCTCCCGTTGCCCAAAGCAGCCCTTCGCAAGGTGCCCAGAAAATAGCGATCGAGCAGCATGGAGCTCGGAGCATTCTTCACGAGCGCGCAAAGCTTGCTCATGCGCGATCCATTACCCTGGAGCACGCCGGGCGCGAACCGCATAAAAAAGCGACGCTCGATCTCAGCGCGCGCCAGGCCTCGAAGACCCTTCCACCGAGACTCGTTCGCAATGAGGGTAAGCATCCTGGCGTACTCATCCGCATATCTCGCCGCAACATTGGAGGTTTTCGATGCAGCATGGATGCGAAATGCGACCATTGGCTTTGCAACGTACTCGACCTCTGGAAATGCGTAGAGGTATTCGATGAGCAACAAGCGATCGAAGTAGTAATGCAGGTCCCCGCTTATCGGCAGGCACTTATCCAAGCATTCCCTCAGCATCCACACGCCGGGCTGATGAAAGCTAATGCCTCCGCGCGAGCTGACCAAATTGCTTGAGGACAAATTGGTATTGAACATGAGTTCCATCGCCTCGTCATAACGGTTCTCAACCGCACCAGCCAAACAGCTGGCTCCACCCCATGACGAGCCAACCAGCTCCAAGCAGCCGGGCAGGAGAACGTCGTCCGAATTCACCCAGTTTGCGCGACTGCCTGTAATGCGAGAGAAGCCCTTGTTGATCGCGTCGGCCTGACCTTTGTCCCGTGCGGACTCCCAGTGCGCCAGCCAGGGTGCGTACTTCTTGATGATGTCGACGGACTCGTCCGTCGAGCCGCCATCCATAATGATGTACTCGAGATCCGGGTATCCCTGCAGCAGGACAGAGCGGATCGTCTCCTCGATGAACTGGCCTTGATTGTAGCTCGGCGTCACGATCGAGATGCGCGGCCAGGGCGAGCCGTCGGGCCGTGTCTCGGGAAGCGACGGCGTGTCGACAGTCCACGGCCAGCCGCTCTTGCCCGGCGGGGGCGTAGGTAGATCAGCGAGGGTGGGGGAGCGCATCATTCCCAACATTCGCGCGCCGAACTAGAGGTGCCGATCGCCTGAGCGATATCACTCGCTCTTGCCTCGCTCGTCCTCATCCCTGCAATGTACCCGATGACACTACCGGCAGGAGCAAGAACGTCTCGGTCCGCATCATTGCCGCACGCAGGATCGCTTCCTCGGTCACCTTGAACAAACCTGGATATGCATAAACCCGGTAGCCAATCTTGCGACAAACCTCCAGGAGGTAGCGAGGCTCGACCCCGTAGCTGGGCAGGTTTTGACCACTCCACTCGATGACCAGTGAAGGCCGGTCTCTTTCGATCAGAGCACGCGCTCCAGCAATCACATCGGCCTCGGCTCCCTCGACATCGATCTTGACAACAGACACCTGCGGCTTCCCGGCCTCCTCCCAGATGTCGTCGAGGGGTCTCATTTTGACTGTCACGGCCTGTTTGGTGCCGCCACGGCCGGTATCCCTGAGACCGTCGAACGCACCGTTCTTCGGCTGCGCCGCCCAGAACGTCACAACGCCGCAAGATCGTCCAACTGCGCACCCGAAAACCGCCCAGCGCTTTCGATGAGAACTGGCATCACGTGTCCTCTCCAAGAAGCGTAGAGTATCGGGCGAGGCCTCGACCGAGATTACACGCGCCCCGGGCTGTCGCATCAAGACCGGGATGGACAGGAGACCGATGTTGGCACCGATGTCGATATAGGTGCCTTCCTGCCCAATAAGACACGATATGAGCTCGAGAGTCTCCTGCTCATAGATGCCATCGTCGCAGACGCGATCGAACATATGAGAGCCGAACGGAAAATGCACATCATGATCGAAATAGGGAAACGTTCCGCGGTAGAAGGGCCGCACGCCATAGGCGATTTGCTTGAGTTTACCGCGCAGGCGCATCTGGCACCGCGCGCTGCGAGCGCTCCACAAGACGAGCCTTATGCGCGAACTCGACTAGGCCTCGTGAAGCTGCTGGATAGGGCACGAATTGTTCTTCACGAGGCGCGGCACTCATCCAGAATGTTCTAAGATCTAAGAGATTGCCTGAGAACTGGTCCGTCACGAGGAAAAGCCCGATCGAATAGCTTCCTTCGACAAGCGGAACTTCGCTGATCGCAACGTTGAGTTCAACCTCGCCCCTACGCAATTTCAAAGGCACTACGCTGTCCTTTCGAAGATCTGCTATCGCGAGGCGCACTCCATTGGATGCATAGATCAGCACTGCGGCCTCGCGGATCTCAGTATCGTCTCCAGCTCGCAGACGGATGCCCAGTTCGAGATCGCCGCCAGCAGCCGGAAAGGCTGGCGATATATGTACGTCCTCGATCTGGATCGTCGATCCGGCCATTGCCCTTGCGTTTGATCCCTCGCCGCCGGCATGCAACGCTTCGAGATAGGCCTTCATGATCTCAGCTGTGGTTCCTTTGGCTATCAGCTTACCTTGATGCATGTAGAGCGACAGCGGACAGAGGGTGGCCAAAGCCCCCATATTGTGGCTGACGAACAGCACCGTGCGACCGCCGCCAGCCACATCCTTCATCTTGCCGAGGCACTTCTTCTGGAACTCCCCGTCCCCCACCGCGAGAACCTCGTCGACAATGAGGATCTCCGGCTCGAGGTGCGCGGCAACCGCGAACGCTAAGCGCACATACATGCCCGAGGAATAGCGCTTCACCGGCGTGTCGAGGAACTTCTCGACCTCGGCGAAGGCGACGATCTCGTCGAACTTTCGCCGGATCTCGGATCTCGCCATGCCGAGGATCGCGCCATTGAGGAAGATGTTCTCGCGGCCCGTGAGCTCGGGATGAAAGCCCGTGCCGACCTCGAGCAGACTCGCGACGCGCCCCCGGATCTCGACGCGGCCAACGGTCGGCTCGGTGATGCGCGAGAGGATCTTCAGCAGCGTCGACTTGCCAGCCCCATTGCGCCCGATGATGCCCACGACATCGCCGCGCCTGATCTCGAAGTCGATATCCTTGAGGGCCCAGAACTCCTCGATCTCATCCCCCACGATAAGTTGGCGGCCGCGCATCATGTCCCCGGCCGAGCGCACGAGGCCCCGCGCCCCCCGTGCGATCACGTCGCGCAACGAGACATAGCGCTCGCGTTCGCTCTCGTGCCCGATCAGGTAGCGCTTACCCAAGCCAACAGCGCGAATGACGACGTCGGACATCAGATCAGATCCGCGAATGTCTTCTCGGTCTTGCGAAAGTATCGGACGCCGAGCCAAAGCATGGCGGAGACGACGGCAAGGCTCACGAGGAACCCCGGCATGTAGAGCTGGCTTTCACCGCCGAGCAGGCACCAGCGGAAGCCGTCGATGACCCCGACCACAGGATTGAGGCTGTACCAGAAGCGCCACGTATCGGGCACTAAGGCACTCGAGAAGCCGACCGGCGATACGTAGAGGCCGAACTGAACCACGAACGGGATCACGAAGCGAAAGTCGCGGTACTTGACGTTAAGGGCCGTGATGAACAGCGCCGGGCCAAGGCTTGCCAGCAAGGCCAGCACGACGAAGAAGGGCAGGAACACGATCTGCCAGTTCGGCATGAAGCCGTACCACGCCATGATCGCGATCAGGATGACGATGTTAATGGCGAAATCCACCAGCGCCACAATACCTGCCGCCGACGGCACTATGAGCCGCGGGAAGTAGACCTTGGAAATCAGGTTGGAGTTGGTGACTATGCTGTTCGAAGCATCGGACAGAATGCTCGAGAACAAGAACCAGGGCAGCATCCCTGCAAAAACAAGGACCGGATACGGCACCGCGCCGTCGCTCGGCAACTTGGCGAGATTTCCGAAGATGATCGTGAATACCACCATCGTCAGAAATGGGCGGATGACGGCCCAGGCAATGCCGATCACGGTCTGCTTGTAGCGGACGGAGACGTCGCGCCAGGCGAGCATCGCGAACAGCTCGCGATAGTGCCAGAGGTCGCGCCAGTAGTTGCGCTCCGCACGCCCCGCTTCGAGGACGAGAAGCCGTTCCGATGTCGCGCTCGGGGGCGTCAACGGCTGTGCCTCCGCCGCCGAGCGCTCGGAGCGCTCGCCTTCAGTGGGCGAGCGATCGAACGAGTTCATTGACGTGACTCGAGAAATGTCCGGCAGCGAAGCGCGAAACGGCAGCCGGTCTTGAAAGCTGGTGACCTTCGAGAGCTGAAATGATCGCCTCGGCGAGTTCGGTGCCATTGTCGGGATCGATCGCGCGACCGATGACGCCGTCGGCAAGTGCATCGCGGCTGCCGTCGACATTGCCGCCGATCACTGGCAGGCCGGAGGCCGCAGCCTCGAGAAAGACGATGCCAAAGCCTTCGCCCGTGCTCGGCATGGCGAAAAGGTCGGCAATAGCGAAGTGATCGGGAAGCTCGGCCTCCGGCACTTCCCCGGCGAACCTGACGATGCCCGCGATACCCAGCTCCGCGGCGAGTTCCTCAAGACGAGGACGATCGTCCCCAAAGCCGACAATCAGATAGGCCGCATCGGGAACCCGCCGCAGGACCTCCGGCATGGCTCTGATGATCCGGTCGTGACCCTTGTAGCGCTCGGCGGCGGCCAGTCGCCCGACAGTGAGGACGACGCGCTTGCCACCGAGGCCCAAACGCTCGGCGAGCGCAGGATCGCGACGGCGGGGGGCGAAGTTTGCGGTGAAAGTATTCGGCAGCACGCGCACGCGATCCGGCGGAATGTCGCTCCAGCCGAGCAGACGATGGCGCGTGTATCGGCTCACGGACGTAACCATAGTCGCCGTCTCGAGGCTGTCGCGGACGGTGCGATCGCGCGGCTCCCAGGCCTCGATGCCGTGCACTTGCACCCAGAGTGGCATTCGGCGGAGACGCGCAATGGCCGCGGCCGGCGCGACGGCGTTCAAATGCCCACAAAAGACGAGATCAAACTTCTCGCGCGTGGCCGCGGCAAGTGCGCGCGCGGTCCAGGCGAACTTACCTGGGGCGGGCGACAGCTGGACGACACCGCGCGGCAACGGCGCGGTCGGCGCGCCGAAGCGCGGCAGGATCGTGACGCCCGATATGCTCCTGCACTCACTCAATGCCGCAATCAGAGCCTGATTGTAACGCGCGATGCCACCGCCTGCTCCAAAACAGTCAGAGACGAGAGCCAGAACGCGCACCGCTCAGCCCGCCGCGAGACACTCGGCCCACTGCCGGGACCAGTGTGCCTTCTCTGGCGTGACGCGCCCGCGCAGCGACCCCGCTCCCAATCGGGCATCGCTGATCCAGCGGGCAATCGGTGTCGTGAAACCGGTCTTGGCGCGGCCGCGGACAACTGCGGGCAATGGCACCGTCGGACTCTCCGCCAATTGATCTTTGCCCGCCTTGCGTGCGCTCGCAACCTTCCGCAACAACACGCTGTCGACAAGCGGCACGCGCACCTCAAGCGAATGGGCCATGCTCGCCCAATCAGTGTCGCGCAGAAGCTGATTGCGCATATAGAGCGCCGATTCGAGCGTGGCAACCTTGGCGTGCGCGCTCGCTGACGCGGGTGGAAGCTCGGTGTGAACGCGAGCAAGCGGCGCAAGGCGGCGCAGCCCTCGCTGGACCACGTCCGGCTCGAGCAGCTGCTTCAGCTCCCACGGCATGAAGAGACCACGGCGCACCAAATAGGCCCCGGCATAGCTGCCTCCGTATTCCAAGAGCCCCATGGCCTTCGGGCTTATGCCGACTGTCGCACCGAGGGGCTGGGCGAGCCGGCGCGCAACCGGCCCGAGACCGGGCACGCGCGATGGCAACGCGAGCAGCTTCACCCATCTCGGAATATCGCGGAACGACGGATAGCCGCCAAAAAGCTCGTCACCACCCAAGCCCGATACGGCGACCTTCAATCCGAGCTCGCGCGCCGCTTTGGCGACGAACCAGGTGTTGATGCCATCGATCGTTGGCTGGTCCATCGCATCCAGGATGCGTGGAAGGTCGGCTTCGAACTCACCTTGCGTCACGACACGCGTCGTATGTCGCGTGCTGTAGGCCCGCGCCACGCTCTCGGCGAGCGGCCCTTCATCCTCGGCACGGCCGCGAAATTCCTCGAATGTCAGCGTCACCGTCTGGATGTCCTGCTGGCCGGCATCGCGCATAAGACCGACAAGCGCGCCGGAATCAATTCCGGCGGAGAGAAATGCACCAACCGGAACATCAGCGATCAGGTGATGGCGCACGCTGTCGGCAAGTGACTGGCGCAACTCCCCACGGAGATCCTCGCCGTCGCGTTTGCTTTCGGCCTCGCGGTAGACCTCGGCAATCGAATGGTAACGTCGCGGCTCATGCGCACCGATGCGGTCGACGATCATCGTGCAACCTGCCGGCAGGGCGCGAATGGCGGCCCATGTCGTAAACGGCTCCGGGACGCTACCCCAGAGGTAGAAGCCGACCTGGCCAGCGGGATCCGGATCGCGCGAAACTCCGCCGCCCGCCAACAATGCCTTCACTTGAGACCCAAAGCGGAACGTCCAACCGTCATCAGCATAGTAGAGCGGCTTGATGCCGTATGGATCGCGAGCGAGGAAGAGTACCTGTCGCGCGCTGTCCCAGATTGCCAAGGCGAACATGCCCCTGAGGTCATGCACCATGGCTTCGCCCTTGCTCGCATAGAGATGGAGCAAGACTTCGGTATCGGAATGACTGACGAAGACGTGCCCCTTGGCCTCGAGAGCCGCCCGCAGAGCACGATAGTTATAGATCTCGCCGTTGAACGTCACGACCAGGCGGCCATCAGCGCTCGCCATCGGCTGGGTACCGGCATCCGACAGGTCGATGATCGAAAGGCGCCGATGCCCCAATCCCACGCGGCCATCGTCGGAGAGCCAGGCCCCCGCACCGTCAGGCCCGCGCGCAGCCATGTGATCACGCGTGCGCATCAATTCAGGCCGGTCGACGGGGTTGGCCGCGTAGTGGAAAGCGAAGATGCCGTTGATACCGCACATGTCAGGATGCCTGCGGATGCTGGTGCACTACCGGGGACGGCCTTGACTGAGCTGCTCGCCGGGAGCGAGGCGATTATCAATGAGTCTCTCGAGTACGTCGGCAACGATCCTGTTGCCCCCTTCGTTCAGGTGCAGGTCGTTGGGCGCGACACGATAGTTCAGCGCACCCAGACCATCCGCGCGAAATGCGGGCATTGTGTCGACTACACGAAAGCCGACGCGCTCCGCCAATTGCCCCACGCGCCGAAGCGGCTCGCCAAATTCCGAGTTCTCGAAGTTCGTGAGCATGGGGAGGAGCAGAAACGAGGGTGTCGCTTGTGAACGCACTCGGGCCTGCTCGAATAGAGCCATCATCTCGCTCTCGAGCTGCCTCCATCGCATGGGAAACGTGCCGTCGCGCTCGTCGAAGTGAGACAGCACGAGGTCGGCGTACCCATCTACGCTTGGAGTTACAGCCACGCGAAGAATATCCGCTGCAGCGCGCAATGACACGGATCCACGCCCAAGGCTGATCGCGACCTGCTGCAACGAATCCTGCAAGTTGGAGCGCGGAGGCATATCGTTGGCGTAAAAGGCGACGATCACATGCCCGGCCTGGCGATGGGCCGGCACGTCCTGAAGCTGTTGCAAATATCCCGGAAGGCTCACGCCGACGAGGCCGAGACTATAGACGCGCACGGCCGATCCGACGCGCTGCATGCTTCGCTCGAGCACATCTCCAAAGCGATGCTCGACGGACACCCCCTGGCCCCATACGAAAGAGTCCCCGACCAGAACGATGTCCCGATCGCTCACTCGGTCTAAGTCATAAGCGACGCGGTACTGTCGATCCAGCTGGCGGGCCTTATCTGTCGACGCCGCGATCGCGCTCCAGGATAGGTCTATGACGGCCGTGAGACCAATGAGTGCGCCGAGCAGCAAGCAGATTCCCGCAAATGCGTTGCGCCGCTGACGATCGAAGAGCTGAGACATTACTATCAGCGAAATTCCGGCAGAAAGGCGGGTCGCCTGCGCCGCGATCGCGATTGCCGGCAATCCCAGAAGCACATTGCTCGACAGGGTGACGAACGACGCACCTATTACAGAAATTAGTGCCGCGAGCTGAAGCGCGAGTCGTCCTGTGAGCGCCCCCCAGACGAACGCGCAATAAATGCTCAAGCTCAGAAGATTGAAGACTGCAAGCGTCTCCGAATATCGATTGAGATACACGGGCACACCCGATCTTGCAGTCAGGAGGGCGACTGCCGGATACAGGAACATAACGAATGGGATCGCCACAAGAACAGTGGCGGCGACGTTAGTCGCCGGGCGCATTGCTTCGCCGGAGATGGATCTGCTCACGTTCGGAGAGGCAGGCGTGCGTGGGCGAGTGCTAGGCTCGTGCTGCCTCGGAGCGGCCCGATGTCAAAAGCTCATCGAAGTAGGCAATGGTCTTTCCGAGGCCTTCGCGCAGCGGCACGGTGGGCCGCCAGCCGAGTTGCGCCTCGGCGCGAGAGATGTCCGGGCGGCGCTGCTTGGGATCGTCCTGAGGGAGAGGCTGGAACGTCAGCTTCGACTTCGAACCGGTCATTTCAATCGTGAGCTCGGCAAGCTCGCGGATCGTGAACTCGCCCGGATTACCGAGATTGATGGGGCCCGTGACCTCGGCGGAGCTATTCATGAGGCGGACGAAGCCCTCGATCAGATCATCGACATAGCAGAAGGACCGGGTCTGGCCGCCGTCGCCATAGATCGTTATCGGAGCGCCGCGAAGCGCCTGGACGATGAAGTTCGAAACCACACGGCCATCATTGGGATGCATGCGAGGCCCGTAGGTGTTGAAGATTCGCGCAACTTTGATCTCCAGGCGGTGCTGGCGATAGTAATCGAAGAACAGGGTCTCGGCGCAGCGCTTGCCCTCGTCGTAGCAGGAACGCGGACCGACCGGATTGACGTTCCCCCAGTAGTCCTCGGTCTGGGGATGGACCGAGGGATCGCCGTAGACCTCGGATGTCGAGGCCTGGAAGATCCGGCATTTGAGACGCTTCGCGAGCCCAAGCATGTTGATCGCGCCATGCACGCTGGTCTTCGTCGTCTGCACGGGATCATGCTGATAGTGGATCGGCGATGCCGGGCACGCGAGATTGTAGATCTCATCGACTTCGACATAGAGCGGAAACGTGATGTCATGCCGCATCATCTCGAAGCGCGGATGCGAAAGCAGGTGGTCGATATTCTGCTTGGCGCCCGTGAAGAAGTTGTCGAGGCAGATCACGTCGTGACCTCCAGCGATCAGCCGATCGCAAAGATGCGAGCCGAGAAAGCCGGCACCGCCCGTGACGAGGACCGTCTTTCGCGAGGCCGAGAGATTGCCGTTGCCGTCAGCTTGCGGGGTCGTGCGGGCCTGCAAAGTCGCTCTCCATGTGCCAGATCTTTGACGAGTAGCCGGGAAACAAAGCTACCGCACTTCGGGTGAACGAACACCCGAACTATTTCGCTGGAAGTGGCAAATGCAGCAGGCGGATCTGGCGCGATCATGGCGCGACCAAGAATGCCGCTACGGCGTATTGCCTCTAGGTTAATGGACGACGATGGTGGCCCCACCCTGGGGTTCCACACGCCATCGAGCTAAGTAGCGCCTGCCGTCAACCTGCCTGCCCTACTCGCGAACCCGACCGCGCCCTTCGAGGGCATGAAGGTCCCGCCACGCGAGCCGGACCACATCCCCACGAACGCGCTCGCCGAACAGCACCATCGGAACCGTCGCAACTAGAATCTTGAGGTCGAGCTTCAGTGACGCATGTCGCACGTACCACAGGTCGAGCGCAGTCTTGTCCGCCACCGAGACGGCCCGGCCACCGTGGACTTGCGCCCACCCTGTGAGACCCGGCCGCACGAGCAGGCGAGCGATGATGTCCCGTGACTGCTCGCTCGACACCAGGGGGCGCGGTCCGACGAAGGACATGTCGCCGATCAGGATGTTGAAGAGTTGCGGAAGCTCGTCGAGGCGCGTCCGCCGCAGGAAAGCGCCGACCCGCGAAATCCGCGCCTCATCGGATATCCTCAGGCCCGCCACGTCATGGGGTGGCCCCATGGTGCGAAACTTGTAGAGCTTGAAGCGCGAGCCCCGAAGGCCCGGCCGATGCTGCACGAACAGCACTGGCAAGCCGACATCGAGCGCCACGATCAGCGCAACCAGCATGATCAAAGGCGAAAGCGCGATGATCAACGCCAGTGCTACCGCCGCATCGACCACCCGCTTCAGGCGCCAATAGGGACGGCGGAGCACCTGCGCGAATTCAGTCTCCTCGACAGCCAGGGCTCGAACGTGATCGGCGACAGGCGCTGTCGGCCGCATCTTTTCTTCCTGGCCCACCGCTATCTCGCTGATGGCGGTCAGGCCGAGCCGCTCCGCGAAGAATTCGATGCGGATGTCGGTTGTGCTTTCGATCTCGCGAAGAACGCGACGCGCCTCTTCGGACAGTCGCTCGAAGGAAGTCGCAACGAGGATGCGTCCGACGTGGACGCCGTGGACGTCCAGGTCCGCCACGATCTTCCCGGCTTCCTCGGGTGTACCCAGAACCCGGGTCGACCGCACGAGGCGCCCGACATGCCGCTCATGTGGCGACAGAATGCCGGCGATATGAATTTGGCCGTTGCCGAACTCGGCAGCCGAGCGAACGTAGAGCTCGACGAGGCTGCTCCAACCGACAATGAGGATCGTGTCCTCGGCCGTGGGCAGAGCAAGCGGGCTCGGTTCACTCGTGCGGCGGCGGCGCTCATATGCGACGCGGGTCAGCACCCGGACTCCGACCAAACCCGCCGTCATGACGACGACCTGAAGCATCGGCAGCGAGCGAGCGATCCCTTCCAGCCGGTTCACAATGAAACCGATTGCCACCGCACCGATCACGATGAGCACCGAGGCGAATGCCACGCGCACGTAATCGGCGAGCCCGCTGTATCGCCAGACGGAACGATCGAGCTCGAAGATGACCAGGACCGGCGCCGCGACCGCGAGCGTGTACAGGAGATAGGGACCGAAAGCCCCCAACCGCTCCTCTGGAAGGGTGAAATTCTCCCGGAGAGCCAAGGCTGCAATCGAAGCCAAGCCAACAATCATTAAATCAAAAAAGAGGGATCGCCCCCGACGCACGGTCGACATGACACCTCGGTGAGTAAAACCCACCGCCCCGCCCAAAAGTCCGCTGCCAAAATAGTGTTACCGTTTATCATTCATTAACCGGCATCCTTTCCTAACCCCGCCATAGTGTCAACACAAAATGGCCCCACAGAAGCCTTTTGACGATGGATAATTTATCATTTATAATCAATAATTTAGACCTTGAACGTTGCGCGCCATGCCAAGCCTTGGAACAACGTGCCGTGGCATTTGCATCACGCGGCGGCGCGCTCCACTCAAATTGATTAATACTGCCCGAAATGGGCCCTATCGAGAGGTGTCGGACGGGCCCGGGCGTCCGGGCGTCCGCCATGCTGCGGGCCACGCGCCGCGCGGTGGCGTGGCCGCAATGAACCCTGGGGAGTGGACTGGTGGCGGCGGCGTGGACGCCCGCTCCCCCGGCGTTCCGCTATCGGACGAGCCTGATGGCCGCGCCGAGACGACCTTCACCCTCACTGGCGCAATGACCATCGCGGTCACGAGCGCAAACACAGCCATCAAAGCGGTCGTGCGCAGCGGATAATCCACGCTCGAATGGACGAGGAGAAGAACGAGGGCCAGGGTCGCGGCGCACGCCAGCAGGCTGTCTCCGTGGGCGGCTCCCGGCAAACCGCGCCTCCACACGCGCAGACAAGCGAAAGCGACCCAGACGAGGAACAGGAGCATTGCCACCAGGCCCGCCACACCCGCCTCCAGCCAAAGCTCGAGGAAGTCGTTGTGGGCACGGTTTACATAAGCATGAGTGAAGCCATCGGAGGCCTTCTCGAAGGCCGGATAGACCTGCACGAACGTTCCCATGCCGGACCCGAATGGCATGTAAGCCATGGCTGCATCGACGGTATTACGCGCCAACGGGATCCGCCCCTCCAGTAGATCCGCGGTGAAGCGGTCACCCAGGCGAGGAAGGGCGGATTGCGCGGCGAACACGGCGGCGAGCCCGATGGCCGCCAGCAAGAGCCAGGAAATGACGCGCGCCACGAAGTTGCGGCGTGCCGCAGGGCTCGGATCGGCGGTTGCGGACGGCGCTGCGTAGGCCATCGCGAGGATCCCTACGAGAGCGACAAGCATCAGGCCTAGACCGGCGCGAGATCGGGCCATCGCCACAGCGGCGACCAGAACGGCGACGACCGCGATGCCGACCATGGCCACGATCAGATGCGGCAACGCACGTGGCGATTGAAATGAGCCGGACTGCCCCGCTCTGGCGACGGCCGCGATCGTCCACGCTCCGGCGAACGGCGCCAAGCAGTAGAGCAGCGCCGCATAGTGATTGCGGTTGGCAAAGAACCCGACCGCCTCCGACGTGTTCGTGAAGGCATAGAAGCGTAGCGGGCTCGCCGGCCCCTGCGCAAGTTGCACGAGCCCCAGAATGGCGCCGGCTACTCCCACAATCACGAGCACGAGCACCGGCAGGCGCCGATCGGCGTAGCCGAGCTGCACAGCACTGAGCAGCACGGCCACCGGGGGCACCAAAGCGAGCGCGCTCAGCCACGTGCCGCGTGGCACCAGGCTGAGCGGCATCCAGCCGACCTCGATGCCCGCGGCTGAGAACGTCTGGACAAAGTCGGCGCGACCAGGCAGCGCCGTCCATAGTGCAGGTGGCAGCGGCAAGAGCTGCGCGATCGGCAGCGCTGCTCCGACGAGACAGGCAAGCATGATTGCGCGGCCTTGTCGGCCGCCGTTTTCTGGCGGCACATCGAGCAGTCTCCAGGCCGCCCACAGCATGAGTGGCACGCCGAGCGCCTGCAGCGCGACATCGGAGAAAAAACCTGCGCGCGTCCCGCCGCCGAGCAACAGGCAAAGGGCGAGATATGCCGCGGTTACAGCGCAGAAGAACGTCACCTGCGGCTGTGCCCGCGGACTGCGCGAACTGGAGGATTTCGATCTCTTCGACAATGGCTCGCCTCTCGACACCGCGCAGCATCACCGACGATGGTCAGGGGCCCGCCGGCGGCTTGCGGCTATCGATCAGAGCGGCTCCGCCGGCGAGCCATGCTGGATCAAAGACAACGCCCGGCCGAAGTGTTGGCTCGGGATCGCGCGATGGCGGCCGTCCTGCATCAGCTTTGCAAGGCGATTGAGCCCTGATCCAGAAAACTGCTCCCGGCGCAACGACGATACTGCAGCCGTCCGCATAGACCAGCCTGCCGAGCGCCTTGGAGCGCGCGAATGTTGCGTCGCCGGGCTTGAGCTGGGCCGCGCCAGTGATCACACGAAAGCCTGCACCGGCATTGACCAGGATCTCGCCGTGAACTGGGCTGACCTCCGCCACCTGTGCCAACGCTGGTGATGCTGCTGCGACCGCGGCGAGAACCGCGCACAGGGCGCCCGGCAACACCTTCATCATCTTGCTCCCGAACGGCCCCTTAGCGCGAGCTTGGCTCACGCCCCCGAACATGGATACCACCGGAACTGCCGGGTCCACCATCGCCAAGCTGCCGAGCCCGCCAACGGCATCTCCTGGCGCTGTCCATACTTCCGCTGCCACCATAGTGTTGCGTCACATAAAGTGCGCGACCGAAGAATGGCGAGAGGCGAGTGCCGCCATTGCACGTGTCGATCATGCCGAGAGAGTTCAATGGTCGCTGAGCTTCAGCTTCTCCTATCGAAAATCTTGCCCATGGCGCTCCTTCCCGAGGGATTGGTCACGATCGCACTTGTCGGCGCGCCTCTCGCTCTTTGCTTGCGGGCGACGCGCACCGCCGGCGCGCTTGCAGTTACCGCGCTCGCTATCTTTTGGTTGAGCGCAATGCCGGTGTTCGCCAACTGGCTCATGGGTACGCTCGAGCGACAGCATTCGCCCGATCCGGCGGTTCTGCCGCGCGCCGAGGTCGCAATCGTTCTTGGCGGTGCCGTTGGCGCTCCGAGGCGATCGCATCCGACGCCGGAACTTTATGACGCCGCCGACCGCGTCTGGTACGCGGCTCACCTCTACAAATCCGGCCAAATCAAGCGCATAGTTGCCGTCGGTGGCCATCTGCCGTGGGAGGGAACTGCCTATCCCGAGGGCGCGGTCATGCGCGACATGCTGATGACGCTCGGTGTTCCGGCTGAGGTCATAGAGGTCGGCACGACCAGCCGAAACACCTACGAGAATGCGACCGAGGCGCGAACGATACTGCGCGGCCCGCCGTTCGCTTCCGTGCTGCTCGTAACCTCGGCGGCGCACATGCCGCGCGCGCTTGCGGTATTCCGCAAGGCCGGCTTTGCGGCCGAGCCCGCACCCTGCGATTTCCGTTCGAATGACCGTCTCACCGCGACCGCGCTCGACTGGCTGCCGCAGGCCGGCGCCTTCGCGATGACCAGCAACGCCGTGCGCGAATGGATCGGCTATTACTTCTATCGATGGCGCGGCTGGCTCTGAGACCTCGGCTGCTGGAGCACATCGGGCGCTCGTCCAGTGCCACCCACCTAGATGAACCCTCTGAAGATGCCCACGACAGGCAATGTCTTGAGGACATCATTGTAGAGTTTCTTGGCGGTGGAGGTGCCGACGA
>VFQP010001410.1_pt1 | contig 32356 bp, 30 predicted proteins | sample 3512351 | NCBI WGS metagenome assembly VFQP01 (sample SAMN10412372, study PRJNA504923) | tailings metagenome | isolation source: Relicate 1 Philex TSF1 revegetated site | place: Philippines: Tuba, Benguet | collected 2017-08-29
CCTCCCGCGAAATCCGCCCCATCCGCGGGGCGGCGGCGATCATAGAGGCAAAATGGGACGGTGCCAGAGGGTGCGAAGTGGGGTCAAACGGCCGTTCCGGAGACTATTTTTGGCCAAATTTCTATCGGTAGTTGGGCGAGGGCTATCGCTGCACGTTTGCCGATCCCAACCGATGACGTAATGTTGAAAGCCAAAGTGGGGGGCAACTTCGAACCATGCCTATACGCAGCCGCAGCGCGGCGGACGCTTGCTTGCAGGATGTCATGGTAGCGCGCTGCGCGGCGGGTCTCGATAGCTGCTGTCTCCCTGCCCGCCGCAGTTCAAGGAAAGCCGATGACGACCAAGACCCGAACGGACCGGTTCATTGCTGTGTTGAAAGAATTGGGTGGATCTGCTGGAAATCTGCGACTGCGCGAGGCTCTGCAATGGCAGGAGGCCGCCTATGACGCCGTGAAAGACAAGCTCATAGCCGAAGGCGTCATAACCCCCGGCCGGGGGCGCGGCGGATCGGTGGCGCTAGCCGGTGCCGTCGAGGCGCCACCCGAAGCTGAGTCGCCGCCCGCCGTCCGGGCGAAGCCGGCTCGCGCCATCGGAAATGGCGGCGACCTTGGCATCGAGGCGGAGCTGTTCAAGACGGCCGACAAGCTTCGCGGCAACATGGAGCCGTCCGACTATAAGCATGTCGCGCTGGGCCTGATCTTCCTCAAACACATCTCGGATTCGTTCGAAGCCAAGCACTCCGAATTGCTTACCAACTATCCGGACGGCGCCGAGGACCGCGACGAGTACGCGGCGGACAACGTGTTCTGGGTGCCACCCACGGCCCGCTGGTCCCATCTTCAGGCTAACGCGAAGCAGCCATCGATCGGCAAGATCATCGACGAGGCCATGATCGCCATCGAAAAGGACAATGAGAATCTGAAGGGCGTTCTGCCCAAGGATTATGCCCGCCCAGCACTCAACGCGGTGATGCTGGGCGAGCTGATAGACCTCATCTCGGGTATCGCGCTTGGGCAGGACAAGGGCGAGGCGCGCGACCTGCTGGGCCGTGTCTATGAGTATTTCCTCGGGCAGTTCGCAGGCTCTGAGGGCAAGCGCGGCGGCGAGTTCTATACGCCGCGTTCCGTTGTCCGCGTGATGGTCGAGATGATCGAGCCGTTCAAGGGGCGCATCTATGATCCTTGCTGCGGATCGGGCGGCATGTTCGTGCAATCGGAAAAGTTCGCCGAACTCCACGGCGGCCGGATCGGCGAGATGGCCGTCTATGGCCAAGAATCGAACTATACAACGTGGCGGCTCTGCAAGATGAACCTCGCCGTTCGCGGTATCGATGCAGACATCAAATGGAACAGCGAAGGCAGCTTCCACAAGGATGAGCTACGCGACTTGAAAGCCGATTTCATCCTAGCCAACCCGCCCTTCAACATCTCCGATTGGGGCGGTGACCGGCTGCGCGAGGATGTGCGCTGGAAGTACGGCACCCCGCCCACCGGCAACGCCAACTTCGCCTGGGTGCAGCATATCGTGCACCACTTGGCGCCGGGTGGCGTGGCGGGTGTTGTTCTGGCGAACGGCTCGATGTCGTCCACGCAGAACAATGAGGGCGCGATCCGAAAAGCATTGATCGAAGGCGTGAGCGGCGCGCCTGGCGTCGTCGATTGCATGGTAGCCCTACCCGGGCAGCTTTTCTATTCGACGCAGATTCCGGTCTGCCTCTGGTTCCTTGCGCGCGATAGGTCGAACGGTATCGCGCGCAACACCAAGCTGCGGGACCGGCGGAGCGAAATCTTGTTCATCGATGCTCGTCAGCTTGGACATATGGTCGACCGCACGCGCAAGGAGTTCTCTGGCGCCGACATCGAGAAGATCACGAGCGCGTACCATGCGTGGCGCGGCGAAGGCGAAGCGGGTGTTTATAAAGATGAACCGGGTTTCTGCAAAGCAGCCACTCTGGAGGACATCAAGCGCCACGACTATGTGCTGACGCCTGGGCGATTTGTCGGGGCGGCGCAAGTCGAAGAAGATGACATGCCATTTGCCGAGCGATTTGCCGCCTTGCGAAAAAAGCTAGAAGCTCAATTTGCAGAAGCGGACGCACTTACAGAAGTTATCGGCAAGCGGCTTTCTGAGGTGAGCCAATGACTGGTTGGAGTGTCCGACCGCTATCCGAGCTAGCCGAAAACTTGGACGCAAAGCGTGTTCCAATTAAGGAGTCCGACCGTAGGCCAGGCCCCTATCCGTACTACGGTGCGTCAGGAATCGTCGACTATGTCGATGACTATCTGTTTGAAGGACAGCATCTTCTTGTTGCCGAAGACGGCGAGAATTTGAGGACTCGTAAACTACCTGTTGCCTTTTTGGCTGATGGTAGATTTTGGGTAAATAATCATGCGCACATTTTGCGAGGCAACAGCGAGGCCGATACGCGATTCTTACTGTATGCACTGTTGGTGTCAGATATTACGAGCTATCTTTCTGGCTCCACTATGCCCAAGCTTACGCAGGGCAACCTAAATCGGATTCCAATACGCGCTCCTGACAAGAAGCATCAGCAAGCGATTGCGTCGGTCCTTGGTGCTCTTGATGACAAAATCGAGTTGAACCGGCGAACGAATGAGACACTGGAGGCAGTGGCGCGAACAATCTTTAAGGATTGGTTTGTTGATTTCGGCCCGACATACGCCAAGAAGGAGGGGCGCGCACCCTACCTCGCCCCCGACATCTGGTCGCTTTTTCCCGACCGGCTGGCCGATGACAAACCAGCGGGATGGGTAAGCTCAACTATTGGACAGGAAGTCGATGTTGTTGGCGGATCGACGCCCAATACGAAGGAGGCCGCCTTCTGGGGTGGTGATATCGCTTGGGCAACTCCCAAGGACCTATCGTCTTTAAGCAACCCAGTGCTGCTGAGTACCGAACGCCAGATAACCGACTCCGGCCTTGCTCAGATTAGTTCAGGCTTGCTGCCGATTGGTGCCGTGCTTCTCTCCTCTCGTGCGCCCATTGGTTATATGGCGATCACACAGATACCTGTTGCGGTGAACCAAGGGTTCATAGCGATGATCTGCAATAAACGACTCTCCAACGTTTACGTCTGGCTCTGGACACAAGCAAACATGGAGACGGTCCATCAGAATGCTAATGGATCGACGTTTCAGGAGATCAGCAAGGCGAACTTTCGACCAATCGCCGTAAAGGTCGCCACGCCGGAAGTTCTTCGGGCGTTCGATGAGACTGTCGGACCATTATTCGAGCGGATAGTCGCCAATGAAAGGGAAAGCCGCGCCCTTGCTGAGACTCGTGATTTCCTGCTTCCGAAGCTTATGTCGGGTGAAGTACGCGTCAGCGATGCAGCGGCTTTAGTTTGACGGGGATGCCACGTGGAGTATTTCCGGCAACGCTTCGTCGAAGAACTCAACGATGAAGGTCTCGTCACCGTTCGTACGTTTGAATGGCCTCCGGCCGATGTCCTGCAAACGATGGCGCCGAATGACTACAAGGCGCATTTTCAAGAGTGGGTTTCTAGCCAGAAGCAGAGTGCAAAGGATCGCGCCCGTGGATTCTTGGAGCGCTTCGGCTGTCTCAATCGTTTCAACAGGCTGCATTCGCAGCTTGATCGAAGGAGTGTTATCCCCTTCGTCGGCGCTGGTCTTTCTCGGCCAATGGGGTTTCCTCTGTGGGGCTCATTTCTCGAAGGACTAGCTGCCGATTATCCAGCAATCGTCGATTCACTCCGAACTCACCTGGCGGCCTACCAATACGAGGACGCTGCGCAACTTTTACTCGACCGCATGGGGCATGCGGTTTTCTCAGAGGGAATACAGAGCGTATTTGGTTCCCGAATCAGGGCTTTGAAGGGGCCTGTGCAGTTGCTCCCTCAACTCTTTAAGCGAGGCTGTATTACGACAAACTTCGACTACGTACTTAATCGCGTTTATGAGGTCTCCGAATGTCGGCTGCAGGGTGAATTTTCTGGGTCGCGCCTCAACGAAGCACCTCGCAGGCTTGCGGATGAACCCCATTGCCTTCTTAGGTTGCATGGTGAAGCAGATAGTGTCCAAGGCCGCGTGCTTACTCGCAATGAGTACGCCGCTTGCTATGGAGATGGAGGCAACTACCGGGAGCTTCTTAAGTTATTGATCGCAAACACGAGTCTGCTCTTTTTAGGATGCAGCCTCTCGATTGACCGCACAGTTCATGCACTTCGTGAGATCAAGCAGGCCGCGACAGTTGACGCGCCTCGGCACTATGCCTTTGTTCCGTTTGTCGACGGCATGGACCGTGAGGCTCGACGGAATGAACTCGCGCGAGCAGATATTCATCCGATTTGGTATCCGCCCGAAGACCACGATCAAGCGATAGAAGATCTGCTGATCTCTCTTATGGAAGGAGGCTTCCATGACTAGGGACAAGGTCGTCGCCCTCGGTTCAAGTCCATTTGGAGAGCTGTCTGATGGCCTATCTTTCTGAAGCCGCCATCGAGCACCTCGTGCTGGATCAGCTTGGTAAGCTTGGCTACGCGATCACGACAGACGCAGAGATCGGCCCGGATGGGAAGACACCTGAACGTGATGCCTATGTCGACGTGGTGCTCTTAAAGCGGCTTACTGCGGCGATCGAGAAGCTCAATCCGGCAATCCCGCCTGACGCGCGCGGCGATGCCTTGCGCAAAGTTCTGGCAACCGAGAGGCCATCGCTCGTCGAAGAGAACCGGCGTCTCCATCGGCTCGTGGTAGAAGGTGTCGATGTCGAATACTTCACCGAAGACGGGGCAGTACGGTTTGATAAGGTTCGCTTGATCGATTTCGACGATTCCGCAGCCAATGATTGGTTGGTGACGAGCCAGTTCCCCGTGATTGAAGGTAGCGTCAACCGTCGGCCGGACATTGTCGTCTTCGTCAACGGCCTGCCGCTCGGGGTCCTTGAACTCAAGGCCCCCGGTGGCGAGAACGCCACGCTCGCTGGGGCGCACAACCAGCTTCTGACCTACAAGGCGCAGATCCCGTCGCTCTTCCGCACGAACGCCGTCCTCGTGACTTCCGATGGCATTACGGCGCGCGTCGGTTCTCTGACCGCCGATCAGGAGCGGTTCATGCCCTGGCGCACCACGGACGGCAAAGAAATCGCCGTCAAGGGGCAGCCGGAACTCAACATCCTGATCGAGGGCGTGTTCGACCGTCGCCGCCTGCTCGATCTCGTTCGCGATTTCACGGTGTTCGGCGAGACAGGCTCAGGCCTCACGAAGATAGTTGCCGGATATCATCAGTTCCATGCAGTCAAACGCGCGGTGGACTCGACGCTGCGCGCGCTGGCGCTCAACACAGGCAAGCCTGCCAAGGCCACTCACGCGGCCGGCCTGCGGGAGGAGCCGTCTTCGTTCGGGCTTCCCAGCGTCGCGGGGTATCCGAGGGGAGACAAGCGCATCGGCGTGATCTGGCACACGCAGGGCTCGGGCAAGAGCCTCCTGATGGCGTTCTATGCCGGCCAGTTGGTTCGGCATCCGGACATGGAGAATCCGACCATCGTCGTCGTCACCGACCGTAATGATCTGGATGACCAGCTCTTCGCCACCTTCGCGATGTGCCGCGACCTGATCCGGCAGACTCCAATCCAGGCCGACAGCCGAGAGGATCTGCAATCGGCGCTGAGCCGTGCCTCCGGTGGCGTGATCTTCACCACTATCCAGAAATTTTCTCCGGTGACCGGCGAAGCCGCCTATCCGATGCTGTCGGATCGCCGGAACATCGTCGTGATCGCGGATGAAGCCCATCGCAGCCAGTACGGCTTTCGCGCGCGGATCGACCGGAAAACTGGCGGGATGGCCTATGGGTTCGCGAAGTATTTGCGCGACGCCCTGCCGAATGCATCCTTCATCGGTTTCACGGGAACGCCGATCGAGAAGGACGATGTGAGCACGCCTGCCACCTTCGGCGATTACATCGACATCTATGACATCAGCCGGGCGGTGGAGGACGGCGCCACGGTGCCAATCTACTACGAGAGCCGCCTTGCGCGCGTCGAGCTCCCCGAGGAGGAGAAGCCGAGGATCGATGCCGAAATCGAGGAGTTGACCGAAGACGAAGCCATCACCGAGCAGGAGCGGATCAAGCAAAAGTGGGCGACCGTCGAGGCGCTGGTGGGATCGAAGAAGCGCCTTTCTATGGTCGCGGCCGATCTGGTGCAGCACTTCGAGGATCGCATCGCCGCCATGGACGGCAAGGCGATGGTCGTGTGCATGAGCCGCCGCATTTGCGTGGCGCTGTATGACCAGATCAAGGCGCTTCGTCCCGACTGGCACAGCGACGACGACGCGGCCGGGGCGATCAAGGTCGTGATGACAGGGTCGGCGGCCGATCCGCCGGGCTGGCAACCCCATATCGGGACCAAGGCGCGGCGCGACCTGCTGGCCAAGCGTGCGAAGGACCCGAAGGACGCGCTCAAGCTCGTGATTGTCCGCGACATGTGGCTCACCGGGTTTGATGCACCGTCGATGCACACGATGTATGTCGACAAGCCGATGAAGGGCCACGGACTGATGCAGGCTATTGCCCGCGTCAACCGTGTGTTCCGCGACAAGCCCGCCGGTCTGGTCGTCGACTACATCGGGATCGCCCAGAATCTCAAGAACGCGCTTGGCCAGTATTCCGCCTCTGATCAGCGTCAGGCCGGGGTGAATGAAGCCGAAGCCGTCGAGGCGCTGCTCAAGACCTTCGAGGTCGTGAAGGCGATGTATCACGGCTTCGACTATGCGCGCAGCCTGGCGGGCACGCCGCATGAGCGGCTCGTTGTGCTGGCCGAGGCGATCGAGTGGATTCTTTCCCGCCAGCACGAAGCCGCCGCCAAGGAGACCACCGAGGACGGCAAGCGGCGCGAGAACCGCCGCTATCAGGACGCCGTGCTCGCCCTCTCCAAGGCGTTTGCGCTGGCATCGGCGAGCGACGAGGCCCGGGCCATCCGGGACGAGGTCGGCTTCTTCCAGACCGTCCGTGCTGCGCTCGTGAAATCGGCCGCCGGTTCGGGAAGGAGCGCGGCCGAACGGGAGTTCGCGATCCAGCAGATACTGGATCGCGCGGTCGTCTCGACGGAAATCGTCGACATCCTCGCCGCCGCCGGCATCACGACGCCCGACATCTCGATCCTCTCGGACGAGTTTCTCGCCGAGGTCCAGCAGCTCGAGAAGAAGAACCTCGCCCTCGAGGCATTGCGCAAGCTGCTGAACGACGAAATCCGCTCGCGCACCCGGACGAACGTCGTCGAGACGAAGCGCTTTTCCGAACGCCTCGAAGCCGCCATCGCTCGCTACCATACGAATGCGATCAGTACCGTCGAGGTATTGCAGGAACTGATCGAACTCGCCAAGGATATACGCGCCGCCCGCAAACGCGGCGAGGACGAAGGCCTGTCGCAAGACGAGGTCGCTTTCTACGATGCCCTTGCCGAGAACGAGAGCGCCGTCAAAGCGATGGGCAATGACGCGCTCAAGGTGATTGCCCACGAACTGCTGGTGAGCCTCAAGGGCAGCGCGTCCGTCGACTGGTCGCACCGGGAAAGCGCCCGGGCGCGGATGCGGGTCCTCGTGAAACGCATCCTGCGCAAGCACGGCTACCCGCCCGACCTTCAGGATGCCGCGGTGCAGACGGTCCTGCGCCAAGCCGAAGCGCTTTCCGCACAATGGGCGACGTAGGGCATCGCGGCCACCCCTCATCCCCCGAAACGCAGCCCCGGCACGTGCGAGGTGAGCCAGGGGCGCAAACCCGACACCCGGGCGAAGAAGGAGTAGTCGTCGTACTGGTCGCCGCCATTGGCGTTGACGCCGACGACCGCCCAGCCGGCCGGGGTCTGCATCCACAGCGAGCCGCCGCTGTCGCCCGAGGCCAGCAGCCCGTCGAGCCGGCCGGCGCCTTCGGCCTCGCGGCGCAGCTTCACCGAGAGCCAGTTGCCGCGGTCGCCGGTGCGCAGCGGCGGCTGCACCAGGTCCATCGTCTCGTGGACGACGTTGGTGGCGGCGGCCTTGCTTCCCGAGGGGCCGTCATAGGCGTCGTTCTGGCCGATCGAGCCGATGCCGCGCGCGCCGTAGCCCACCATCACCACCGGCGCGCCCTGCTCGCGGATGCCGCCATAGAGCAGCGGCGCCGGGCCGCCGCCGTTCATCGGCCCGCGGATGCGGATCAGCACGACATCGTAGCCGGTGGTCTCGTCGTTGTCGGCGTTGAACAGCGGATGGCGGATCTGGCGGTCGCCCCGGCACGGCGTGCCGTCGGGCGCGCGGAAGGTGTAGTCCAACACGGAGTCGTCGCGCGTGAACAGGTGCGAGGCGCTGAGCAGCCAGGCATTGCCGCCGAAATTGCCCAGCCAGGTCGCCGAGCCGATGCCCCACTCCTCGCCGCCGTCGGTCGAGAGCGCGATGACGGGGGCAAACTGGCTCTGCTCGGCCAGCGCCTCGTGGGCGCGGAAGCCCTCCTTTTCGTGGCCGGGTCTCCCGCCTTCGGACCGCCAAGTCCGATCCAGCACGATGACGGCGCCGGCGGGCCGCATGAGGGGCATTGTGGAGAGGCCGGCGAGGCTGGCGGAGATCAGGTAGCGTCGCGTACATGTCATCAATCGAACAAAAGAAGATCGTCGGGCGGCAGGTGAGTCAAGCTTGTCATGAGCCGCACAACCGAAACGGACCACGGCCACCCGGTGCGGATACCCGGATCCGGTCAATTCCCGATGGTCAGCAGCACCAGCACCGCCGCCACGCCGGTCAGGAGGGGCGGCAGGGAGAGCGGCCAGGCGCGGCGGTAGATGGCGGCGTCGGAGGTCGAGAGGGCGAGGATGGCGGCGCCCATCGAGACGCGGATCGGCGACAGCATGGTGAGGTTGGCGGTGACGCTGTTCTGGATGGCGGCGATCCAGGCCGGATCGACGGCGACCGCCTCGGCCAGCGCGCGCTCCATCGGCATCAGCATGGCGTTGGCCGCCGCGCCGCTGCCGGTCAGGAAGCCGCCGGTCGCAGCGAACAGCGGCACGCCCAGCGCGGCGCCGCGTCCGGCCGCCGCGTGCAGCGCCTCGGCGATCGCGGTCGCCATGCCCGATCCGACGTAGAACTGCGCCATCGTCACGAAGGCGAGAGTGACGGTGCAGGCCCGCCAGGCGCCGCGCACGGTCTCGCCGGCAACGCGGCGCGGCGAGCCGCCGGCTATCACCACGACGGCGAGCCCGATGGCCAGCAACCAGAAGCCCGGCGCGTACAGCGGCGCGAAGGCCGGCTGGTTCTCGAACGGCCGCACTGCCCAGAGTGGCTTCAGCAGCTCGCGCACCGGCACCACCAGCCGCGTGACGCAGAGCGCCAGCGTCAGGGCCACATAGGGGGCGGCGGCCTGCAGCGTGCGCCGTGTCTGCGCGAGGTCCGGCCGCTCGTCGCGCCAGAAGCGCAGGGCAAGCAGCAGGGCGGCCGGCGCGGCCCCGGCGATCTCGACGTCGCTGGCGCGGTTGGCCAGCCAGACCAGCGCCAGCAGGGCGGCGGTCCAGGCCGCGTCGTCGAGCTTCTGCAGGCCAGGCACCGCGACCCCGGCGGCGCGCGCGAACCGCCAGTAGAGAACGAGGTAGAGGCAATGGATCGGCACCTGCAGCAGGGCGCAGGCAAGGCCGAGCTGGTTGGGCGTCAGCCCGGCCAGGGTGGCGCCGACCGTTGTGCCGATGGCCAGCGCGCCCCACGGTACCAGCGACTGGCTGTAGAGGCCGAGCAGCAGCGCCGGCATGCCGCCGATCCCAAGCCGCCGCAGCGCCGCCAGCGCGATGATGTAGCCGACGCCGAAGCCGGTCACCGATTCGGCGAACGGCGCCAGCAGGAAGCAGGCGGAGAACAGCCGCCGCGGCGTCGCCTCCAGCACGGCGCCGTCGGTGGCGGCGGCCCGCACCAGCGTGGCGCGATAGAAGAAGACGCCGGTCGCGATGATGGCGACGACCTGCCAGGTGAGCCACAGGCCGGCCGGCACCTCGCGCCGGAACAGCAGCGCCACCCCCTGCGGCCCCGCCTGGGGCAGGAGGAGGGCGGCGGAGGCGGCCAGGGTGGCCGCCAGCCCGGCCAGCCCGGCCGGGAGGGCGCCGACGCGGCCGGTCGCCAGCAGGCTCAGCACCAGCAGGAGGGGGAGAAGCGAGAGGAGGGTCGTCATGCGGCCTTCTGTGGGCCTTCCGGGCGTTTCCATGCTTCGGGCGCCGCCGAACCGGACCCGCGAAAACGCCACCTTGCGCCTTCGTGCCCTTTCCCTTAGAACCCGCCGCCATGCCCCGATAGCTCAGCTGGTAGAGCACGTCATTCGTAATGATGGGGTCGGCGGTTCGATTCCGTCTCGGGGCACCATTTTCTATCCGGCCTGGTTCTTGTGGTCTGCGCTCGTTCGCCGACCGCTGAGTTTCCTCGCAGATTGGGCTTCGACCGTATATTGGCGCTCGCCGCAGAGCCCTTCCGGGCTCATGCTTTCGAAAATTCCTGTGCCAAGCCTAGCGTCGATCATCGCCTTACCAGGTCCAAGCATCCGTGGACCAGCGACCAGGTCGAGCGCATGGACCGATCGATCAAGGACGCGACGGTCAAACGCTCCCATCGCGAAACTCACGATAAGCTTCGAAGCCATCTCGCCGACGTCGTCACAGCCTACAACGTCGCTAGGCGCCTCAACACCTGCGAGGGTCCCACGCCCTACGAGCCCATCTGCAAGCTCTGTACGAGCGGAGCCTGGCCGCTTCACCCTGAATCTGCTCCAGCAAGTACCCGGACTAAACATCTAGGCCTCGGGCAGGGGGCCTGGTCCCGATGGCGGCGAGTCATGGCGCGGGCTTGGCCGATGCCGTGCTACTTCCCTGCCTCAACTCGTTCACTTGGCGATTACCCAAGCCGGCGCTCACGGTCGCCGGCGTCTTCAACGTGGCCGCGACCGTTTCGCCCTTGAGGATTTGGGCCACTGCGCTCTGCGGCGCGACGAAGGCTTTGATCGATGGCGCCTGCGGCTCGGACCGCAACCAGGCGCCGAGTCCCACCAGGATGGCGACGACGGCGAAGCGGAAGATGATGTCGCAGCGGATCATGGTGTCTCCTGTCATGGCGCCGACGGCGCTGGTTGCTGGAGGCCAAAATGCTGGGCTCCCTGGTCCGGCGCCATTGCGTGCCGTTGCTGCGTGTTGCGGGAGGCGGCGTGACGAGGGAGATGGAGCAACCGGTGGCAACGCCGCACAATGGAGCCGGGATGCGGTTCGGAGGACAAGCGCGGCGTCGCGATGACGCGCTGGACAAGCTTGCGTCCTCTTGTTGCCTGGAGGCTCCAATGAACGACCTGGATATTTTCCCCTTTCACGTACTGTGCGGCGCATACCAGGGCGAGGGCCTCGCTATTCCCCCCTTTGGACGGTTCGAAGTCGGCGCCCCGTCACGCGGCCGCGATCCGCAGTGGCTGACCGGCCTTCTCGAAGCCTCTGGACCGGCCGATCTCGCCTCGTTGTCCAGTAACAGCTGGGCCGTGATTGAACTGGGCGTGGACGATTTTGCCAGGCTCGATCTCGTCAAGACGGGAGGGCTCTCCAGCCGTGTGGTGCGCTTCCGCAGCGGCTTCGTGCGATATCGAGGCGAGCGGCGGACTGCCGTTGACGTCTTCGCGGCCGTCACATCCGGCGCCACATCGTCTGCCTTGCTCAGCCTGCAGGACCGAACCGGGATCGCCCGCATCGGTACCTACGGGAACGCCATTGCCGGGGACGAGTCCTTTGCCCGAGCGGGGCGACGGGGCGTTGCGACATGCGGCAGGCGCGGCCTGGCGATGGCAGGCGATGGCGGTACGGCGCAGGCGGCAGATGGTGGGCTCGCCATCGTGGAGAGCGGCGGCGTCGCGCGGGCCGGCGAGCGCGGGGTGGTGCTCATACAGGCCGGCCGCGGTGGCATCGCGGTGGCAGGAGATGAAGGGCTTGCCTTGTCGTTGGCACCCGACAGCGCCGTCCAAGGGGGCCGCGAGTCTGTCGTCGTGCTTCGCGAAGGTGGGGCGTCGATGTCCGTCGGACCGCAGGGCATCGGCGTGTCCGCGGGTTCCGTCAATGCGATCGACGTGCACGATGGCGGCGTTGCGGTCCATGCCGCGCCGCTGGTGCCCGGGGCGCTCTTCCGGCTAGGCCGCGATGCACTGCTAATCTTTCAGGTGCAGGGCGCGGGCGGCCGGACCGCATTCCGAGCCCTCGCACCGGCCTCCGAGGATGTGCGTGCCGGCGTCATCCACGAATATGCCGTACGCGGCATTCTCCGCCGCGAGGGGCTATCGCAGCGCTACCTCGACATTACCGCAAATCCGATGGAGGAAATGCCCACGGTGGGATTGGAGTCGCAAGGTGAGTTACCCCGGCTTCCTGCAACGGTATCGGCCGCGGCCGAATTCGCGACCCAGGGGCCGTGGTGGGACGCAGCTTCTGCCCACGACCCCCAGGCCTGGATTCTGCCGCAGCCGCTCGAGGACAAGGATCTCGTGGTGCTCACACGGGCCCTCCCTGCGGCGGAGCTCGAAGCCGGGCGCACCGACGGGGGCTGGTGGTTGGGTGCACCGTGGGGGCGGGGAGACGCCGGGCTGTTGCCCGGTGCCCCGTGCGCGCTGGTCCGCGTGGACGGGAGATACGAGGCGCGCAGCAAGCCGAGCGGTGCGATCGCCTTCCGACGCGGCACTGCCTTCTATCGCGGCACCTTGCGCGGCGCGCTCGCCGCCCTCTGCGCCATGGGCAGGGATCCGCAATGGGGGCTTCGTCTGGCGCTGGCCGGAACCGGTGGCATCGCCCGCGTTCCGGTGGGCTTTGTGGAGATCGCTCCGCTTCCCGACATCGTCGACGAGACCGAGCGTCATCCGCTGCAGGCCGCCGCCGCGACCGTGGTGCGGGGAGATCGCGCCATCGGCCCGCATCCGACCCTGGCCATCGCCGGAGACGAGGGCTGGGCGATCAGCGGCGGGGAGGCCCATGCGGGGCGGGACGGCGTTGCCTGCGTCTTCGGCCGCGGCGTGGCGCGTGCCGGACAGGGCGGATTGGCGATCGCCGAACGGGGCCGCGCCGTCGCGGGCGACGGGGGCATCGCCTGGAGCAGGCCGGCTTGCGGCGATCCCGGGCTTTCCCGGCATGTCAGCGGCGGCGGGCAGGCTGAGGCGGGATCGCTTGGTGTCGCCATCGCAGGCCTGGACGGGGCGGTGGCCACGACGCGGGACAGGGGCATCTCGGTGGCGATGGCAGCGGGCACCGCCAACTGCGGGGCAGACGGCGTTGCCGTCGGCGGCTGTGCAGGCGCGGTCCGGGCTGGAGGCGGCGAAGGCTCCGTCGTGGTCGCCCGGCGCGGTCGCGTCCGCGGCAAGGCCGGCGCCTTGCTGGTGGCGCAGGATGAGCCGAGCGGGCGATGGGTGTGGGGCGTCGTCGGCGAAAATGGCATCGCGCCGGATATTGACTACTCGGCCTACGGGGGGCGCCTAGAGCCTTGGGCGACGACGAAGGCGTTGCGGGCGCCGAAGCGGCAGCCGACCGGTTCGACGTAACGCTCTTCAATGCGGCGCAATGGCCAGCCTGCCGCGGCGGCGCGAAGATGGGGCCCACGAACGGAGATCGTCCGATGAAGCGCATCGTCCTCACTACCCTGCTGCTGGCGGCCGTCGCCTCCGGCGCCCATGCCCAGGACCCGAAGGGCAACTTCCAGGACCTGCGGATGGTGATGCGCCTGACCATGGGCGTGGCCGGCGACCTCAGCGGTGAAACCCCCGAGGAGAGCAGGCGCCGTGCCGCCTATCTCCTGGGCTTCGCCACGGCCTTCTTCCTGCGCTGTCCGGGCCTCACCAAGGCGGAAGAGGACGCTTTCGGCGAGCGTATGAACCGGCTGGTGAACAATCCTGCCAACGAGGAGGTGGTCGCCAAGCAGGTGCGGCCCGGCATCCATGACGGCAAGGCCTTCGCCGAAATCTACGGCTGCTCGGACAGCAACTCCGGCGTCAAGAATGCCCGCGAATTGCTGGTCGACTATGTCCGGGACATCAATGACCGCGTCAAATGACGGGGCCGCTCACGGCATCTCGACGACGTATTCCGCGCCCCAGGCGGTGAGGCCGTCCGGCCGGCGCTTCTGCAGGCGCCGCAGGTTGGTGAGCAGGCGGCTCGTCTCCTCCTCGCTGAGGGCGGCCGGCGCAGGATCGGCGCCGCGCGGATCGAGCAGCGGCTGGATCGCGGGGTCCCAGACCAGGATGGACGTGGCGAGGAAGCGCCCCTTCACCGGCAACACTGGAAAGGCGTCGGCCATCAACGGCAGGGTGCCGTTCTCGAGGCGCGGCCGCGACGGGGCGGGGATCCAACGCAGCGTGTCGCCCCATTTGAGGTCCCAGCTGCGCTGTCCAGCGGGGCGGGGATCGCGGACCAGGAAGGTGTAGGTCATGGCCGGTTCGCGATCGATGCCGACGATCGCCAGGCGCCCCTTGTGCTTGCCCGGCACGAAGACCACGGGTCCCTCTGCGTCGGACGAGACGAAGGGCTCGAAGAACCGCCCCATCTCGTACCGCTCCATCACCAGGCGGGGCATGTGTGGGGAGGCCGGTGCCGGCGTGATCTCCTGGAGGAGAGCATCCTGCGCGCGGTCCAGCGCCTCACGGTCGGTAATGGCGCCGGCCTCGGTGATCCGACGGGCGAAGTCGTAGACCGTCGCCGACAGGTCGGAGGGCGAAAGCCCGCCTGCTTCCGGCAGGGCCACTCCGCGGCTCTTGCGCGACAGGTCGAGGCGCCGGTTGATGAAATCCGCCAGGACGTCCGCGATCTCGGGCGAGCAGCCGTAATCGCCATACAACAGCTTGGAGAATTTCGGCGCACCGTCGCGCCCCTCGCCGAAGATGATGGAGCCGATCTGCGCGTCGGACTGCGGCACGCCGACCAGTTCGCGGAACAGTCGCCATTTCAGGTAGAGGTTCGGTATGCTCGCCATGACTTGACCCGCTCGCATTGAATGCAGCGTAAAAGTGTGGCGCCCCGGCCATCCTGTCCAGCCTGCCGCATCCGCAACGCCGCGCAACGCCCGGCAATGCCGCAAGAGCGGGGGCCACGGTACATGTCCCCCATCGGATCCACCGTCGATCCAGCTTGCTGGGAGATGAAGAGATGAAGACGTTTGCCGCCGCGGCCTTTGCCGCCCTCGTCCTCCTGCAGGGCGTCCTGCTCCCTGGAGCCGGCGCCCACGCGCAGGCCGCCGGAACGAAGATCGTCGTCAAGAACCGGCAGATGATCGTCGCCATCACCGGCGGCCGGCTCGACGAGGAGGTCTTCGGCAAGCCGTCGATGTTCCAGAAGAGCAACCTCGCCTACGTGATCGCCATGACCCGCAGTGTCCATCGTGCGTGCGGGATCCTCTCGGCATCCCAAAGTGCAGCGCTCGACCGGCTCGAGCAGACCTACCGGGCGGAAAAGCCCAAGGACGAGGTCGCGGCCGCCATGCAGGTGATGGTCGTGGGCGAGCTGGACAACGGAGCCTCCGATACCGCCGCGCTCCTCAAGCGGTACGATTGCCAGGAACTCCAGCGACTCAACCTGACCGGCCCGCTTCTCTCGTTCTGGAACAAGCACCTCAAGGTCCCGAAGGGCTGACATCGGCACTCTGATGAAAAAGGATATCGTCGTGAAAGCGATCGCGTATATCACCGCCGCCGCGCCCCTCGTTCTGGGCCTCAGCCTCTTCTTCCTCCCGGCCCTGTTTACCGCGCCCAAGGTCGAGGAGGAGGCGCGGCAACAGGCCAATGCCGAGTTCGAGACGTTCCGGGCCAAATGCGGACAGAACTATGCGGTGGCCATCGACGTCGCGCCGGCATCCACCGGCGTCTTCGCCCAGGGCCTCCCTGCGGTGCCTGTCGCGAGGCCGTCCGGGCATACAGTCTACGTCATGTATGCCGATGTGCGACTGAGCGGGCGGGACGCCACCTCCGATGTCGATCGTCGCAACGGGATCGCCTGGCGCGGCACCTTCACCTTCAGCGCCGACGCGGCGCGCCAGGTTTCCGCCGGCAAGGACGGCACGACGGGTGCCTGGAGTTCCTGGCAGGCCGCCGGTCCCATCTATGCCGTGACGCTGGTGCTGAAGGACGGTGCATGGTCCAGCCGCGTCGATGAGATGCCGCTGGTCGCGAATCTGGGACGCTACGCGAAGCTGCGCCGTCCCGCCTGCAGCGACCTGCCGCGGGGGTAAGGGTCCTATCGGGGGCCGAGCGCGTCGAAGGAGCGGAGCTGCGCGGCGATGAGATCGTCGATTTGTGCCGGCGAGCGCGGGTCGCCCAGGGTGCCGGCCACATAGATCTGCGGCAGGGCTAGGCCGAAGTCCCGCACGACAGCATCGCGCTGGCGCGTCAGGGTGGCGCGAAGGGAGGGATTGCCGATACAGGCCGGCAAGTCGCCGGGCCGTCCCGGGATGGCCTCGATGAGGCGCGAGAAGGCGGACAGCCGATCCGGCGTCGCGGCGAGGCTCCGCCAGTCGTCCATGCCGTTCAGCAGCGAACCGAAGATCCGCAAGCGCACCTCCGGATCGCCGGCGCAGGCGGCGACCAGCGCGGCCTGCAAAGCCCCTTCGTCTCCCTCCCGCCAGACCGGGCGGATTTCGAACGCCACCGTTGCGCGGTCGGGAAAGGCGCGCAGGAGCGGCCGCAGCGTATTGTTCAGGAACGACCGGCAGTCGGCGCAGTCGGCCGACAGAAGCGCGGTGACCCGCACCGCGGCGGCGGCATTGCCATTGAGGAAGACAACGCCGGGTGCGGCACCCTTTGCCAGGTTCGTCTCGTTCCAGGCGCGATCGAGCTCGAAGCTTGCCCTTTGGCCGATCTGCGGGAAGGGCAGCCGTTGCTCCACGACCTGCCACAGCGCGGCAGCCTTGGCCGGGTCGCGCACGGCTGTCGGACCGTAGCGCAGGATCTGGGCGCGCAGGTCCATGGCGACGGGATCGCTCTCGAGTTGCGGGCTCGCCAGCAGCCGCAGAGCCTCGGCGGGGTCGGGCGTGACGCGCGGTGCGCCGGCGCGCGCTTCGCTGCCGAACGCCAGCAGGCGAGCCAGGGTGAGGGTGGCGCGCGCATCTCCTTGCGCACTGAGGCCGCGCAGCAACGCCATGGCCGATGCCGGGTCCGGCCCCTTTCCGCCCCGGTCGGAAAGATCGTAGCGCGCCATCTCCGCCACTGCGGGCGGAAAACCCTGAGACGCCGCCCGGGCCATGAGGTCGAGGACGTCCGGCGTCATTGTCGCGGGGTCGCCGCGCCCGCCCTGTCGCTTCAGCAGTTGGGCCTTCCAGTAGAGGCCGGCCGGCCCCTCGTCCTTCGCCGCGATCGCCATCAACTGGCGGCGCTCGTCCTCCGGGAGCTGGAGCGCGGCGTCGGATTGTGCCTGCGTCAGCAGTTCGTCCGCTGCCTGGGGCACGCCCGCGAAGGCCGCCTTGCGCAGCCATGTCCGGTATCGCTGCAGGTCCTCTACGCCGGCGAGCAGCCCGCCACCGCCGCGATAGGCGGCAGCCGCCCCATAGGCCGTCTTCCCGCTGGGATCGGACAGGTCGGCCTCGCGCAGCGCCGCTTCCACGTCGTCGGCGGGCGTTGGGCCCACCGTTCCGGGCCGGCTGGCGGCGAATTGCCGTGCGATGATCCTGGCGCCGATCTTCGCCGCCAGGACCCCCTTGGCGCCTGCCGTTTGGAGGTCGCGCACCATGTCGGAGAGATTGAAGTTCAGGTCGGCAAGGCGATCCCCGAGCCCCCAGGCGAGCAACTTGCCGCGCGGCAGGTCGGTGGCACCGGCGCGCTCGCCCAGGTTGCGCGCTTCGGCCATCAGGTGCTTGCGCTCCTCGCCGTCGGCTTTCGACGCCCGCAGGTCGACATCCGCCGCCTTCAACGCCAGGGCCTTGGGATCGCCGTCGCGGACACCGGTTTCCACCGCAGCCCATCTTCCGGCGCTTCGCACCTTCTCGACGTTGCGCACATCGTCGAGTTCCAGGCACCAGTCGCGCCGCGTCAGGCCGTACCTGTCGCTGGCTCCGTCCCAGGGCGGCGCGCAGGCGAAATCATACGGGGCGGGATCGAGCAGGTGCGCGCGCAGCAGCAGCCCCGTGCGCGTCTCGGGATAGAGAGAGAACCAGAAGGCGACCGCGGCGACCGCCAGCATCGCGGCAATGGCCGAGGATGTCCGCAACGCGATCTGGCGCCGGCTGAGCCGGTACGGTCGCTTGCCCCAGTCGCGCAGCCGCGCCTCGTCCTCCGCCGTGAGGGCGAAGGGCGGCAGCAGTCCTTCGCGATAGACCGCGACGGTCTGGGTGTCGCCGGTCCAGAGAGCCACCTTCGCGGCGACTGTATCGAACACGTCCTGGATGCGCGCTCCCGGCTTCAGCAGGCCGGGCATCTCCTCGGTCAGCGCGATGGCGAACGGGCTGTGCCCGCCCCAGCCGTCCTGGGCCGATGCCATGGCGGCGGTGGAATAGACGAGCTGGGACGGGCGCGGCAGCTTTGCCGCGGCGAGCCCCTCGGTCGCCGAGGCTCCGTCCGTCTCGTTGCCCATGGTGGTGTTGCGGCAGGCATCGAGGACGATCACGGTCGCCTTGTGCGGACAGCGGCCGAGTTCGCGCGCAATTGTATCGAGCGGCACCGCGCGCGTCGCAAGATGGCGGGCGGCGGAGATGTCGGCACCGATCGGGATCAGGAAATTGATCCCGTCGCGCTGCAGGCCATGTCCTGCATAGTAGACGAAGGCGATGGCGGCCGGGCCGGCGGCGTCCACGTCGTCGGCAAAGGCGATGATCGCCTCCTGCATCTGGACGAGATCCGCATTCTTCAGGAGCCGGACCTTGAAGCCCAGCCCCTCCAGGCCCCAGGCGATTTCGTCGGCATCGCGCAGCGGGTTCGCCAGAGGCTGGCGATGGTAGCGCCCATTGCCGATGACGAGAGCCAGGCGGACGTCCGGTATCGCCGCGGCGCGAGACGGATCGCGCTTACGCGCAGCGTCGTTCGCCGTCACGCCGTCCGGTGCATCGAACCACATGAACTCCATTCAACACCGACATCTCTTCGGCGGCGGTTGCCGCCTCGCCTGCCGCCCGAGTGTGGCCAATGGGCGGCGATCCAGCAATACGACCGTGCCTGGATCAGGGCGGTGGTGTCGCCGGCAGGCTGCCCTTGATGGCGCCCGCCGCCAGCAGGGAGTCGAGGAGCTGCACCGGCGTCTTCGTCACCTTGGCGTCGGTCGAATGCGTCTGGCGGAGGGTGGTGATGACGGCGACGCTGCCCGGCAGATAGGCGTTGCACAGGACATAGGTCTGCGTGACCGCCATCGAGAAGCAGCGTGTCTGGAGCGCGATCCGGCCGCGATCTCCCGGCAGCGGATAGGCGCCGGCCTGGAGGGTGGCGATGACGGAGTCGATCCTGGCGCGTGCCGGCGGCGCACGATCGCCCATCGCGGCGACAGCCTGCTGGTAGCGCTCGCCCAGCGCCGCCGCCTCGTCCCTGTCGGCAATGGCGCCGCCGTAGTTCGCCGCCTGTTGCGCGGCCGCCGGGCTGTCATAGCCGTCGACCATGAGAAGGGAGTGATCGGCCATCCGCGCGGTCCAGCGCTGGACGAGCCCGGGAGGCGCTGTGGCCGGCAGCATCGATTTCACGAAACGCGGCGCAGCCCCGTCGCAGCAACTGATGCGCAGCCGCGGAAGATCGTCGAGTGCCGCCAGAGCGGCCTTTGCCGTCTTCGTATCGGCCGTCAGGCAGTTGCGGCGCTGCTTGTCGGCCAGCGCCACACTGTCGGACCAGCAGGCCGGGGCGGCGGAAAGCGGAGGCGCTTCTCGTGTCGTCGCCTGGTGGCTGTTCTTGTCATCGTCCGCGCTGGCGGCCCCGCTTGCGCCGAGGATCGCCGCCGCGGCGGCGATCGCCAGTGGGAGATGCCGTCTCACTGCCATGTCAGCCCCTCGATCCTATCGGTTGGGCAAAGCACTCTGCGAGACGTCGATCGCGGCGTCTCACCGCCCGGTGCAGGCACGATAGCAGGCGTTGTCGGTGCCGTTGCAGGTCACCGCGCAACGCGTATCCTGCGCCTGGCCGGGGACGGCCACCAACATCGAACCGAGAATGGAAGCGGCCAGGGTGAGGCCGAGCAGGGCGATCTTCGACATGGCGTCTCTCTTTGGTTTGAACGGCAGCACGCTGCCCATGTCCTTCTTTTAACAAATATATTGTTAAAAGCAAGCGGCGATCACACCAGCGCATCGGCGCCAAGGAAGCCGTTCCGTAATGACAAACTATATGTTAAAAGACATCCATGAAGATCGATGAGCTCGCCGCCGCGACCCAGGCGACCGTACGTCAGATCCGCTTCTTGATTGCGGAGGGCTTCGTCCCGTCGCCGGATGGAGGACGGACCTATGCCGTTTATGGTGAAAAGCATGTGCAGGCGGTCAGGCGCTTCCAGCGGCTGAAGGCTCTTGGCTTTCCCAATGCCGCGATCCGTATCCTGATCGATGCGCGGGAAGGTACCCCGATCCCGGTCGTGGACGGGGTCACGCTCGTCGTCGCCACGGATCTGATCGGCAGCGATGCCGATGTCGAACCGATCGTCGAGCGCGCGGCCGCACGGCTGCGTGACGTCCTGGGCAACCCGGCGAAGTCGACGATCAGGGCGAAGAAGCATTCCCCCCGAGTTCAGGTGGCTGGAAGGTCGACAAGGAAGGGTGCGGCATGACGGAACCGCTCATCGACCCGCTGCAACCCTTCTTCCGGCCGGCGCCTGTTGCGCCGGCGCCGATGCTTCTGTCGCGCACAGATCTCCGCGTGTGGCTGAAACCGGGCCATGCGCGCCTCAGCGTTCACCGCGTTCTGGTCAATGACGAGGGGCGGCCTGTGGAGGCCGTGTTCACGTTGCCGCCGGCGGTCGATGGCGAGGTCGTCTTTGGCGCTGCGGTCACTATTGGAGGAGAGCGTCGGTCGGCCGTGGCGCGCGCGCACCGCGCGGGCGAGACGGCCTATGACGGCGCTGCAGTCGACGGAGAGCAGGCGTTCTTCCTCGAGGAGGCCAGGCAGGGATGGCGCGTGCTGTCGATCGCCGGGATCTCGCCGGGCGACGAGGTCGCCGTCGACATCGACAGCGTCATCGGTCTGGCGGCGGGAACCTGCGAGCTTCTGATCCGGCCGGCGGCGGATGGCCATCGGTCGACCTCGCGGCTGCCGGACCATCAGACACCGCAATTGACGAGCATGCCGCACGCCATGACGCTGACCGTCTGGGCGGCCGCCGGCATCGAAGTCGGTTGGCGCGGGACGCCGCTGCCGAGCGGCCAGGCCGTGCCGATCGGCGGTGCACCTCTGGTCCTCCGGGTCACGACGGCGCCGGATGCGCCGACCCCGGAGCCCGATCTGGCGGAGGATCGCGCCGCTGCGGCTGCGCTTGCTGCCGCGCGCCGCATCGAGGCGCTGCTTGCCGGTTCGAAGCCGATAGACAGGGCCGCAATCCGTGTCCTTGCGCTCTCGGCCAATCTGCTCACCGCGGAGACCAGTCTGGTGTTCGTCGATCCCCAGGACCAGGCGGGCGGCATCCTGCCGACGATGCGCAAGGTCGCCTTGTTCGATGGTCGCGGTTTGGCCGAGGCGGTGTCGCGTCCGCCGTCACCCGCGCCGGCGCCGTCTGACGTCGAATGGCATGGCTCCGGACCACCGGAGGTTCCCGGCAGTCCGAGCTATCCGCGGCCGGGTCGGTCGCGGCGCTGGTGGCGGCCTATCGCCTTCCCCGAAGCAAGGGCACCGTGGACGGTGCGTCTGGCGAACTGGCTGCGTAACCGCTTGCGGCGCGGGTCGAGCCCGCCCGGCCTCGCCGCGCTGGGAATGCGCGCGCGCATCGCGGCATCGCTCGTGCTGTGGTCCAGAGACGGCGTGCTCGCCCTTCGTTCCGGCGATGCCCGCCATCTGCCCGAAGCGGCGGCGTCGCTGGTGCGGGAGATCGCGGCGGATGCCGACATCATCGCGACGGCGGCGGCGTTGCGCCTGCCGCCGGAGCAACTCGCGATCGGCTTGCTGGCCCAGGCCGCGGTGAAGCAGGCTTCGGCGCCGCCGGAGCTGCTCGCGGCGCTGTTCCCCGACGATCCTGCCGCACCACCCTTGCCCTTCCAGCGCCTGCTGGCCCGGATGCATCTCACATGAGCGCCCACCGCACCGCCCTTCTGCTCGCTTGCTTCATGCTGGGGGCAAGCCATGCCGCCCTGGCGGGTGACGACGCTGGCGCGCTTCGGTTGGCACACTGGGGCGATGTCGGGGTGCAGTTCGCTCCCGATCGTCATCGCGGCGCCTGGGGGCGGCGTTGGACGGGGCAGATGGGGACGGTGCGGATGATGCTGACGCTCTATCGGTCGCCGCAGGACGCCGCGCGTGTCGCCGGACTTGCGCGCGAGCTGGGCGAGAGCGCCGCTGATGAAGACGATGCTGCTTTCCTGGCCAACTTCCTTCCCGGCGAATGGCCCGTCAGGAAGCTCGGATCCCAGATAGCCGCCATCGGCGAAGGCGCTCCTGGCCTCTGCCTGGATGTCGGGCTTTGGCACCAGAAGGAGGCCCATCGCCTGTGCAGCGCCAGCCGGCCCGACAGCGTCGCCGTTGCAACCGTGCTGGCGCCGAAGAGGGAAGACGTCGCCTCGATGGCGGCGCTGCTGCTGGCGCGCTATGCGGCGCGCAATCCGGTACGCGTCGCATCACCCGAGTGAGGATGCACGGGCGGACCGCTCTGGCTATTCGACGTATTTGCCGCCGCCCTTGCAGGGAATGCGCGCCGGCGTCGTCCCGTTGAGCCAGTGTATCGGCCAGTCCCAGCCCCGCGCGATCGACTCGACGAAGCCGCCGTTGAACGTCCTGTCCGCTGCCTTGAGCTCGATGCAGCTTCGGTCGACGGCTTGCCGGTGCGCGCCCCAGTACCAGCCGATCAGCACGAGGACCAGAACGAGGCCGGCACCTGCGGCGAGAGTCTCCTTGAACGCAGTCATCAATCCCATCTCCGTTCGCGGTGTCTTCGGTCAATAGCCAGTTGGTATCCGCTTCGCGACAGGCGGGTTCCCCCTTGCCGAGCGGGCGACGGGGAATGCTGCAGAATAGCATATCCGCCTGGAACGAGTGGTGAGGCGAGACTGCACAATGAGCTACTTGTCGAGCGCGGTCTTGGTCCGTAGGAGTCGCGAGCTTCACTAGATGCGTGCTAGCGGGGCCGTCACCACCACCCACATCGGTAGGCGAGATGCAGCACGGGCGTGGCACCTCACAAAGCGTCCGTGATGAACGCGGACCCGCTTTGGCATAGCGGCGACCCGCCCCTCTGATCGGCCGGCAAAAAGCATTCATCAGGATCAAAGGAAACTCCTTTGTCGGGGCGCACGTCCACCGTCAGTCTCGCGCGGTGGAGGGAAAACCATGCCATTGGCAAGTGGTCGGCAGGTCGCGAATTCAGGGAGCCAGGCGATCGTCGTGATCGTCGCCGGTGCGGTGATCCTGAATGCAGCGATGGGAATTCGTCAAACATTCGGATTGTTTGTCAGTCCATTCGCTCTGGATCGTGGCCTCTCCCTGTCGGTGATCGCGATCGCGATTGCGCTTCACAATCTCGTCTGGGGATTTTCACAGCCCTTTGCCGGTGCCGCCGCCGATCGATACGGCGCGGCCCCCGTCGTGGCGTTTGGCGCCGTTGCCTTTGCCGGCGGCCTGGCGCTGGCCGCAATTGCGTCCTCGGGCACCTTGCTCATACTCGGGATGGGCCTGCTTGTCGGCCTCGGCGTGAGTTGCACGACCTTTGCCGTGGTCTTGACTTCGGTGGGCCGCGTGGCAACGCCCGAACGACGAAGCATGGCGATGGGCATAGCGAGCGCCGGTGGGTCGTTCGGCCAGTTTCTCATGGTGCCGCTGGCCCAGCTCGTGACCGAAACCTCAGGCTTCACCATCGCGCTCTTCTTGTTGGCTGTGTTGATGCTCCTGATCTCGCCGCTCGGTCTATTTCTCGATCGTCGCCCGGCACTGCCGGCGAGCCAACAGTCCCAGCTTTCCTACTCGTTGGGGGATGTTCTGGCCCTGGCTCTGCATCACCGCGGCTACATCCTGCTGACGCTCGGCTTCTTCACCTGTGGTTTCCAGTTGGCATTCATCGCGACCTATCTTCCCGGCTATCTGGTTCTCTGCAACATGCCGCTCGGCCTGGGCGCCACGGCACTGGCTCTCATCGGGCTTTTCAACATGTTTGGTACCTGGACCTGCGGTTGGCTCGGAGGCCGCATCCGCCAGCAGTACATTCTGGGATGGCTGTACCTGATTCGCGGCGTTGCCATAGGTGTGTTTGTCTACCTCCCGAAGACGGAATCGTCGGTGGTGCTGTTCGCCTCCGTGATGGGGTTGACCTGGCTCGGTACGGTCCCTCTCACGAGCGGACTGGTTGCCAAGATCTTTGGTACCCAACATTTGGGGACGCTGTTTGGCATCTGCTTTCTCAGCCACCAGGTCGGCTCCTTTCTGGGGGCGGGCGTCGGTGGCATTGCCTTCGATCTGACTGGTTCATATTCGCTGCTTTGGATGGCCACGGCGGTAGCCGGTCTTGTTGCCGCTGCGCTCCATTTTCCCATCAAGGATGCCAGCGTGTTCAGTGCCGGCGGGTCAGGACCCGCGACCGCTCGTGCTTGAAGTTCATCGGTCGTCGAGCGGAGTTCCTGCGCGGCGGTGCGACAGGAAGCGTCGGCACTATAGTGCAGCCTTCTCCAGGAGGCGTCCGAGCAGCAGGACGCCCTCCCACCACATGCCCAGCTGATCGTCGTTGCCCATGTGGCCGAGCACGCCGGCATTCCAGAAATCCGCTCCCCAGGCGTTGGCAAATTCCTTGGCGCGGGCGACGCTCACGCGAGGCGCCCCGTCCGGCTGTTACTATTTGCGGCCTTGGCACCGGGAGATTTTAGCTCGCCGTTGATCCAGTTGCGGAAGGAGTTCACTTCCGGCCGGACGATGCTTTCCCGCTGCACCACGAGCCAGTAGCCGGTCGAGCAGACGCGGGGCGGACCAAGCACCTGCACCAGCCGGTTCGTGGCCAGATCCTGCTCGATCAGGGGTAAACGGCCGAGCACGACCCCGAGCCCGTCTACGGCAGCCTCGATCGCCATCTGGATGGTGTCGAAGCGCAGTCCGCCCGTTATGTAGGAAATGTCGACTCCAGCAAGCGCGCTCCAGGCAGCCCAGTCCTCTTCGGCCCTGATCACATGCAATAGCGACGTCTTGCCGAGATCTGCGGCGGTGCGGATGCGCGCAGCCAGCTGTGGCGCGCACACCGGGACGAGCTTCTCGCGGACGAGGCATGTCGCATGCAGGCCCGGCCAATCTCCTTTCCCCATCCGGATGGCGATGTCGATGCCGTCACGCGCGAATTCCACGCGGCTATGCGAGGTGTCGACCGTCACTTCGATGCCGGGATGCCGCTCATTGAACCGCCGCAGCCGCGGCAAAAGCCAGCGCATGCCAAAGGTGGGCGGAACGCTCACGGCAAGCCGTCCGGTCGGCTTGCGCCCGGGTACCGACTCGCTGGCCCGCGCAAGCATGTCGAGTGCGGCCTGGACTTGGGGCAAATAGACCGCCCCCGCCTCGGTCAGCATGAGCGACCGGTTGCCGCGAACGAAAAGCTCGACGCCCAGCCATTCTTCGAGCGCCTGCACGCCATGGCTGATCGCGCTCGGGGTGATATTGAGATCTTCGGCGGCTGTCTTGAAGCTGAGGTGTCGGCCGGCGGCCTCGAAGAGGCGCATCGAGCTGAGAGGGGGAAGCCGGTATGCCATTGGTGTCAGGAAGCGGGTGAGGGCAGAGCAAGCGACGAGGCCATAGCGTCGCAAAGTTCTGAAGCCGGCACAATAATGCCGCCGGGATTGAAAAAGATGATTGCGTGAGGACCGACGCGATGCGGAGGACCGCGCACGGGCTCCCGCGAGATCTCGGAAGAGAATTCAAATGGTGCGTTGAGCAACCCTCATGTGCTGCGGCGCGCCTTGCCCGATATGCTCCTCGCGCCATCAGGAGATGATTCATGAGTAGCCCGCCGCCGGTGAGACGTACCGATAAGCTGATGTCGGACGAGCGCGCACGCGCCTTTCTCGCGAGCGGGCACTGTGCCCGCGTGGCAACGGTCGGCGTTGACGGATCGCCCTACTGCACGCCACTTCTTTATGTCTGGTTGGACGGCGAGCTGCTCATGCACAACAGCGCCGCTCCTGGGCACTTCCGGGCCAATATCGATCAAGAGCCGCGCGTTTGTGTCGTCGTCGACGAGCCTGGCGAAGTCTTCGATTACGGCCGCTTCGAGTGCGACGTTTCGATCGCCCATGTCAGCGTGGTTGTCCACGGAAGGATCCGGGTGGTCGAGCAGCGCGCGGTCAAGCAGCGCTTTTGCGACGAACTGATGGCCAAGTATCATGGCCGCGATGTCGGCCGGCCGAAGAGTTTCTATCCGCGTCTCGACCACATCACGGTCTATGCCGTCACGGCCGACCGGGTGACTGGCAAGGAAACGGCGCTGCCGGCGCAGGCCGATCGGTGGCCGGCCCGGGACAACACGAAGACACCAAATGCGACTGCGCCGTAGACCGACGAGGATCCCTCGAGCCGATTCCTCGATCAAGCCACATGACCATCTCGAACGATCAGCCTTTCGTACAGCTCGCCGCTCATGCCGAGGGTGATGCGTATGCGGTGGAAAAGGCAATCGACTGCATCGAAACCTTCACCGTGCGCTTCAACAGCATGGATCTGGCCGGGATGGACGCACTGCTCCACTTCCCGCATGTCATTCTCAGCGGCGGCAAGCTCGTGGTCTGGGAAGGGCCGGGCCAGCACGCAGCCACCTTCTTCGACGAACTTACCATGACGGGGTGGCATCAGACGACCTACCGCCGCAAGCAGGTTATCCTGGCGACGCCCACCAAGGTCCATCTCCTGGTCGAGTATTCCCGGGAGAACTCTCGAGGCAACGTCCTGTCGAATCATCACAACCTATGGATCGTGACCTTCGACGATGAACGATGGGGCATCAAATTGCGGTCCTATTGATGCCGTGTTTCGCCGACACCCGCACAGCTCCAACGGTTTCCCCCTGATGTCCGACGAAGAGATCATCCCTCCGACCATCGACGATGTGAGGACGGCCGCCGGCCGCATCCGCGGCATCGCGATCGAAACGCCACTGCTCGAGTCGTCCTATCTAAACCGGCTGCTCGGTGGCCGCCTGATGGTCAAAGCCGAGAACCTGCAGGTCACGGGCTCCTTCAAGATTCGCGGAGCCGCAAACCGCGTCGCCGCGCTCACGGACGACGAAAAGCGGCGCGGCGTGCTCGCGCGTTCGTCGGGCAATCATGGTCTGGCGATCGCCTACTGCGCACAGCTCATGGGGACGACCGCGGTCGTCGTTGCGCCCGATACGGCGCCAAAGACGAAGATGGCGCGCATCAGGGCCTACGGTGCGCGGGTCGTCCAGGTTCCGATGGAGCGGCTCTCCGAGGTTGCCCGGGATCTCGCCGCCCGCGAGGACAGGGTGTTCGTGCCGCCTGCAGACGATTTCCACGTCGTCGCCGGAGCGGGCACGGTCGGCATCGAGATCGCCGAGCAAGCCGCTCGCCTCGGTCTCGCGCCCGACATCGTCCTCGCCAGCTGCTCGGGCGGCGGCCTGACGGCCGGGTGCCTGCTCGGTCTTTCCGTTTCGTCCAAGCCGGCCAGAGTATTCGCTGTGGAGGCCGTCGGCTTCGAGAAGATGGCACGGTCGCTCGCCGCGGGACGGCGCATCGACCTCGAGGCGCCGGGGCAATCGATCTGCGATGCGATCACGGGACACTATATGGCGGCAGTGCCGTTCGAAATCATCCGGTCGCGCCTGGCCGGCACTCTTGCAGTCACGGACGAGGAGGCTCGGGAGGCGATGAGGGTAGCGTTTGGTGAATTCGGTCTTGCGGTGGAGCCAGGCGGTGCGGTCGCGCTGGCTGCCGTTCTGGCCGGGCATATGTCGGCCTCCGGAAAAACCATGGTCGCGATCCTGTCCGGTCGGAACGTCGACCTGCCCCTGGCTGCGGATGCGCTGCTTGGGCGACCGTTGCGATGAAGGTCCCGAGGCAGGGCAGTCCATATGGAGAATGTCCTCCGAAACAGCCTTGGCTGCATCCGCGGCGGTCCAGTCCGTCATGGTGTGAGGTGCTGAGATGATTTCCCATATCCACATCGGCATCGCCGAGTACGGCCGCGCAATGGCCTTCTACTCGGTCCTGCTGGCCGCGCTTGGGCTGGAGTCGAAGTTCGCTGACCGGGAGAAGGGTTGGGCGGGCTGGATGTCCCCGGGCGTAGACCGGCCGCTGCTTCTGATCGGACTGCCTTTTGACCGCCAGCCTGCGACCGCCGGTAACGGCCAGATGGTGGCGCTTCTGGCGCGTGATCGCGCGACGGTCGATCGCTGCCATGCCCTGGCGCTGGCCAACGGTGGAAGCGACGAGGGACCGCCCGGCATTCGCGCACACTACCACGCGAACTATTACGGCGCGTACTTCCGCGATCCCGACCGCAACAAGATCGCAGTCTGCTGTCACGATCCGGTTCTTCACTTAAGCCCATCAACGCACGCACGGCCATCGGCTTAATTGCACTTGGGGTAGGGAGAGTTGCGGATGGCACCAGAGTTCCTTTACGGGCTGGTCCTGCTCGCGGCGATCGCGCACGCGGCGTGGAATGCCCTCCTGAAGAGCGTCGCCGACCGGCTCCTGATGATGGCGGCGATCCGTCTCGTGGGCTTCGGATACGGCCTCGTAATGATCTGGGTGGTGCCGCTGCCGCAGGGCGAGACATGGGTCTGGCTGCTCTCGGCCGTGGCCGCCCACCTGCTCTACTTCGCGCTGCTGATCGAATCGTACCGAGTGGGCGACATGAGCGTGGTTTATCCCGTTGCACGGGGAACGGCGCCTCTCCTCCTGGCTATGCTGGCTTTCGTGACGATCGGCGAGATGCTGTCGATGGCGCAGATGGCCGCGGTCGCCCTGTCATCGTTCGGCCTGCTGGCACTCGTCGTCGGCCGCGGAACGAGCCGTGCCGCCATCGCCGTGGCGTTCGCGACCTCGGGATCGATCGCCGGCTACTCGCTCCTCGGCGGCATCGGCGTACGGTCAGCGCCGGACGCGCTCTGCTTCCAGGTGTGGCTCGAGTTGTTGCTGGGATTGAGCACGTTGCCCTACGCGGCACTCGTGCGGCGGCGCTCTGAAATCCTGGATTTCGTCCGCCGTGACGGGCGCGCTGGACTGTTCGCCGGCGCGATTTCGGTCGTTGGCTACCTGGCGTTCCTCCTTGCCGCGCGAGTCCTGCCGCTCGCGCCCGTCGCGGCGCTGCGCGAAAGCAGCCTGATATTTGGTGCCGTGATCGGTGCGGTGGTGTTCAGAGAGGCCTTCGGTTTTCGCCGGGTCGCGGCGGCGACGTTCGTCGCAGCAGGGATTGTTGCTCTGGCGCTCCTGACTCCTCGCTGAATCGCGGCGGCGACTCGAAGGGCCCCCTCACTCTTCAACGCGTTGAGTGATCTCGCGCGCCGGGTCTCCGCCGATAGTGAGCTGGAGGGTGTTGCGTGTCGCGGCGCATGAGGCGACGCAGAGTCGACGCCTCGGCATATCCGACCCGGCGGGCAATTTCGTCGACCGGCAAGTGCGTGGTTTCCAGCAGGTGGCGAGCGATCTCGATCCTGATGCGCTGGACGAACTGGATTGGCGTGACGCCACAGACCACCGAAAGCCGCCGCGCAAATGTCCGCGGAGTCAGCGCGACGCTCTCGGCCAGCTCGTCGATGGCGAAGTCGCGAGAGATGTTCTTGCGGATCCAGCCCTCGGCTCTCGCAACCTTCGGATCCTGGCGGGCCAGGTATTCGACCGCCATGAACGGCGCCTGAGATCGACGTTCCTCGAGAAGAAGGAAGTTTGCGCAAGCCCTTGCCAACCCGTCGCCTGCGAACCGTGCGAGGATGGCAAGCATCAGGTCCATCTGCGCGAGCGCGGCACCCGCCGTGGCCACAGGCCAGTCGTCCACGACGATCCTGTCGGTCGTAAGGTCTACGCTGGGGTAGCGCTGTCGGAAGATCGGTGCGAGCCACCAGGTCGTGGTTGCCCGCCGTCCCTCGAGGAGGCCCGCTTCGGCGAGAAGGAACGTGCTGGCACAGGACGCTGCAACAGCCGCCCCGCCGGCGAACGATTCTGCGAGCAGCGATTGTACCCCTCGACAAGCGGCACTCCGGAGTTTGCGATCAAGGTCGTCGGGCTCGGCGGTGCCGAGCCCAGGTACGACGAGAAGGTCGGCGCGGCGCGTTCTCGTGCGGTCGACGGTCGACCCGCATCGCACGGTGATGGCCTTGAAGGGGGGCGGACGTCCCGCAGCGGCACTGATCCGATTTGCCGTCGCCAGGACGTCGTGAGTGATTGCAACGCTGGACGCCATGGCGCCCGGGATTTCGACGATGGCGACCAAAGGCATGTCAAAAAAAGCCTGAAGAATGTCGAATCAGACACTAGCCGCAAGTCGGCGCGGCGGCAATCATCCGCTCGCAACAGTTCGGGGGAGTGGAACGTGACCACCCGCAGCATCAATCAAGACGACGCACTCGAGGACTTCCAGCACCGCAAGATCTCGCTGAACGACGTGGCGAAGATCGTCCACGTCGCGGGCGCCGGCCCGGCCGTCATCGTCATGACGGAGATGCCCGGCATCAGTCCGCAGGTGGCACGCTTTGCCCGCTGGGTTCGCGACGCCGGATTCACGGTCTACATGCCGTCGCTGTTCGGCCGCGACGGCGCCATTGCGGGCGCAGAAGAGGGCGGCGCGATCTTCAGGAAGGCGTGCGTGAGTGCCGAATTCCGCACGCTGCCCGGGGGACAGGCAAGTCCCGCAATCCTGTGGCTCCGGGCTTTGGCGAAAATGGCCCACCGCGAATGCGGCGGCCCGGGCGTCGGGGCGATAGGCATGTGCTTCACCGGAAACTTTGCGCTTTCGATGATGCTGGAGCCATCGGTGCTGGCTCCCGTCATGGCGCAGCCGTCGCTGCCGCTCGACGATCCGGCTGGGACCGGGATCGGCGACGAGGACATCAAAGCGGTCCGGGAGCGACTTGAGCGTGAGGACCTGACTGTCATGGGCTACCGCTTTGAAGGAGATCCCTTCTGCAAGGCCGAGCGGTTCGCGGCCTTTTCCAACGCTCTTGGAGGCCGGTTCGTCGGCCGCGTGCTGCCTGACTCTGCCGCCAACACGGACTTGCCACCGTTTTTTCAGCAATACGTCCGGATGCCGCACAGTGTCTTCACGGTGCATCTGATCGACGAGCGAGGTCAGCCCACGATCGCCGCCCGCGACGAGATACTGGGTTTCCTCCGCAAGCAGTTGGCAATCGACCGCAGCTAGAGTCGTTTGAACACGATGCGCTTTTCGAGGGAGGGCCGGTGCCGCAAGCAATTATTGCACCCCTCCGCCCAAGCTTAAGGAGGAACCTCTTCTGCGCTGTCCGTGCTGAACACGTCGGGTGTCGCCCTAGAACGTCGGCGGCGTGCAGGCGCTGACGACGATTGCCGGTTCGGTCGAGGGGTTGCGGAAGCGGTGGGGTTCGCTGCTCTTGAAGTAGTAGGCGTCGCCGGCATTGAGGATGTGCAGCGTCGGGCCGATGGTGAGTTCGATACGGCCCGAGATGACGAAGCCGGCCTCCTCGCCTTCGTGTCGGAGCATGATCTTCCCGGTGTCGGCGCCGGGCTGGTAGGTCTCGTAGAGGAGTTGCAGCGCGCGGTTGGAGAGGTCCTTGCCGATCTGGCGGAATGAAATGCCGCCGCGGCCGATCTCGGTCAGGCTGGCCGCCTTGAACACGTGCTCCTCGCTCGCCTTCTCGTCGATCGCGAAGAAATCCGACAGCGGCATGGCGATGGCGTCGAGGATCCGCTTGAGTGCGCTGACCGAGGGATTGATCTGGTCGCTCTCGATCAGCGACACGGTGGCGTTGCCCACGCCGGCCTTCTTCGCCAGCGCGCGTTGCGACAGACCGGCCCGCTGGCGTGCGATCCTGAGCCTCTCGCCGGTCGTGATGTCCATCGGTTGGTCCCCGGTTCTCCGGCGCGTCCGCCGCGGAAGTGCTTAGTGTGTTCATCATAGTGAGCGGTCCGGCCTTGGAAAGCAAAGAAACCGGCGTTTCCCGCGGGGCGCATGTATCGCCTTGTTCCGGATGCGAAGCGGCCGGATACTTTGCACGAGACATACAGGAGTCCCGACATGACCGACGCGTCCCGCAACGCTGCCGCCGCCCCGCCCGCGAACAATCTGGACGCGTTTTTGATGCCGTTCACGGCGAACCGCCAGTT